>Ga0070765_100000086_pt1 | contig 60729 bp, 54 predicted proteins | sample HubBroMetageWFT5_FD_71516 | JGI IMG/M metagenome (GOLD analysis project Ga0070765, IMG submission 71516) | Warmed and freeze-thawed soil microbial communities from the Hubbard Brook experimental Forest, New Hampshire - Hubbard Brook CCASE Soil... | ecosystem: Environmental > Terrestrial > Soil...
AGCCAGCGGCATGTTCTTCACTAGAGGAGCCGCGAAGAGAATAATCGCCAGCAGCGTCAATGCATGGATCATTCCGGCTACCGGGGTTTTCGCGCCGGAGCGCACGTTCGTCGCCGTGCGAGCGATCGCGCCGGTGGCGGGCAGTCCACCAAATAGCGGGGAAGCGAGATTCGCAACGCCTTGCGCGATTAACTCTACGTTGGGATTGTGCTTGCCGCCGCTCATACGGTCCGAAACGACCGCGGACATCAGTGATTCGATCGCGCCAAGCATGGCGATGGTGATTGCCGGAGAAAGTAGATGCAGCAACAAACTCGGCCGGAGTTGCGGTACCGCGATATGCGGCAGCCCGCTCGGAATGCCCCCGAACCGACTTCCGATTGTCTCCACCGGCAAATGAAAAAGAGCTACCGCGGCGGTGGCGCCGATGCATACCAGGATCGCTCCCGGAACTTTCTTGAAAAACTTCAAGCAAACAATCATGACCACCAGCGATGCTGCACCCACGATCGTTGCCACCAAATTCAGCGTGTGAAAATTCTCGGCGATCGCGCCCATGCGGTGGAAGAAATCGCCTGGGACATGCTCCATCCTTAATCCAAAGAAATCCCTGATCTGCGTGCTGGCGATCAGAATCGCGATGCCATTGGTGAACCCCACCACCACAGGTCGCGGAAAATACTTCACCAGCGCGCCGAGTCCGGTAATTCCCATCAGCACCAGCAGGACGCCCGCCAGCATCGTACAGGTGAAAAGGCCGTCGATTCCGTAGCGGGAAATAATTCCGAGAACCACCACCACGAATGCGCCCGTCGGCCCACCGATTTGAGTTGTCGATCCTCCCAGCGCCGAAATCAGAAAGCCGGTCACAATCGCGCAATAAATCCCTGCTTGCGGTGGCACGCCAGAAGCGATTGCAAAGGCCATCGCCAACGGCAAAGCAACAAGGCCCACCGTGACTCCGGCAATCAAATCCGCAACGAATTTTTCTTTGGAATAGTCGCGGAAGCACAGAAGCGACTTAGGTAGCCACGCGTCCCATGCGGCGTTCATCAGGCTGCTTCCTCAATTCCACATGCTGCAGCAATTGTAGCAGCGCGGGGCAGGGAACTATGCGCGAGCCAAAGCTTCTGTGCGCCTCACGTTAGCCTGTCTTTAGCAGTGACTAACTGCCGGGTTGGTTCTCTGGTGGCCGCTTTACTGCCCGGTTAGAGGTCCTTCAATCCGCCGCTTCGCTTCTCTTTACTTCCGACTTCCATCTCAATATCGGCTTTCGAGCGGCTCCCACTTCGTCCAGCCTTCTGACCCGCGTGGTGTGCGGTGCGGTCTTCACTATTTCTGGTGTGACTGCGGTTTCTTGCGCGATGGCCTTCATAGCGTCGATAAAGAGGTCGCACTCTTCCTTGGATTCCGATTCCGTAGGCTCAATCATTAACGCGCCCGGCACAATCAAGGGAAACGCCGTCGTATAGGGGTGAAATCCGTAATCGATCAGGCGCTTTGCAATGTCCATGGTGTTGACGCCGTTTTTCTTTTGGAGCGCGTCGCTGAATACCACTTCGTGCATCGACGGCCGCGTGTACGGCAAGTCATAAACACCTTCGAGTCCTTTACGGATGTAGTTCGCGTTTAATACTGCGTCTTCCGTCGCCTGCCGAACGCCCGGCCCGTACGCCAAGATGTATGCCAGGGCGCGCACTAACACTCCGAAATTCCCCGCGAAGGCTTTCACGCGGCCGATACTTTCCTTTCGCTGCGAGTCCAGGGCGAACTTACCGTCTTCTTTCTCGACCAGGACCGGAATCGGCAAGAACGGCTCCAGGATTTTCTTTACTGCCACTGGGCCCGCGCCAGGCCCTCCGCCGCCATGCGGAGTGGAGAACGTCTTGTGCAGATTCAGGTGCATTACGTCCACGCCCAGATCGCCCGGCCGAGTGACGCCTGTTAGCGCATTCATGTTCGCGCCATCCATATACAGCAGCGCGCCCTTCTTGTGCAGGATTTCGGCGATTTCCGGAATGCGCTGTTCGAAAATCCCCAGCGTGGAAGGGTTCGTTAGCATCAACGCAGCGACATCGTCCGTTACCTGCCCCTTCAGATCCTCGATATCAATCTGTCCGTCGGCGTTGGACTTGATGTTTTGCACTTCATATCCGGCGATCACCGCCGTTGCGGGATTCGTTCCATGAGCAGAATCAGGGATCAGCACGGTTTTCCGGGCGTTCCCCTGCTTTTGCAAATACGACCGAATCAACAGCAAACCCGTTAACTCGCCTTGCGCGCCCGCTGCCGGTTGCAACGTCACCGCGTCCATTCCGGTAATTTCCAGCAAACATTTTTCGAGCAGCCGCAGAATCTTCAAGCAGCCTTGCGAAAGTTCCTGGGGTTGATATGGATGCTCCGTAGCAATGCCCGTAAGCCGCGCCACAAATTCGTTTACGCGTGGGTTGTATTTCATGGTGCACGAACCTAGAGGATACATCCCGAGATCAATCGCATAGTTCCAAGTCGAAAGGCGGGTAAAGTGTCGAAGGACCTCGATCTCGCTAACCTCGGGGAATCCTTCAACTCCCGCAGTACGATAGTGCTCGCCCAAGGCTTTCGTTACGTCTACCTTCGGAACATCCAGTGGCGGCAGATCAAACGCGCGCTTTCCCGGGGACGATTTCTCGAAGATCAACCCTTCGTTCTGATTCGTGTGCCGCGTCGCCTTCTTGATTTTCTCGTTCATTCTCGTCCTTTGGAGCGGTGTGGCCGGGCTAAAGCCTTAAAACCGGTGGCGCCATCGCACTCCATGTGCTTCTACGCTGCCAGCGCCTTCCTGACTCCTGCCGCCAACCGCTCAATTTGTTCGCGCGTTGTCGTCTCCGTCACGCAAACCAGGGCGTTCTTCGTTAACTCCGGATACGGTGTGCCCAACACAAATGGGCCAACAATCTTTTCCCGCAGCAATTCTGCGTTCACCAATCTCACTGATTTTGGAAACTCCACAGTGAACTCGTTAAAGAACGCTCCCGAAAAAGCCCGTTTCACTCCGGGGATCTTTTCCAGTTCAGCGAGCGCGAATTGGGCCTTGGCGATGTTCTGCTCCGCCATCTCCCGAAGTCCTTCTTTTCCCAACAGCGTCAAGTGCACCGTGGCTGCCAGGGCACAAAGCGCCTGATTCGTGCAGATATTCGAGGTCGCTTTCTCTCTGCGAATATGTTGTTCGCGGGTGGCCAGCGTCAGCACAAATCCGCGGCGGCCTTCCTGATCCACGGTCTGCCCCGACAACCGCCCCGGCATCTGCCGCACAAATTTATCTTTCGACGCCACCACACCGGCATACGGACCGCCATAACTCGGGGCCAGTCCAAAGCTCTGCGCTTCCATGGCCACAATGTCGGCCTCACTAGGCGGCTTGACCGCGCCCAACGAAACGCCCTCGGCCACAACAGCAACCAGTAACGCTCCGTGCGAATGCGCCGCCTCCGCCAACGGAGCCAGCGTCTCCATCACTCCAAAAAAATTCGGCGATTGCACTACCGCCGCGCAGACGTCGTCCTTCAGCAACCCACTGAACGCCTTCGTGTCGACCGTTCCCGCCGTGGTGTAGCCAAATTCCTCTACGTGCAACCCCGAATTCTTCGCGTACGTACGCAGCACCTCGCGATACTCCGGATGCACGCTTCGCGCCACCAGCACCCGCCCGCGCCCAGTCAATCGTTCCGCCATCAACACCGCTTCCGTCGTCGCTGTCGATCCGTCGTACATCGACGCGTTGGCCACTTCCTGCCCGGTCAACTGGCACATCAGCGTCTGAAATTCGAAGATTGCCTGCAGCGTGCCCTGGGTTATCTCCGCCTGATACGGCGTGTAGGACGTCAAAAACTCTCCGCGCTGCAGGATTGTATCGGTGATGACCGACCGCAAGTGGTTGTACACTCCCGCACCCAGAAAACTCGTGTAGCCGTCCGAGTTCTCCTTCGCGCGCTCCGAGAAATACTGAACCACCTCGTGCTCGGACATGGGTCCGGGCAAATTCAGCGGTTTTTTTAACCGGTACTTTTCAGGTATGGAGTGGAACAGCTCTTCAATCGTCTTCACTCCGACCGCGCTCAGCATTTCCTGCCGCTCGGCCGGACTCTTCGGGAGATAGCGCATCAGGCGGACGCTTCCTTTTTCTTTTCCTCGATATATTTTTCGTAAGCCGCCGCGTCCATCAGGGCATCCAACTCCGCGGCATTCGATAACTTCAACTTGATCAGCCAGCCGGTCCCGTGTGGGTCGCTGTTGATCGTTTCCGGCGTGGCCTGCAGCAGGGCATTCGTTTCCGTAGCATCTCCACTGGCGGGAGCATAAATCTCACTGACTGCCTTCACGGATTCCACGGAAGCGAATTGCTTGCCCGCGATCAGCTTGGTTCCGGCCGCGGGAAGCTCGACGAACACCACGTCGCCCAGCTCATGCTGCGCATAGTCCGTGATTCCGACGGTGGCCGTATCGCCCTTCGCATCAATCCACTCATGATCTTTCGAATATTTGTAGTTGGTTGGGTAAGCCATAGTGCCGCTCCTTCGATGCTTGTCTCGTGGTTTTCGTTAAATCTTTGCTTTTGGGTTTCTGTACTCAACTGTTCTGCGCCACCGTCTTCACCCGCTTGTAAAACGGCGTTGCTACAACCTGTGCCCCGCAGTTTTGCGCACGAATCTCCACGCATACTGCGGTTCCCACTGCGCTCATCGATGGCGGAACGTACGCGAGCGCAATATTCTTTCCAAGGGTCGGCGACGGAGAGCCGCTGGTCACCACGCCAATCGCCTCTCCGGACTTATTCAACACGCGATACCCGTCACGCGCAATGCCGCGCTCGATCATCTCCAACCCCACCAAGGTGCGCGTCAGTCCCTTGTCTCGCGCTTTTTCCAACTCCGCGCGCCCGACGAAATCTCCCTTATCCATCTTGCAATACCTATCCAGACCCGCTTCCCAAACATTGATGGTGTCGCTGATCTCATGCTCATACAACGCCATCTTCGCTTCCAGCCGCAAGGTATTCCGCGCGCCCAAGCCACACGGCAGGATCCCAAATTCTTTTCCTGCCTCGATTATAGCGTTCCACACGCGCTCACTGGTTTCCAGATCCGCCGGCACGTAAATCTCAAATCCGTCCTCGCCCGTGTAGCCGGTCCGCGCGATCAGGGTATCTTTCAACCCGCATAGCGTTCCATGCGTGAACCAGTAATTCTTCACTGCATCCAGATTCGCATTGGTCAACTTTCGTGTCACTTCTAGTGCCCGCGGCCCCTGAATGGCCAGTTGGGTGTAGGCATCGCTCAGCTCGTCAACGACACAATCGAACCCGTTGGTATTCTTCCTCACCCACGCAATGTCTTTTTCCCGCGTTCCCGCGTTAATTACGAGCAGGTAGTCGTCCACGCCCAACCGATGGACGATCACGTCGTCCACGAACGTCCCATTTGGATAGAGCATCGCGGAATATTGCGCCTGTCCAATCGCTAGCTTCGAGGCATCGTTCATGCACAAATGCTGCACTGCCGCCAGCGCGCCGCCCAGTTTTTTCGCCCCGTGAATGCGAATGTCGCCCATGTGGCTCACGTCAAACACGCCCACGCCGCCACGCACCGCTTTGTGCTCCGCGACCAGCCCGCCACTCGACGGATATTCGACTGGCATGTCCCAGCCGCCAAAATTGACCATCTTCGCGCCCAAGCGGCGGTGCAACGCATTCAGCGGCGTTTTTCGGAGGACAACTTTGGTAGGAGAAGTAACGGGATCCATGCCACTCGCTCGGGGAATTTCAATGCTAGCACGCACCTCCCCCTCGGTCAAAACACGCAGCCATAGCTCGGGATGTTCGCTCCTCGGCCGTAACCACGTGGTTTCGCCACAGGAACGCCGCGCCCGAGCTTCCCTTGCTGCTGTCGCCGCGCTCAGGTACATTCTTCCCGGAGGCGTATATGGCACGCGGCCAGCAAGTTCTGTGCACCCAATGCGACAAAGCCGAACAGGCGTGTAACTGCGACAAGTACTGCACCATTTGCAAGGTGCAACTACATGTGCGTCTCGCGCAAGACGGCCTCTACTACTGTCCCGAGTGTCGCGAGGCTTGCGACGTTTCCTGGGCCAATAGCGTATGAATCTGCCGTCGCAAAATCATCCGATTGTTCTGCAGATGGATCCCGACGAGCGACTAGCTGCCGCTGCGGGCGGCGCCGTGCGCCACTTTGGTGATGCGGTGGGTCTCGAGGCCGATGCTACCATCGAACTTCAAGCTTCTGTGCTTGCCGCTTGCCGTTACTGTTTCAAATTGCAACCCGCCGCCAAACGATTCCAGATTCTCTTTCAGCGCCTTTCCGACCGTATCCAAATCGAGCTTTCCTTCCCCGGCAACGATTCTCATCTGGATCAAGCACAGGCTGCTTTTCCTGGTGTCGACGAAGTTCAGGCACAGTCCTCACTGCTCCGGCTGACGAAACTTATTCCCGCGTCGTCCGCTTCCGCCTAATCACGCTGGTCTCGTGGCTACTTCCCCACTCTACGTTCCTAAGGGTTCGTTTGTGCTCTTCACGGAAACCGTAAAAGCGGCACCGAGGTGCCGCACTCCGCAAAAAAAAGGCCCCGAACCTTTCGGTCCGGGGCCGCGCTCCTGAAACACCTTACATCTTGAACGCAAATGTGTTCTTGCGAATCAATGCGGCCATCTGGTCGTCACTTACGTTCATCTTTATTACCACGCGATCCCCTGATGGGGTCACATTAGTCTGATCCAACAACTGCCCCAGGTCCGGGTTGTCCTTCGCGGCTTGATATTTCTTGTACAAAAGTCCCGCGCTCATTAACTGCGCCAGCGTGTTGGCGTCGTCCGTCGAGCCGCATATCGCTTGAAACTTTCCTTGCAGCCCGCTGCTCGCGTCGGCGCTAATAATCATTGATTTCATCCGCTGTACCAGCTTCTGAGCCTCTGGAAACTGCTGCACTTCCGGCGCAAGCTGGCCCATTGCCAATCGCGTATAGGCTGGATCGAGCACCGCCCAAACGATGCCGCTCCCGTTTGCCTCGTTGATCAGACTGTACAAAGCTTCATTTCGGAGCAAGCCATCCTGCCCGCCGTAGCGAATATCGATCATCTTCTCCAGCACGTCGCGGTGGCCAAACGCCGCCTTACTTCCGTCGATGAAGAAAAAGAACAAATCCGCAGCCCCCGCTCCGGACCCGAATGCATAGAGCGTGAACTCGCGAACCTTCACTGTCGGCAGTTTCTGCTGCTTGAAGTATGCCTCCGTGGAATCCGGATTGTAGTTGCCCAGCGCAATGCCGACGATCTCCTCACTGGAAGGTACGCCCGCATTCCCGGTCGCCGTTGCCGGAGCGGTGCCCTTCGCTCCAGGCGCCGGTGCCGTAGTTGTGGCGGGTGCCGTTGCGTTCGGGTCATCTGGTTTGGCCATCGATTCGGCCACCAAACCCCACGCCAACTCGTTCACCTGCGAGTTCGGGTCCACTCCAGCCGAGGCCAGAAACTTTTCAAATTGCTTGAACCTTTCCGGCAGCATCTGCTCCTGCAATGCCGGGTACCATTTCATCGTGCGCGCCTTTTTCAAATCCGCGTATGCAAACTCGCCCACATCCTTCGGGAATAGAGCGATCGTATCTGCGCCAAGGCTCTGCGCCTTCGCCGGTCTGGCCGCCGCTGCAATTGTCAAAATTACGGCACCCGTTGCGAGGGTACGCCTGGCCATTTCCATCCACTTCATCTGTTGCTCCTTTCAAGGGGCCGGTGGGAACTATAGTTTACTCTGCTGGGCAGGATTTAGCTGAGGCGGTTCCTCAATTCGTCAACCCGATTGCGCATCGCCGAAACATAAGCGTCATCTTTTAGACCGTTCAGGTTAATCTCCACGTTCGCCAAAGCGCCCTTAGCGCCCGCTACTGCCATTAGACGCGCGACTTGAAGGTCTGACTTCATGGATGCGGCCGCAATGGTCTCCAGTTGTACCAGGCGGTCCTGCAGCATCACGGCGCGTTCCGCGACTTCCATCGGCACTTCGGCTGCACCCTTCGTCGCCGTCTCGATGGCTTCTTCGCGGCGTCGCTTTTCGTCTGCGCTTTCCTGGGGTAATTTGAATGCGGCCACAACCGCATCGTAGGCCGCCGCGTCGCGATCGATAGCCTTTGTCAGCGCTTCCCCCGTTTCGCGCAATTTCTCCAGCTGATCGGAAAGCTTATCCACATGTAGAATCTGCGATTTCTTCTTACGCGAAAGTCCCGCCACCATTTGCCCCAGTGCCGCCGCTATTGCGGCCGCATGCGCTGAGACACTTCCGCCCCCAGGGGTCGCCGTCGGCTGCGCCACCGCGTCCAAAAACGGCCGCGCCAAATCCGCCAGTTTCCCGTCTTTCGGTTCCATTGGTGCTCCACTCAGCGCCGCACTTAGACGGTTCTCAAAAACCTGCGAAGGAGAAAAATCTTCCAATTGCAGGAAATAATCCGCGGCCATCTCGATGGCCTTCTTCGGAACCAGCCCGACCATCTCGCTGCCTACCGGCACCACTCCATACCGCGCGGCTTCCCGTTTCACCGCTTCGTAGACCCGGTGCATGGGCGTTTGCTCGTAATCCGTCAAATTAATCGATACCTGCGCTAGATTCCTGGCTTTCAGCTCCACCCCCATCGATTTCACATAACGAAATCCACCGCTGGAATAGCGGATCGCTTTGGCAATCTTGTTGGCGATCCCCACGTCTGGAGTGTTCAAATTGACGTTGTAAGCCACCAGAAATTTTCGCGCGCCCACCACCGTCACGCCTGCCGTTGGATGCAGCTTCGGTTCGCCCACATCCGGCTGCCGATCGTGATTTTTCTTCATCTCCTCGCGTAATCCTTCATACTGGCCGCGCCTGACGTTCTCCAGATTCACGCGGTCTGGTCGCAACGCCGCCGCCTCGTAAAAAAACACCGGTATGCGGTATCGCTTCCACAACTCATTGCCAACTCTACGCGCCAGCGACACGCAATCCTCGATCGTCACGCCCTCAATCGGGATGAACGGAACCACATCCGTCGCGCCGACACGTGGATGTGCCCCGGTATGCGTATTCATATCGATCAATTCGAGGGCTTTGCCTGCTCCCAGCAGCGTCGCTTCACCCACGGCTTCGGGCTCGCCCGCCAGCGTGATCACGCAGCGATTGTGGTCCGCGTCCATTTCGTGATCCAGTACGTAGACCCCGGGCACGCTGCTCATGGCCTGGATCAGCGCATCAACCTTCGCGGGATCGCGTCCCTCCGAAAAGTTCGGCACACTCTCAATCAGTCGTTTCATCGCTGGATTCTATCCCTCTTTGTGGTGCAGCCATCTCCGGTGTGTCTTTTGGTTTTCCTACTTTTGTTTCCGTACTCCCGCATCCAAACGATCTCTCCGCTCTTTATCGTCATCCAACACAAATTCATCCCGAAATAATAAGGAATTTCACGGTAATCCTCTACGTCGAACACCGCCAGATCCGCCTGCTTTCCGTTTTCAATCGAGCCAATCCTTTGATCGCGCCGCAAGGCATAGGCCGCATTGATGGTGGCTGCGCAAATCGCCTCCCCGGGCGTCATCCGGAGTTGCGAACACGCTAGCGACAGTATCATCGGCATACTTACCGTCGGACTCGTACCGGGATTGTAATCCGTGGCTAGCGCAACAATTGCTCCTGCCTCAATCAACTTGCGCGCCGGGGCATACTTTTCCAGACCTAGATGAAAATCGCACCCGGGCAGCAGCGTTGCCACCGTCTTTGATTTCCCCAGCGCGCGAATATCCGCCGCATTCACTTGCTCCAGATGGTCGCAACTGGCTGCGCCCAACTCCACGGCAAGTGCCGTTGCTCCCGTCCTCGACAACTGCTCCGCGTGTAGCCGCGGAGTCAGTCCGTGCGACTGCGCCTCGCTCAAAATCCGCTTCGACTGTTCCCTGGTGAACGCTCCACGGTCACAAAACACATCGCAAAATTCCGCCAGTCCGTCGTTCATTACTTCCGGCAGCATCTGCTCCATCAACAACTCAATGTACTTCTCGGCGCCGTCGGCCTTCCCGCGATACTCGGCCGGCACAACATGCGCTCCCAGAAATGTGGAGACAATCTCCAACGGTTGCTCTGTATTCAATTCCTTCTGAAGGCGCAAAATCTTCAATTCGCTGGTGACCTCCAGCCCGTAGCCGCTCTTGGCTTCTACCGTTGTCGTGCCGTATGCGGCGAACTGTTCCAACGCTGCTCGCGCCCGCCGCTTCAACTGCTCCTCCGTCGCGGCACGCAGCTTCTTCACGGAATTCAGTATGCCGCCGCCTTTGCGCGCAATCTCCTCGTAACTCGCGCCCTGAATCTTCAGCTCGTACTCTTCCGCGCGGCTGGCAGCATGAATCAGGTGTGTGTGCGAGTCCACAAATCCTGGCAGCGCTACCCGTCCGCCCACGTCCACTTTCTCAGCGCGTTTCGCGCCTGCGTGGCGCTCTACCTCGGCGCACGGTCCCACCGCAACGATCACTCCCTCGCGCACCAGCACCGCGCCATCTTTCTGGATGCCCAGGTTGGAAAGGGAATTGCCGCGTCGCGGACCGCTTCCGCGCAGCGTAAGGAGTTGCGAAATTCCAGTGATCAGCAGGCTGCCGCTCAAGTCCTCCGTATTATGCCCAACCCGCCCCGTTTTACGCCAACTGCAAAACTCTCGGCGTCTCCTGTTTCCTAACTTCCAATTGCTATCTCGCTCTCCCCGCCGCTTTCCCCAAATACGCCGTCGCGAAGACTTCCTTGGCAAACGTCTCAATCGAAGTCGGCGTCGTGTTGGTTGCCGTCCGCGGGTCCACCGGCACTACGATCCCCTCATTGATCCCGCGAAACATCTCGATGAACTGCGCCGCAGTCTTCGCGGGAACCCCCATCTGCAACAGCACTTGCTGTACTTGCTCGTACGGAAACTGCATGTACTTCAGATCCGGCTTCCCAATCGCTTTTCCCAGCACCGCGGTCACTTCGCTCATTGTCAGGTCGCGTTCGCCGTGCAACTCCTGCGCCTGCTTCCCGCCGAAATCCAACTTCATCAAGCGCTCCGCCGCAACCAGGCCGATGTCGCGCGTTTCGATCATCGGAATCTTCAAATCGCCTCGCACTGCGCTTCCGTAAATCCCCATCGTCTGGATGACGCCGATTCCGCTCAGATGGTTTTCCATGAAGTAGCCAGGCCGAAGGTGCAGCACGTTTAGCTTCTCGACTTCGTTCAGTTTCTTCTCGCCGAAGTGCAAGCCCAGAATGGGTCCCGTGCCGCTCGGCGCCTGCGCCCCGTAGCTGCTCAAGTTCACCGCGTACTGCAATCCCGAAGCCTTCGCCGCCGCCGCAAGCGCAGTCGTCGTCTGATCCTGTTCCGTGCGATAGTCCTCCGCGGTCATAGAGGGGGGCACCATCAAAAACGCCGCCCGTGCGCCGCTCAACGCCTGTGTCAGCGTCGCAACATCCTTCACGTCACCGACCGCCGCCTCCGCACCCTTCTCCACGAAATCCCGCAGCCGCTCCGCACTCCTCCCGAACACTCGCACGCTCTCACCCTTCTCAAGCAACTTCCGCGCAATTACTGTCCCGATATGTCCTGTCGCTCCCAAGATCGTATACATGGTCTGCCCCTCGCTTCTCTATGTCGTCTGTGGAACCTCAGCTACCTCTGCGGCAAATCTTTAATCTTTTTCTTCGTCACTCCCCATCATCGGCACTTTCACGCCACTCTTCTTCGCGAAGGCCACCGCTTCTGGATAGCCTGCATCCACGTGCCGCGCTACGCCCATTCCTGGGTCGTTGGTCAGCACTCGTTCGATGCGCTTCGCCATCGCCGGGGTACCATCGGCGCAGACCACCTGCCCCGCATGTTGCGAGTATCCAATTCCCACACCGCCGCCATTGTGAATCGAAACCCAACTCGCGCCGCTGGCGGTACTCACCAGCGCATTCAGCAGCGGCCAATCGGCGATCGCATCCGAGCCATCCTTCATGGCTTCTGTCTCCCGATACGGGGAAGCCACCGATCCGCAGTCCAGATGATCGCGTCCAATCACGATCGGCGCTTTCAACTCGCCTTTGGCCACCAAGTCGTTCAGCGCCAATCCAAACTTGTCCCGCTCTCCATATCCCAGCCAGCAAATCCGGGAAGGCAATCCCTGAAATTTCACCTTTTTTTGAGCCAAGGTGATCCATCGCCGCAGATGCTCATTTTCGGGGAACATCTCCAGCACCAGCCGGTCTGTGCGCGCAATGTCGGAGGCCTCGCCCGAAAGAGCTGCCCAACGGAACGGCCCTTTGCCCTCGCAAAATAGCGGTCGAATATAGGCAGGCACAAATCCCGGAAAGTCGTACGCGCCTTTTACACCTGCTTCAAATGCAAAGGTCCGAATATTATTTCCGTAGTCAAACGTCACCGCACCCAGCTTTTGCAAATCCAGCATGCCTTGCACATGCGCACCCATTGCGGCAATCGATCGCTTGCGATATTCCCCCGGATTTTTCTTTCGGAGGTCAAGCGACTGCTCTAACGTCATTCCATTCGGCACGTAGCCGCCGATCGGATCATGGGCGCTGGTCTGGTCTGTAAGTACATCCGGCACCACGCCGCGCTTCGCCAAGTCCGGGATCAAGTCGGCGCAATTTCCCACCATGCCAACCGAGGTCGCCTCGCCCTTCCTCACCGCATTTTTCAAGATACGAAGCGCCTCATCCAGCGAGGTGACCATCACATCGCAATAACCCGTCTTCACGCGCCGCTTGATCCGCTCCGGGTCCACGTCAATGCCCAGAAACGCCCCGCCATTCATCGTGGCTGCGAGAGGCTGCGCCCCTCCCATTCCGCCCATTCCACCAGTGACTACCAGCTTGCCTTTCAAATCGCCGCCAAAGTGTTGCCGCGCACAGGCCGCAAATGTCTCGTAGGTCCCCTGCAGGATTCCTTGCGTGCCGATGTAAATCCAGCTTCCAGCGGTCATCTGGCCGTACATCATCAATCCCGCGCGATCGAATTCGTTGAACTTCTCCCAGTTATTCCAGTGCCCGACCAAGTTCGAATTGCACAACAACACTCGCGGCGCATACTCGTGCGTCCGAAAAACCGCTACCGGCTTGCCGGATTGCACCAGTAGAGTTTCATCGCCCTCCAGCGCCCGAAGCGATTTCACAATTGCGTGAAAACAATCCCAATTTCGCGCCACTTTGCCGGTCCCACCATACACAACTAGATCCTCGGGCTTTTCCGCTACCTCGGGATCCAAATTGTTTAGCAGCATCCGCAGGGCCGCTTCTTGCTGCCAACCCTCACAGGAAATCTGCGTCCCGCGCGGCGCCCGAAATGGCCCTCGGCTCGTGGCCGGATCGTTGATCATTGTAGTCATCCCACTCATCTGCTGACTCCGATCCGCTTTCGATGCGGTCTCATACGCAATGACATGCCCATTCTAGCCCAGACCCATTTCTCACGGGAAGTTCGCGCCGCCGCCGCGAACTTGTTCGGTCGGACAGGTAAGCAAAGCAAAACACCTGCGGACGATGCCAGATTTTCGCGAGGCATTCCTCTCTATGATGGGACTATATGGCTGAGCCGCAAAATCGTATTGCAGAACTTCAGCAATGCTATCGCGTGCTGAACATTCCTACATTTTCTTCTACGCACACCATCAAGCTTGCTTATCGCAACCTCCTGAAGCGTTGGCATCCCGACCTGTACCGCCCACCTCTCCGTCTTACCCGAGGCAACAAAGATGGCAGCCCTTCTCAACGATGCGTACGAAAAAATCCAGGATGCACCGCTTTGTTACTATGCCGGGGGCGATGCCCGGCCAACACCCAACTGGCCAACCCCAGGATACTCTCGGCAGTCGGCGGTCGCTCAGTATGCCGGCATCAACGCTGCTCGTATCGAATTCTGGGTAAGTTTTATTTTCGGAGCGATTGCCGGACCGTTTATTGGGTGGGAACTCGTTCTGAATTCGCCCGTGGCTTTGGAGCAATTCGCAGTCCCACAGTGCTGATTGGGCTCACGATAGTTTTCATGGTGGCTTCGGGTTTTGCCTCTGTTCGCGACGGGGATAGGTTCTGGTATGCAATCTTTGACCCTTGGAGGAGGTGGTCATGAGCTAAATCCTCACCCCATTGCATCCACCAACCCGCTCATGTACATTCTGACTTTCGATGACCTACGGCACCCTCCCCTCCCGCTTTCTCCACGCCGTCGACGAACTTCGTTCGCCGCGCGCCCAGATGTTTCGGCGTTCCGATCATTGGGAAGCCATCTCCTCCGAGGAATTTCTCCGCCGCACAGCAACCCTTGCGAATGCCTTTGTCGAACTTGGCGTCAGGCCAGGTGATCACGTTGGTCTCCTTGCACCCAATTGTCCGGAGTGGCACACGGCTGACTTCGCCATCTCGGGCTCCGGCGGCGTCACTGTTCCCATCTACTTCAACGAATCGCTCGATCGCATGACCTACATTCTGGCGCACTGTGGGGCGCAAGTCATCTTCATTGCGGGGCGCGCGCAATTTGAGAAGTTTCTCCAGGTTCGCGATCTGCTCAAAGATGTCCAGCAGGTCATCGTAGCGGGCGCAGGCGAATCCCTTCCGCTTGACTATCTTCGCTACGAGACACTGATTGCCACGGGTGGCGGCCCGGAAATCGCAAGCTATCGGCTCCGCGTCGCGCAAGTCTTGCCCGGCCACTTGGCCTCCATCATCTATACCTCTGGAACCACAGGTGAGCCCAAGGGCGTGATGCTCACGCACAGCAATTTCAGTTCTAACGTCACCGATGCGTGCGTGGAGTTCGACCTGAAGTCGACGTCTGACCTGGCGATTTCGTTCCTTCCGTTGGCACACGTCTATGGCCGCATGCTCGATTACTTGTACATTTTCAACGGCTGTCCGGTAGCGTACGTAGAGGTTGTCGAAAACGTTGGCCAGGCGTTGGTTGAACTACACCCCACGGTGCTTGCGGCTGTCCCGCGGTTTTTCGAAAAGATCTACGCGCGACTGATGGAGCAAGGAAGTAAGGCCACCGGATCGAAGCGCAAAATTTTCGATTTTGCCATGCGTGCTGCCCGTGATTCCGCGTCCTGGCGGGCGGGTGAGAAAAAGGCCAGCCTCGGGGTCCGCGCACGATGGGCAATCGCCGACCGCCTGGTCTATTCGAAAATTCGCGCCAACACCGGCGGCAAACTCCGCATCGTTTCGTCGGGGGGCGCGCCGCTTTCCAAAGATCTCGCCGAGTTTTTCTGGGCCATCGGCATCCCGATCTACCAGGGCTACGGGCTGACGGAGACTTCGCCGGTGCTCACTTCGAACTATCCAAAGAATCGCATGGGTAGCAGCGGCCGCCCCATCCACAATGTGCAGCTGCGCATTGCGGAGGATGGCGAAATCCTGGCCAAAGGCCCGTGCATCATGCAGGGCTATTATCGTGCACCGGAAGCCACGCGCGAAGTTCTTTCCGACGATGGCTGGTTCAAAACCGGCGACATCGGCTACATTGATCGTGACAACTATCTTTTCATCACCGACCGCAAGAAGGATCTGCTCAAGACCGCCGCCGGGAAATTCGTCGCCCCGCAACCGATCGAAAACGCGCTAAAAACCAGCCCGTATATCCTCAATGCAATGGTCGTTGGCGATCAACGCAAGTTTATCGTTGCGCTGATCGTTCCGAATCCCGCGACCCTTTCCGCTAAATTGGCTGAAGAAAACCTGAGGTTCTCTAGCAACGCCGCCTTGGCCGCTCATCCCCGCGCCCATGCCATCATTCAGGACGAGGTTTCGCGCCTTACCGCGCACCTCGCTCAGTACGAAAACATCAAACGTTTCGCGCTTCTTCCGGAAGATTTTACCTTCGATAACGGCAGCTTGACCTTCACCATGAAACTGAAGCGCCGCGTAGTCGAGCAGCAATGCAGCGCCATCATCGATTCACTTTATGCGGATGTGGCCGAACCACGCCCTCTGGTCCGAGACTGATTTGGAGTGAATTGGCTAGCCGCCGCCTTTCCGTTTCGACCCTTCCCGACCAATTTCGTGCGCGGCGATTCGCCTCCCCTTCCCCTCCCACCTACCCCGTGTCCTGATATACCCTATCCATCTGCACATTCGGTGCATCTATAGCTAGGTCCACACAACTTTCTCTAGGAGGATTCTCATGGCAAAAGCCGCAACCGCTAAATCCGCCGCCCGTACCTATCACACCAGTGCCGCCGTCAACGAGGAACATCGCCAGCCGTTAATCGCTCTCCTGAATCTCCGTTTGGCCGATAGCACTGACATCTATAGCCAGATCAAGTGGGCTCATTGGAACGTCAAGGGCAAGGACTTCTACCAACTGCACTTGCTCTTCGATACCATCGCCGAACACATTGAGGATCATTCCGACACCATCGCCGAGCGCATCACGGCGATTGGAGGCGTGGCCAACGGTACTATTCGCGAAGCGGCAGCCAAATCCAGCATCAACGAAGCCGATCTCTCCGCGTCGGACGGGCCATCGATGATCAAGTTCCTCGTGCACAACTTTGGCTATTACGCCAATGCGCTCCGCACGGCTTTAGATGAAGCCGACAAACTTGGCGACCCGCTGACCGTCGACCTCTTCACGCAACTCGGTCGCGAGGCCGACAAGGACCTTTGGTTCCTGGAAGCGCACATCCAAGCTTAGCTAATCTGGTGGATTCACCGGCCCGAAGCATTGGGGGGAGACCTGCGTAGTCACGGGTGAAAGAGTGCGGGCGTCATTCATTGGCGGACGGCCTTCCTTGCTTCGTCAGGGCAGGCAGAAGACGGGGCCTGCACGGGATCGAGGAAGAAGGCCTTCATGTCCGCCCCAAAAAACGCCAGCGTCGTCATTACTGCGATTGGCGGCCCCGAAGTGCTTCAATGGGTCGAGTTCGACGCTACATCTCCAGGCCCGGGTCAGGTCCGCGTAAAAAATATCGCGGCGGGCGTCGCCTACGCGGATCTCCTGATGCGCCGCGGCTTGTACCCAGGAACTCCCGCGTTTCCATTCGCGCCGGGCTACGACATCGTGGGTGAAATCGACGCGCTCGGTGATGGCGTCAACAATTTCGCATTACGCCAACGCGTCGCTGCTCTAACCATGATCGGCGGCTACAGCCGCTACGCCGTTGTTCCCGTTGATCATCTCGTTCCGGTCCCTCCAAATCTCGATCCCGCAGAAGCTGTCAGTCTCGTATTGAATTATGTCACCGCCTACCAGATGCTCTACCGCGTCGCCCAGGCGAAAAAGGGCGAGCGTACTCTTATCCACAGCGCTGCTGGTGGCGTAGGCACGGCCGCGCTGCAACTCGGAAAGATTGCCGGCCTCGAAATGTACGGCACCGCCTCAAAAGCGAAACACGGCCTCGTCACATCGCTCGGTGCAACACCCATCGACTACCGCACGGAAGATTTTCGCCAGCGCATTAGGGAACTAGCACCAGAGGGCGTGGATATTGTGTTCGACCCGATCGGTGGAAGAAACTGGTTGGCTTCCTATGCTTGCCTTCGCCGAGGCGGCACGCTTGTTTGTTACGGAGCGAGTTCCGCGGTTTCAAAAGGGAAGTCCGAAGCCGGTATCGGTTTCGCCCTGCTCGCTGTGATGAAAATCCTTCCGGACGGAAGGCACGCGGATTGGTACAACATCAAGACTCTTCGCGGCGCTCACCCCGAACAGTTCCGCGAGGACCTTTCAAAACTCTTTGACCTACTGGCCGCTCGCCAAATTCAGCCTGTCATCGCCGAGAGGTTCCCACTTCGCGAAGCCAAACGGGCCAACCAACTCCTTGAATCGTCTCAAGTCCAAGGCAAGCTAGTGCTGCTCTGCCAGGAATAAGGCCATTCTCTGCGACCTCTGTGTTCCGTCCTCGGTGTCCTCTGTGTGAAGCTTTTCTCTTCCTTCTTCTCGTTCGTTTCTTACTTCCACATCGCAATCCAAAACCCAATTCCTGTGCTGACAAACCACGCCGCCAGCGTCACTTCAAACGCCTGCGTAAACGCCCGCAAGTACTCTACTTTTCTCTTGCAGATCAGCGACAGCTCATACACTTGGTCGGTGATATTCCGCAGCATCTCCTCGGGCGTCGCGTTGGTCACCGCCTCGTAGTACGCGCCACTATCGGCATACCGCTGCACGTGCTCGTAGTACAACAGTTCGCGCCCGCCCGCCGGTTTCCTATGGTGTCGCGTGACCCGTGGCATCAGCACTTGCGAAATCATATACAGCGCCCAGATAAATCCGATGGCGAACACAAAGTAGCTGGAGGTGTACACGGCGCTGGTCACAACCTCCGTCGTAGCGCCCCAATGCAGCCGCGGGATCACTTCTTTCCCCAGCGGTATCGTGCTGGCCCCAAAGAAAATCAAAAAGGTTACTAGATAGCCGGCCTTTAGATCCGACGCGCGAATTGTGGCCTGCTGATCCTCGAAATTCTTCCACGCGAACTCAATACGTTCCGCCAACGCAAACTGTCCAATCACCGCCTCGCTCATCCCCGCTCCCTGTTTATTTCATTCCGAAGCTGCGTATTTCGCGAACAAGTGAATTGCTTTCGCCCTTGCCACGGCCGATCATGTCCTCCGGCCCTACATCAGCCTTCCACCCGTCTTCCCCGTCTCCTCAAACAGCAACAATAAATTCGTCATACTAAATAAATCCCGGACCGCCTTATTTGCGTTCACCATCTCCAGCTTGCATCCCCGCGTCCGCGCGGACACGTATAGCCCGACCACCGCCCCCAAGCCAGAGCTATCCATCCGCGGAACCTCCTTCATATCCAGGAGAATCCTCTTGTGGACGGGAATCTTTCCGCGAACTTCCTGCTTTAGCAGTGGCGAGTTTTCGAAGGTCAAATTCCCGTGGCACGCGACCACCAGTTTTCCTTCCGCCTCGTATATCTCCACCCGGAATCCTCGCGCCGAACTTCCCGCTTGTTCGTTCGACATCTCTCGCCTCCATCACTCACCGCGCCGCTAGTACGTCTATCCCAATTCCACGCTAAAAGCCAGACCACCGTCGTCTTGTGGAGAAAATGGCTCTGTTTGGATTTGATTGTGGATTGCCATGGGCGCGCAGGTTTTGTGTACGTTTTCTCTTACGCCACTCGTCCCATCTCATCTGGCTGGCCCCCGGTTCCGGGGCTACACTCGGCTTATGCAGCGGAAGATGTTCTGGATCAGCTTCACGGTCATGGGTCTCCTCGCGGATCTTATCCTGCCATTCTGGTGGGCCGTAGCTGCCACCGTTCCTGCACTCGCACTCAGTTGGTGGATCGCCTACCGTTCCGAATGGTTCTAGCTCGGAAACTCTTCTGCGTTCAATTCTCGCTGCCTAGCGCTTCAATTGTTCGGAATCGGCGCTTTCTTCCTAATCTTTTCATCGGTTTCCTTTTTCATCGCCGCGATCTCCTGCTGCATGCGTTCGTTCATCGCTTCCACATGCTTTTGCAGAAGCGGCATCACGCTTTGCATCGTTTCCGCGGTGACCGCCGGCATTTCCTGCAAGAGTTTCTGTCCCGTCGGAGTCGAATAGAACGTCACCAGCGCATCGATATCGCCCTTCGTAAAATGCTTCTGATAGACCGGCACCATCGATTGGATCATCTCATCCCACGGAAAGCTCTTCATCGATTCGTCCATCATCTTGTTCATGCGGGCCTCGAAGTCGGCCGGCAGCTTGTCTTTGTCCTTCACGTATTGCTGGTGGATCATCTGGTGCATCGGCTTGGCCATGGCGTCCACCATCTTCCCCATCATTTCCTGCGAATGCATTACCTGCAGGTATTTCTCCACATCCTCTTTGGACGCGGGCGCCTCTGCCGGGCCGTCCTGCGCGGCTGCATTCCACCCGAAAAGAAGCAGGCACAAGCTAGCAATCATCCACATTCGTTTCATGGCGGCCTCCCCGAACCAATTCGAAACCTAACATGATTCCGTGTTGCTCGCACGGCTCGAAACGTCTCAGCCCACCGGCGAAAATCCCGCTTACACGGTCCGAAACAGAAAATGCCACACGGCATCCACCGCCGCATGCACCAACGCGGACGCAAATATCGACCCGCTCTTCCTCCATGTCCAGCCGTAAAACATCCCCGCGATCGTGGCCAGAATCACATAGCGCCAGTTGGGAAATCCCATGTTCGTGATATGTGACAATCCGAACAACACGGACGCCGTCCACCATCCCGCCACGTCGCTCTTCGACGCTCGCGTCAAGAAGTTCTGCAGCAATCCGCGAAATAACAACTCCTCCGGCCAGGCCGTGAAAAACAGAATCGCCACCGAAGTGAACAACAGCGAGCTCCACCTATTCCACTGCGGCGCGAAGGCAATGAATCGCATGGCTATTCCAAGTGGAATCGCGATGCAGCCAAATACCGCGAAACTTCCGGCCACATACCATGCCCAATTCTTCCCCCATCCAATCGAGTACCCGATCCCATTCGCGCGCCGCACCACAAGAAACGTGGCCACCGAAACATTCACCGCCACCAGCACCGTCATCACGTAAGCCAGCCGCCCTCCGGGATACGGCCACAGCCAATGCGACGGCCCAAATTTCACGACGACCCAAACTCCAGCGACAATCAGAAAATCTTGCCACACAACCGCGGCGGCCTTCCCCGCAGATAGCGCAAGGCTCAACGGCACAAAGACGAACGCCGCCATCACGCCCACGCGCGTAATCGAGAAGTCACCGGTTCCCACCAAATACGCCACGTAAACGACAAAGACCCCTGCCCCCAACAAAAACCCGCCGCCTATGCCAAATGCCGCAAATCCTTGGTCCACTCCCTTCGCCGCGAACAACAGCATCCAGAGCAACAAAATTACAAACGCACCAACCGCCGCCGCAAACGCCGGGCCGCGGTATCCTTGCCACATTGCATAGCCCACCGCGCCTGCACACACCAAGCCCCACAGGCCCAAAATCCCCCACACCCCGATCTGCCTCATCCGTTGCGCATCCCTTATTCACCTATCGCCGAACTCTGTGTCCCCCAATAGCTGCTCATGGAACGATTCTTACTCGTTACTTGTAACCAAGGCTTCCAATTCTACGAACTCTCGATGCCAAAGAATGTAAACTGTCGTGGTTCCCGATCTCTGATCACGTCTGAATGAAGCGTCTTTCCTATATCGACTGGATGCGCGGGTTCATCTGCATCCTGATGTTCCAGGCGCACTGCTACGCCTCCTGGCTGCGTCCCGAACTTCTCTCCACACGTTTCTACCGCTGCTCACAAATCCTTGCGACTGTCCCAGCGCCTGCTTTCCTTTTTCTTGCTGGCGTTTCCGTGGCCCTCGTCACCGAAAAAATGCGCCAGAAGGGAATTACCCGCAACGAAATCGCCAGGCACTCCATCCGCCGGGGCGCGGAGATCTTTGTCCTCGGCTTGCTATTCCGTGTTCAAGAGTATGCTCTGGGCTACAAATGGGTTCCTTGGACCGACCTCCTTCGCGTGGACATCCTCAACACCATTGGCTTATCGCTAATCTTCCTGGGCATTCTTTGCTGGTTCGCCAGCGCTCCTGATCCGGTCGTCGCTCGCCGTCGCAGCATCGTGGCTTCGCTCGCCACTGCCACCATGGTCGCCATGCTCACGCCGCTGATATGGGTGGCGTGGCGTCCGAAATTCCTTCCTTGGCCTCTCGAGTCTTATATTAACGGCGTCCACTCTCTCGGCGAGCCGCAGCATTGGCTCTTCCCAATCTTCCCCTGGACTGCCTTCGCCTTCGCAGGACTGGCCGTGGGATTCTTCCTCTTCAGCAATCTCGCCCGCCAGCGCGAATCCGTTTTCTTCGCCGCTGTCGCCGGAGCCGGGTTACTCGCCTGTGCTCTCTCGATTGTCTTCGATGCTTTACCGATCCATGTGTACGCCAACTATGATTATTGGCATTCGAGTCCGGAATTTCTGCTGCTTCGCTGTGGAGTTATGCTCCTGTTCTTCGCGTTCTCTTATGCTTGGTGTCGCTGGGGTCCGGGACAGAAGGGCTTCAGCCCGTGCATCCAACTGGGCACCACCTCGCTCCTGGTCTATTGGGTGCACATCGAATTCGTCTACGGCCGTCTCTCTTTCATCCCCAAACATCGCGCGTCCATTCCTTTAGCCACATTCGGCTTCGTGGTGATCTTCCTCGCCATGCTTGGGCTGTCCATTCTCCGGACGCGCTGGAAATCTTCGCCCAAAAAACTAAAGGGCGCGCCGACCGCATCGGAACGCCCTCTGACTTCCACAGAAACTGCCTAATCTCCCTACTTCGTTCGTCCCCCGGCGTCCATCGCTGGCGGCGGCAACTTGATGATAATTTCTCCTGGTTCGGCTAACAGCAGCTCTTCGCGGGCAATTTTGCGGATGGTCTGCGGATCGCTCTTCAAATCCTGCTGCTCTTGCTGCAACGCGTCGTTTTCTTTGTTCAGCCGGTCCAACTCTGCAGTAACTTTCTCCAGTTCTTGTTGCTTCTTCCGCATCGCTAGAAACCCGTGTGTGCCGAACACATCATGGACGAGCAGCAACACCACGACTAGCGCCAATAAATACCGGCCGTAACCCAGAACCACGCCTTTCAATTTTTCCTGAATATCAATCGTCATCCGGCGTTAAGGATCCACTACGAAGCGTCGTGCACCAGTCTCTTTGTCGCCGCTTCGCTCTGTGCTTCCACGTCAGTCGCAACAGAGGTTCGGTGCCGCTCAACCGCAGCGGCATCCACGATCCGTCCTCGTAAACGAATTCTGCTCCATCTGCGCGATCCACGGAAACAATTTTCTTCCCAATAGTGTCGAAGAGTCCACCGTCAGCTTCTTCGAGGCATTTGCCTTCTGTTCGTCCGCGTCAGGTAAAATTCGCGACCCACTTTCTTGAGCAGCACCTCCTGTATCCTCCGTATGTCGTCCGTGGTGAACCGTCTTCCCGTTCCGGTACAATCCCAACGCCATGCCACGTTCCGCCCCGTTTCGACTCGTCCTTGTGACCTGCGCCTCTCTGCCCGAGGCTCGCAAAATCGCTCGCGCAGTCGTCCAGAAACACCTCGCCGCCTGCGTGAACATCCACACCGCGCCAATCGAATCGATTTACACGTGGAAGGGCAAACTCGAAGCAGCGCGCGAACATCTCCTGCTCATCAAGACCACCACGCCTCGCCTGAAATCACTTGAAAGGGAAGTTCTTCGCCTGCACTCTTACGAAACTCCCGAATTCCTGGTTCTGACGATCTCTGCCGGGTCTCGCCACTACCTCTCCTGGCTCGCAGAGTCTGTTCGACCGCACAAAAAGCGCCCGCCTCGGAAGGCGGCCGCTACAAAGGCAGGAAAAAGTTCGACGCTGCGCTCAGACGTATAACAGCGCCTGATCTAAGTCCGCAATAATATCGTCCACGTCCTCAATCCCGACGCTCAGCCGCACCAAACTATCGGTAATCCCCACGCGGTCCCGCACTTCCTTCGGCATGGACGCATGGGTCATGACGGCCGGCAGCGAAATCAACGATTCCACGCCTCCCAAACTTTCGGCCAGCGAGCAAATCTTCACGTTGTTCAGCAACCGCCGAGCCGCCTCTTCCGATCCCAAGTCAAACGCCAGCATCGCTCCCGGACCCTTCTGCTGCTTCCTTGCCAATTCATGCTGAGGGTGCGAGGGTAATCCCGGAAAATGCACTTTCCGTACTTTCGGATGAGCATCCAGATGCCGCGCCACGGCCAATCCATTGGCATTATGCTGCAGCATCCGTACCGCCAGCGTCTTGATCCCCCGTGACGTCAAGAAGCAATCCATCGGCGCGAGCCCCGATCCAGCCGACTTCTGAATAAAATAAATCCTTTCCGCATCATCGGGCCGGGTCAGCACCACCGCGCCGCCAGTCGCATCGCTGTGCCCGTTCAAATACTTGGTCATCGAGTGCACCACTATATGCGCACCCAGCTCGATCGGCCTCTGTAGGTACGGACTCAAGAAGGTGTTGTCCACCACCAGCGTCGCCTGCCGTTCGTTCGCCAGCTTCGCCATGGCGGCAATATCCGTGATGCGCATGGTCGGATTTGTTGGCGTTTCCACGTAAATCATCTTGGTATTCGGCCGCAGAGCACCCAATACGACTGCCGCGTCAGTGGTATCGACGAAACTGAACTCCAACCCGAAGTGCACCAGCAACTGAGTCGACAGCCTGTACACGCCGCCGTAGACCGCTTCCGAGAGCACCACGTGATCGCCGGGCCGGAGCAACCTAAAGACTGCATCGATTCCCGCCATTCCGGACGTAAACACGTACGCGCTGTGTCCGCCTTCCAGCTTCGCCACCGTCCGCTCCAGCGCCTTACGGTTCGGATGGTTCGTTCTCGCGTAGTCAAATCCGCCCTTCGTCTTACCCACCTCTTCGTAAACGTACGTGGAGGTCTGATAAATCGGCGCGACAATCGCTCCTGTTGTCGGATCGGGCTCCTGCCCCACGTGTATCGCGTTCGTCGCAAATCCCATTCGACTCTCCTTTGGAGTGCGGTGGCTAGCCACCGCTTTCAGGACACTAAACTCCGCCACTCAAACAACTGGTCGACCAAAAAATTCAACCAACCCACGCGCGTGACTCCGAACTTACAAGACACGCTCCACTCCAGTCAAACCCTTCTCAGCTCAGGATTTCTATGCCCGCCGCTTGACCTCTCTCGTCATTCAAGCGACCATATTCCTAGGTGCATCATGAAACTCTTCCGTGTTTTTTTACTGACGATTTTCTTCCTGCACACGCTCTCTCCTGTTCCTGCTCAACCTCAGCAAGACAAAACACCGGCGACCAAATCGCCGGCGGCCGCGCCTATCCCGCGTCTGACGATCGAAGTGACCGGCGGCGATGCGAACAAACCTATCGAAAACGCCAGTGTCTACGTCAAGACTTTGGAACAGCATCTTATCAAAGACAAGAAATCCGAAATCAATGTCAAGACTAACCAAGGCGGCATCGCGCACATTCCGGAATCTCCCACTGGCCGAGTTCTTATCCAAGTCGTGGCTGATGGCTGGAAAACCTACGGCCACTGGCACGACATCACGGACCAGCAGCAAGTCATCAAAGTGCATCTCGACCGTCCGCCGAAGTGGTATTAGTCGGCGCTCGTTCCTTTAACCGCTCGCTGTCGCGGCGAATGTTCGCAAACTTTTTCCTATCGCTCTTCGAATTTTCTTTCTTCCGCGTCGAATTTTCTTTTCTTGCACAATTTTTGTGCAAACCGCATCATCGTGTTGAATCTCGCGGGGTTACTCCGGTTTTTCCTGTACTTTCCACAAAGTTATCAACACTTGTGTTGAAAACTTAACATTCCAGAAATTTTTCTTCTCGCACTTCGGCATTCTTCGTGCTACAACTCCGCCGGAATCTTTCCATCGACTTGCTTCCCTAGTGCAGATCAACGGCGCTGGATCGTCGAACTCTCAAATTTGGGAACAACTTTCGTCCGCCATTCTTTGCTAGTTCCTTTTTCCATTGCTATATTTATCTAAGACTCTCCATGGCTGATTCCTACGACGGTCCGTTTTCTCTCGCGCGCATGTTCCTGGGCAATCTCGCCGCGCGTCCGCTGCGTTGCTTCCTCAGCATTCTCGCGATTGCCATTCAAGTTGTTCTCGTCCTGATGATCGTCGGCCTCACTTCCGGCGTGATTGCCGAATGGGGTAAGCGCGTTGAAGGCGTGGGCGCTGATATTCTCGTCCAGCCTCCCAACTCCTCTATTTTCTTTGCTTTCTCGATTGCCGTGATGCAGGAATCCCTCGGCGATCAAATCGCCAAACTTCCCAGCATTGACGAAGTGGCTCCGACGCTCATCCTCTCCGACCCAAAGAGCCTCATGATCATCTACGGCATCGACTACAAACGCTTCAACGCTCTCAGCCAGGGTTTTATTTTTCGGTCGGGCCGGCCGTTCCAGGCATCCGACGAATGCATGGCCGACGACATCGTTGCACAAACTCGGCGCCTCAAAGTCGGTGACACCGTTACGCTCATAAACCACACGTTCAAGATCAGCGGCATTGTCGCTCACGGCAAAGGGGCGCGTTTCTTCATACCGCTCAAAGCCGGCCAAGACATGGTGGGAGCGGAAAATCGCGTCTCGATGTTCTTCGTGCGCAGCAAAGGCGACACCGAAGCCGCTCGCGCTGAAATCCTGAAGCTCGATCCGCAGAATCGTGTGCGCTCGATGTCCGAGTACGTCTCGCTTATGAATTCGTCCAATCTTCCCGAACTAAAACCATTTATCCGCACGATGGTCGTTCTCGGAATCGTCATCAGCTTTCTGGTTGTTCTTCTCAACATGCACACTATGGTCCTGGAACGGACCCGCGAAATTGGAATTCTCAAAGCTCTTGGTTTTTCTCGCTTCGACGTCGTCAAGCTCCTTCTCGGTGAAACACTCGTACTTACTATACTTGGCAGCCTCTTCGGCATCTTGATCACCTTCCTCACGCAGGCCATCCTCAAAGAAACAAATCCCGCCCTCTCACTTCTGCTCACGCCGCAATGGATTCTCGGCTCCATGGGTCTGGCCCTCCTAGGCGCCTCCGCAGGAGCCGCCGTCCCTGCGTTCCGCGCCTCGGGCTTCGATCCCGTGGACGCTCTCGCCTACGAATAATCCGCTGTCTTTTTCCTCAACCCTCCACAAGCTCCACGTTGCGCCTTCTTCTCGAAACTGCAAAAATATCGGTCACACCGGGCGGTCCCATCCGGCTATACCTCAAGGAGCTTGCATGAATCGCTTCGCGTTAATTACTGTCGCTAATTGCCTGCTCGTCATCGCAGCCGCTCCCGCTCCCGCTCACGCTCAGGTCGATCTGAATTTCTTCAAACACTCTTCCGTCGGAAAATATCTGAACCCGGTCGTCGGCAAGGGCGCTGAATACCAGTCGACCGAAAAGGAATCTTCGGGTCAAAAAACACGCGCCATGGTAATCGGTGTAGTTGGCAAGGAAAGCTTTGAAGGCAAGGAAGCTTTCTGGATGGAAGTTGCCAACACCGAGGGTGGTCAGTCTTCTTTGGTCAAGATGCTGATCACCCGCGATGACTTCGGTTTCCACAAGATGATTCTTCAGCCGCCCGGCCAGCCGGCCATGGAAATGCCTTTCAACCCCGGGAAAGATGCCCACGAGGACAAAATAGAAGAAAAATTCAAGGACTGGCACTCCGTCGGCACCGAATCCGTCACGGTTCCCGCCGGCACTTTCGTCTGCGAACATCTCCACAATGACAAAACAAACGCCGACTTGTGGGCCTCCGACAAGGTCACGCCCTTTGGCATGGTTAAACAAGTCGACAGCAACCACACCTTCGTCCTTACCAAACTGATTCCCGATTTCCAGGACCGTATCACCGGCCCGGTCAAACAATTTGACCCGCAAGCCTTGCGGCAACAAATGCTGCAAAAGCACGACCAGAACTAGGCAAAGGGAAGGGAGACTTCACCGTAGAGAAGCAGGCGGCTGGGCCACCTGAATAGTCTCTTTTTCCTTTTCCCCCAGCCCCATATCCTGTACTCTTTTCTTCGCGTCCAATGCCCGAAACCCCACTCGTTAATCCAGACAAATTTTTCACCGCCCGCGTCACCGAAAGGCGCACCATCGCCGAAGACCTCTTCATTCTCCACGTTGATCCCGGTGGACCCTTCAACTTCCTGGCTGGCCAATACGCTACCCTCGGTGTGGTGGCAGGCGAAAAGCGCATTGAGCGCGCCTACTCCATCGTTTCCTCTCCGTACGAGAGTCACCTCGAATTTTTCGTGGAATATGTTCCTCAAGGGGAGCTTACGCCGCACCTGAACAAGGTCGTGGTCGGCGACACTCTGCTGCTGCGGCGCATCCCCAAAGGGCGATTTACGCTTGATCTCCGTAGCGGCCGCAAGAATCATCTCCTCCTTGCCACCGTCACTGGAGCGGCCCCGTATGTCAGCTACATACGCACCATTTATTCCGATTGGAAAAAGGGAACTACCCCGATGCCCGGCGAGCATCGACTTTTCTGTGTACAGGGCGCCAGCCGGTCTTGGGAGTTTGGCTATCGTGATGAATTGGAAAGGATTGCAGCGCAAGCGCCTTGGCTTAAGTACGTTTCCACCGTCAGTCGTCCGTGGGAAGATGCCGCATGGACCGGTGAACGCGGTCGTGTCGACGATCTGGTTCGAAAATACGTCGATCTTTGGAATCTAACGCCGGAAGATACTACCGCCTACCTCTGCGGCCATCCCAATATGGTTGAAAACGGTCGCGGCATCCTTGAGCGTGCCGGCTGGACCAAGAAAGGCATGCAGGACGAGGTCTATTTCATCCCCGGAAAAGAGGCCGCGGCAGAATAGGCGTCAAACCCCGCCGTTCAACTCTTCCAGCCTGCCGGTGACATCCTGAATCGCCTCTAGCGGCAGCACCACATGCACTTTCTCATCATTCCCGTCGACATCCACCCGCAACTTCCCATGTTCCGTCGCGACGCGCACATGCTGTTCCTCTTGGGTTACTTCCACCAGCACCGCGTCCGGATAATTGCGCAACTCCTTCGCTGCAAGCCTTATAGCAGGTAAGACTTCGCGCGTCTGTCTCGCGGCTTTCTCCATCGCGTGCCGCGGTGCCACGTGCATCCCGAAGCCCACCACAGTCGCCGGCATCCAGAAATGCACATGCGACCCGCCGCTCCTGTGTTCATCCACGTCCACGCGAATCACTCCTTCGTGAAACGTGTACGCTGTCGCTACCGCTAGTGTCGCGCTTAATCCCAAAGCTGCCTTTGCTATCAGCAACATCGTTCACCCCTCTAGAAGCTCTCACCGATTCCGAGCCTTGCTATCCGTCTCAATTACTCACGTTCTTGGAGTCGATCCACACCCGCACGGTGTTGTCCTGGTCCTTCACCGTGACCAAATCCATGTCACCATGACCTGAGAGCGCGTGCAGGGCCGCCACTACGTCCAGTTCATCCTTACCAGCGGAAAACAGCGCATCGACGACCTTCATGGGTACCTTCACTTCCACCCTTGATTCTGACCCGCCGTTCTTGCCCGCGTGTTCCTTGTCCGTCACATTCACGAACAGGAAGCCACCACTCTTCGCTACACGGACGTTGTTCTCTTTGCTCTGCACCGTCACGTACTCGCCGTCCTTTGCCGTCCGCACGGCATCCAGCAACGCTGGGAAGTCCACGTCATCCATGTGCGCATTGTCGATGTGCACCCGGCCATCCTGCAGTTTGCCCTTGTGAATCGCGGGTAGCACTTTCGCCGCCATATCGACTGGCACGTTGACCCGTACCGTCTCGCCTCCCGTCTCTTTGCTCTCCACACGGACGTGAATCCATTGTTCGCTTTTTGTCGCCTTTTCAGTAGATGCCTCGGCAGAAAGGGTTTGCGCCAGCGCCTTGCCGGCATCCAAGGCCCCAAAAGTGAATGTGGCAAACGCAAATGCCACCGCATAGTTCAGATATCCGCGCGAACCGATCCTTTTGGTACCTTTTCCGGTCGAAGTGTTCATGGCGTCTCCCTTGCCTTGAACTACGCACTCTCCCCACTAAAAGTTCCAGCCTTCCCGGATTTTCTCCCCCAAAACAGAAAGGCCCGGCACCCTGGCCGGTGCCGAGCCCATTCTCCATCTCTTAGAGGTCCGGCTTCCGGCCAGACTCCTGACGTTGTAATGCCTCTACTTCACGTGCCGAGGCGAGACCTTATTCAATAGCGCGACCAACGGCTTTCCTGCGGGAGTAGTGGTCACCATTCTGTCCCGGACGATCTGCGTAGCCGTCAGGTCCTTGCCATATACGGCTTTATTCGCACCGTCGTCCGCCCTCATTGTGGATCCTTCCAGGGACACCCCAGCGAACACCCCGCGCGCCCGGGAGTAGGACAGGATCTCCGCTTTCATCACAATGTCCGTCTCCGCCGACGCCGAGCGTCCCACGGGCCCTGCCGCTGCGGAAGCGTCCGCCCCCAGCTTTACCTTGCTGGACAGTACCGATGCCGCTCCCTTTTCGTTCATCACCAAGAGCACAAAGTCGGTAGCCTCGCCGCCAATCTGGAGCCCGAAGCTCCCGCCTTCCAACGCAAACATCGCCGGTGGGCTCCACGGCCCGGTGAACAGCTTACCCGACCGGCACGTTATGATCCCGCGCCCGTAGCTTCCGCCAACGATGAATGCCGCCTTCAATACCTGCGGGTAGACGATCACGCACTCTGCCTTATTCAGAAGATCCCGGGGAATCCCCTTGTCCGGCATGCCCAGGATTTCCCTTAACACCAGATACGATTGGTCGAGCCGCTTGTCTTCCTTGTCCTGCGCCAGGCAGGGAACGGCAAAACAAACGCTCAAAAGCACAAGCACCCAAGTTTTCATAGTCTCTCTCTCCGATTCGTTTTTTCTTTTGAAGCTGTCGCAAGTCCGCTTCTGTTGCCAGCCAGGTGTTTCGCACAGCGAGAATGGGAATGGCGAAGCCGCGACGAGTCCGGCGGACCTCTAAGGAAATACCTGCTGGATTTTCTCGTTGCCGCAACTGGCCTTGCACCCGGGCGGATACATCAACAAGGCCTATTCTGGTCGGCCACACTGTACTTCACCCCCGCCCGCCATTCAACCTTGTTCTGCTTGGACTGGGTTTCGCTCAATTCTCCCAGCCTCCACCCATCTTACGTATCATTTCGTCAAACGCCTCCATCGCTTCATCCACAATTGGCTTGGCAATCTCTTGCGCTGTCTCAAATTGTCGCGGTACAGCGCAATCTCTTCTGGTCCTCCGAGCACGGTCCGCCGGATCGCCGCCACTTCCATCATCAAGATCGACAGGGTCGAATGCAACACTTCAGACGCCGATCGTCATCGCCAAGGTCTCTTCTAATTCGACGGTGTCGCCGAGAGCTTCCGTAGGAGCCAGTTTCAGAACTAATTCTTCTTCATGTTTTTTCATGGGAGTTCTTTCTTAACGGTAGCGAAGCCAGCCCGCAAGGACCCAATGTGTACGTTTCTATAACATAACGCAAATAGGAAATACACACCGAGTTTCGGTCCTGCGTTTTCTTGTTTGTACTGGTGGCAGGTTGGCCCGGTCGCTGTGTGGGGTTTCGCGACGCGGAGATCTTTCTAAAACTCACTGCATTCTGTGCTAGCGGCGAACTCCGTAGCGGCGCTGTTTCCTCTACTTCTCGATGACCACTCCATTCACGGCGAACTGCGGGAACAATGTCTGTGGTGACACCGGCGAGAGCGGCGCACCGTCATCTTCCGCTTCCACGTCGTGGCGGTGTCTGAGCGAATGAAGGCCCATCCGCAACAGGTCGAAAACGCTATACAAAATGTTTCCCCGCACCACGTCGCTCTTGTAGCACAAAATCTGCGTCCGCAAATACCGCGTCACCCTCGATTTCGGCCGGATCGGGATCAACGGATTTCTCGTCGTAATCTGTTCACCCGGCGATTCGCAACTCTGCAGCTCCACAACCGTCAGCATTCCATCCGTTCTCATTTCATCGCCCGTGGCATTGGTCATCAATTGCGGTAACTCCGCCCGCGGCAGCAAATGCACCGCCTTCACGCAGCCGGAGAGGGACAAGTCGCGCACCAACATGTTCACGCCTTCATCCAGGTTCCTCTCGATATGATGGATAAACTTCTTGTTCTTTACCGAGAGCGCAGCGCTCGTCTCTCTCGTGTAGGCCCCTAACCAAGCCGTTTGTCCCTGCACACGCTCCGGTTGCTCCCAGATCCGCAGATGTTCGCGTTTCCCGTAGGCATTAAAACTCTTCTGCCAGGCCCAATTCTGCCCCTTCCCATCCAGGTACTGTTCCGAGATCGGCGCGGTGGGATAGTTCGAATAGGTCAAGAAGGCTCCCATTTGCCGGAACACGCTCTTCGTCGAAGTCTTGTCGCTCTCCACCCAACCCGACGCACGAAACGCCTGCGTCAACTCCGCGCCACTGCCCACCAGGAGCATGTTCACCAGGTCCGCTTCCTTGCCTTTCCCCGTCATTGTTCGGGCATCCTTGCCCTTCAACATCATCTCTACCTCGCCGCGTTCATATTCATCCATCGCGAAGGACACTCGCGGAACCTCCGGCTGGCCCCCAACATATAGCGGCACATTCAGCTGCAGTCGCAAATCGGTACCCGGCGGCAAATAAATCTCCGGCTCCGGCAGCACCGTTAACGCGCGGTACACCATCAGCGTCACATCGCCATACGGATTGTAAGTAGGCAGGTGAATCAGTCCGCTGGTTATCCGACCCTGAGGGGTATTCGTGGCGCGTATCCCACGAATCACGCCGCGCCGAACAGTTTCCCTTGCGTTATCAATTTCCACCACTTCCGAAGCGATCGGCAGTATCTCGCCATTGGCTGAGACGATACGGTTGAATTGTACCTCTAGAAACGCCGTGTCGTGGATCAGGCCTAGCCCAACCTTGCGCGCCGCCACTACTTCACCGTCTACTTCGAGTCCCGCTGGGAACACAGGCCAGCCATCACACTCCGGCGACTGGATCAGGAGTGCGCGCACGCGCGTCCCGGGCTTCGAGCTGTACGAAGCCACCGGATCCTGCAGGCGTATCCAAAACGATTTTCCCGCCAGAACGGATTGGCAATTTGCCCAAGCCTGGTCCACCGCAACGCCCAGCAGGCAAAATGCGAGCAAACTGATCCCGACGACGATGCGCGCTGCGCTTGGCAACCTTATCATCTCCACCCGACTGCCCTTAACGTCGCACGTTTGCCTGACCTGCGGCGGGCATGCCACGAAAACTACGTGTGCCTTCCGACGGGCACACAAATAGTCTGCCTGCTTTTACAAGTCAGCGGCCCACTACCTATTCCGTCATTGCCGAAATAACAACCCGCCGCCTCGACCTGATTTTTGTGACACAGCTATTCTTGGCTGTGCTCTTGGTCTTTCTTCGATATTACTTCACTTCCGTCGCCGTTCCCATCTTTACCGTGCTTCCGTACCGCTTGTAATTCGAATACTTGACCGTCATTCGAATATGTACGGGTCCGCTTCGGAAATGCAGGTAATCGTCCGCCTGTGTGAAGACCGGAAACCAGAATCCCTGCTCGATATTCTGCCGGTAGGTCCTGAATCGCGGAAAAACGTTCTCGTTATTTTTCGTAATGATGTCTGGCACCGCTTTTCCGTCGCTCATCACGATTTGTAGATCGTTGGAATCCACCCACACCCGCCCCTGAAAATATCTCTGATTTTTCTCCAGCACCTTGGGGCCCACGTCAAACACATACGTCGCGAGCTCATCCACCTGTTGTCGTCCCAAATACTTCACGTTGTACTTCGGTAGATCCACGGTGTTCAGCACGAAAGGCTGAATGTTACGCAAGTCATCCAGGTCCTGCTCGCTCAACATGATCCGCTGCAGCGTCGGGGCCGGCGCGAACGTCACTTTCTCAAATCGCTTACCATCCGGCGTGAACACAATGTCGCTGGTCATCCGGTACTCGCCGTCGGGCCGGTCGGAATCCTCGTCGATCGTCTGGATCGAAAACGTCTGCGTGTACGTATAATTTGCGCGCTCGCGCTTGAACTCACTTTCCCGCTCCGAAAACTTCTTGATGATATCGTCCACGGGCATGGACGGCGGTTCATTCGTGATCGGATTGTCTCCGGTTGACCGCATCACAGGCGACGATTTTGGAGTAGGAGCCGGAGCGTCCGCCGCTCCGTTGGTATTGTCGGAATTGCCGGAAGAACTGGAAGACCGCGGCTTCGTCGTCTTATGCGGTGTGATCGTCGGAGGACCCACCGACTCGGGGCTCTGCGCCAGGGCCGTTGCCGCGAACAGCCCTGCTGTAACTGCGGCCATCGCCCACCGTGCTCGCACCCATTTCTTGTTCATTCGCAAGTTCTTCACAGCAACCTCCCGCGTGGTCGGTACCCTGGTATTTCGCGCCTAGCGCGCATACGCAACCCCAAGTATATGACTTTCTCTGTTCGAACAGGGTTGCATCTCCATCCCGTCACCCGGTCCCGGGCACGTGGTAAAGGCGGAGTTGAACAACACGCGAAGACGGACCTGGGCTGAGAAGGGGACGCGGCCGATCATGCCGATCCTTCCTCGGGATTCCGATTGACTGTCAACCTCGAGAAATGTAAATTAACGCCAATTGAATCGATTTAATGAACTCGCTCGAAAGGCCGTCTAGAATCCTTTAAGTCCGGCTGCGGACGACTTCAATTGTCGTGTTGAAAGGTTCCCGTTGTGATCGCTACTTCCAAGCGTCCTTTTTCTTCCTTTAGGATTTTTCTTTATCGTTGTGCTTGGTTGATCTGTTTCTTGACGCCGGTCAGTGTTCCACCTGCGTCCGCTCAAGTCATCCGGGTGGACGCCAACCAAAGCCATGTCACCAACACGATTCGTCCTACGGAAGCGGTCGGCGCGGGAATCGATCGACTGCCCTACGGAGCCACCGACAAGTTATTTGTGGAGTCAACCATCAAGCAGGTCCTTACTTCCGGTTGGCAGACGATCACCTACCGTCAGAATACGGAACTCCACATGGAGGCCTGGCACTGGAATCCGCAGGGAACGTGGAGCGACTCGGCAGGTAAGGGGTACTTCACCGGAAGTGCTACGCCGGGGGCGGAACCCATACGGCACTCGTACGGCTATCCGCTGCCTCATCGCGGCGTCACACGCGACGATGGCACAGACACGGAAGGCTATTCGCGAATTACGGACGGCGACGCCGACACCTATTGGAAGAGCAACCCCTATCTCGCCGAGAAATTTACGGGAGAGAGCGACTCGTTGCATCCGCAATGGGTGATTGTGGATTTGACCAAGCCTCGAGACGTAAATGCGATTCGCATCCACTGGGCGGAGCCTTATGCCACCCACTACCTGGTTCAGTATTTCACCGGCGAAGACCCCATCAAGAAGCCTACGCTGGGAACTTGGCAAACCTTTCCGGGCGGTGCAATCACTGACGGAAAGGGCGGCGCCGTCATCACGAATCTGGCAGCCAAGCCACTGTTCGTCCAACACATCCGAATTCTGATGACGCAGTCATCAAACACCTGCGACACCCACGGCCACGAAGACAAACGAAATTGCCTCGGGTATGCAATTCGAGAACTCTACCTGGGAACTTCTGACGCGAGCGGGAGGTTTCACGACCTTATTCGACACACCCCGGATCAGGATCAAACCATGACTTTCTGTTCCTCGGTCGATCCCTGGCACCAGCCCAGCGATCTGGACGAGAAGGCCGGAGACCAGGTCGGCTTCGATCTCTTCTTTACCGGGGGCTACACGCGGGGTCTTCCGGCAATGATTCCGATCGCGATGATTTACAGCACGCCGGAAGACGCGGCGGCCCAACTTACGTATCTCGAAAAGCGCGGCTATCCGATTTCGCACGTGGAAATGGGTGAGGAACCGGACGGCCACTACATGCTGCCGGAAGATTACGCCGCTCTCTACGTTCAATTCGCCAGCGCGCTTCATCGTGTGGATCCGAAGCTCAAGCTGGGCGGACCGATCTTCACTGGCGTGAACAAGGACATTGAGACTTGGCCGGACGCGGAGGGCCGCACGTCCTGGACCCGCAGATTCATCGACTACCTGAAAGATCACGGCAAACTTCAAGAATTGGCCTTCTTTTCTTTCGAGCATTACCCAATGGAGCCGGGAAAGATTCAGTGGAGCAATCTGTACCAGGAAGCCGATCTTGTCACCGGCATCATGCGTATCTGGCGCGAGGACGGCGTCCCAGAAAATGTGCCGCTGCTAATAACAGAGTCCAATCTCTCTTGGCAGAGTTCCGAGGCGTTTGTCGACATTTGGGGTGGATTGTGGCTCGCTGACTACATCGGAGCCTTCCTAAACGGTGGAGGAGCGGCTGTCTACTATTTTCATTATCCGCCACTGGGGATCGGTCGAGGCACCAACGGATCGCTGGGAACGTTTGGGATGTTTTCAACGGACGCGGATCTAAGGATCAAGCAACCGCTCTCACAGTTTTTCGCCAGCCAGATGATCACGCTGGAGTGGTTTCAAACCGGCGATGGCCTCCACAAACTTTTCTCCGCAAACAGCGATATCAAGGACGATGCGGGTAATGTACTCGTGACCGCTTACGCTGCGGCGAGGCCAGATGGCCACTGGTCTCTGCTAATTGTGAATAAAGACCAGGAAAATGCGCAGAAAGTGCACATTGTCTTCGATCAAGGGCCGGGCGTATCAGCCCGTTCGTTCAACGGTACATTGACGGTGAAGACTTTCGGTAAGGCGCAGTATCAGTGGCATCCGCAATTGAATGGAGGCACTGCGGACCCGGATGGGCCGATTGCTTCTGACACGATAAATGCGTCGAAAGAGACCGAGTACACATTGCCGGCGGCATCTATTACCGTCCTTCGCGGAGACATCAAGTAAGTTCCGAGATGCCGCCAGTCTGTGGGCAATCGCGTCGCTAATCGGTCATTCTGAGCTCATCCGATGAGGATGGGCGAAGAACCTCAAACAATAAATCGTGCGCATACTTTCAGTTGGGATCTTCCATTTGACTAGAAATCCAGGTCAGCGTGCTTCGGCCCGAGCGAGGCTAACTGTTTGAACCAGGGCCCGCGCCATGGCCACGATCTTCTCGAGGTCGTTTCTCCGCACAGCCTGCAGGTCGACAAGGTCAGCGCCCACCCCTAAACCGAAAGCCCCTGCCGCGATATATTCGGCAGCGTTGGACAAATTCACCCCGCCGGTGGGGAGGAAGCGGGCCTCGGGAAAAGGAGCCTTGAGTGCTCGAATATGCTTCGATCCGCCAGCGCTGGCGCAAGGGAATATTTTTACGAGTTCCGCACCGGCTTCGAACGCGTTCATCACCTCGGTAGGGGTCAGCGCTCCGGGAATGGCAAGCACCCCGCGCTTTCGCGCCGTTTCTAGTACGGGAACCGATAATCCCGGGCTCACCAGGAATTGCGCGCCGGCATCCAGACAAATCTCCGCTTGCTTTGCGTTCGTCACCGTACCTGCGCCGGCGAACACACTGTCCCCGCAGTGTTTCACAAGCTCCGCGATCACTTTCGGTGCATCCGGTACCGTCATCGTAATTTCGATCACGTCGATCCCGCCCTCGCGGATGGCATCCACTGCGCGGCGCGCCTCATCCACATTGGCCGCGCGAATCACCGGCACGATACCTTTGGCGTGAATTCTGCGAATTGCGTCTGCGCTGGTCATCGTCTCTCCACAAATCTTTCCGTTGCGCCAAACTCAGCGCGCTATTCGAGCGGTTTTTCGCTGCATCACTTGCAGCACTTCCGGCAGCGTCGCCATGGAGGTATCTCCCGGCGTGGTCATTGCCAACGCCCCATGCGCTGCGCCGCACTCCACGGCCCACGCGGCGCCCTTGTCCATGAGGAATCCATAGATCAGGCCCGAAGCAAACGAATCCCCGCCGCCCACGCGATCGAGAATGTCCAGGTTTTCGCGCATAGCCGGTTCATGGAACGCGCCATCGGCATAGGCAATCGCGCCCCAGTCATTACGAGAAGCGGTCTTCGCGTTGCGCAGGGAAGTGGCTACGACAGAAAGATTTGGATATTCCTTGACCACTCTGGAGATCATCTCCCGAAAACTTGCGGACTCCAGTTTTGCGTGACCTTCATCCACATTCGAAACCGGAAAACCTAACGCGGCCGTAAAATCTTCTTCGTTACCAAGCATCACGTCGATCAACGGAGCCAGCGCGCGATTTACTTCTTGGGATTTTTTCTTTCCGCCGAAGCCTTCCCAGAGAGACGCGCGATAGTTCAAGTCGTAGGAGACGATCACGCCTGCCTTTTTTGCCGCCTCCATGGCTTCCTTAGCGACCAGAGGCGTGCTCTCCGACAGCGCGCAAAAGATACCGCCCGTGTGGAACCAGCGCGTGCCTTCTTTCGCAAAAATCTGATCCCAATCGACGTCGCCGGGTTTGAGCTGCGAAACCGCGGTGTGGCCGCGGTCCGAACAGCCGACCGCCGCGCGCACTCCGAAGCCCTGCTCCGTAAAGTTCAAGCCGTTGCGCACGCTGCGCCCGACGCCATCGTAGGGAACCCAGCGCAAGTGTTGCAGGCTTACTCCCCCTTGCAACATCAGATCCTCGATCAGGCGCCCGATCGGATTGTCCGCTAGTGCGGTGACGATCGCGGTGTCCATGCCGAAGCAGCGTCTGAGGCCGCGCGCGACGTTGTATTCGCCGCCGCCTTCCCAGGCACGGAAGTGTCGAGCGGTGGCGATACGCTCCTCGCCGGGATCGAGTCGCAGCATTACTTCGCCCAGGCTCACGAGGTCCCAACGGCAATTATCTTTTGATTTGATTTTCATGCGGGCACGTTTTCGATTTGGATTGCAACAGATTCCTTGGCGACGAGCGCGCGCGTGGGATCAACGAACAACCATGCAGCGGCTCCCAACGCAGCCAGCACTGCGGCTACAAAGAACGGAGTCGTCCAACTCCATCTTAGAGCGATGATCGGAGTGAGCTGCGCGGTGAGCATTCCGCCGAGTTGATTGGCAGTATTCATGAACCCGGAGACCGAGCCGGACGACCCGCGCGAAATCCCCGCGGTAACGGCCCAGAAAGAACTCTGAGAAAGATAAAGCGCTCCCGCTCCACCGGCAAGAACGACGCTAGCGACGCGGGCGTTCTCCGCGCGTGAACCAAGAACGAGAAAAACGGCCGTAAGCGACAGGCCCAACACGGAAATGGCACAGCGTCCGAATCGCGGGCCGTAGCTTTTTGTAAGCCGGTCGCTAATATATCCGCCCAGCGGGCTACAGATAGCCATGGCGAGAAAGGGAAGAGTGGAGTAAAACGCGCTGGTCTTCAGGTCCAGGCCACGAACTTTTTGGAGGTAGATAAAGAACCACGAAAAGAAAATCCATGCGACGTAGCCGAAGGAAAAATAAGCGAGTGTGACCGCCCAAACAACCTTGCTGCCGAGGATCGCGCTCCAACCAACTGTCTGCGCTTTTCCGTCACGTCCTGGTGCGGTGGATTTTGCGCCTGCGTGGATGTGCGCGAGTTCGGCGGGAGAAACTAGCGGGTGTTTTTCGGGCGTGTCGCGAGCCGCAAGCAACCAGACCAATCCCGCCAGCACACCGACAACGGCGCTCATCCAGAACGACCAGCGCCAGCCGTAGTGCGCCATGACGTACGCGATGAAGAGAGGCGTAACGCCTGCGCCAGCTCCAACGCCGGCAAAGACCAGGCCGTTTGCGATTCCTTGCTCCTGCGATGGAATCCAGCGCGATAGGAACTGATTCGACGCCGGAAAAATGACCGCTTCTCCTGCACCGAGCAGGAATCGCACGGAGACGAGGATAAGGAGCGCGTACGCCACCTTCGGCGAAACCATGGCCGTCAGCGCCGTGAACGCGCCCCACCACAACACTCCCACGCCAAGAACGAGACGCGGGCCGAACCGATCCGCCAGCCATCCGCCCAGGGTTTGGAACAACGCATAACCAAACAAAAACGCCGTGAACACCGTTCCCAATTGAATGTTGCTGAGACCGTATTCCGCAGCGATGGAGCTTCCCGCGATGGAAATGTTCACGCGGTCGAGATAAGAGACCGCGCTCAAAACAAAGAGCCACCCTACCAGCAGCCAGCGGACCCGCGATTTACGCGGTTCAGTCAAGCTTGCACCTGCCGTGAGTCTGGTTGCGAATTGAGGCTTCCACTTTCGAGTTACTCGGCGGCCCAGTTTTGCAGACGTATCTCATGCAGCGTGAGCCTTTAGAACCTCGGTGAGTTTGGCCGCGATGATTTTCTCCTCGCCGGGCTGCAGCATAAACGAGTTCATGGTCAATCCCTCCCCGCGTTCCGACGATCCGATCACGATAGATGGCTTCGACTTTCGCAAAGCGGTGCTCGCCTGCTCGGGAGTGATCGTTACGTGTTTGGCGTCCCAACGGATGTCCATGTGCGGCACGTGATTGGCCACATCGGGCACGGAATATTCGGTGGTCACGCCGGGAATCTTGGTGACCTCGGCGGAAATATACTCCAGGCGCCGTTGCCATTCGCGATTTAGAGCGTCGTGGTCCTCAGCGAGGTACAACTCCAAGGCCTTCACCATGCCTACGATTTCTTCCTTGCCCACTTTCTGGCTACGGCCAATCGTGTCTTCATGCGGGCTGTTGTTCAGCAACGCGTAAGCTACCAAATCCTTTTTGCCAATCAGCAGACCGGCGCATTGCGGCCCGCGCATGGCCTTGCCACCGCTGAAACCAATCAGGTCATAGCCCATGTTTGCGTAGTCCCACAAGTGCGAAACCGGAGGAGTGTCGGCGGCCGCGTCGATGAATGCCGGAATTTTGTGCTCGTGCGCGATCTTCACCCACTCTTCAACCTTTATCTGGCCATCTGCACTCGCGAAATTGGAAAAATGCATCATGGCGGTGTTCGGATTGATAGCGCGCAGCAACTGATCTTTGGTTTCGATGACCACCAATTTTATTCCGGTGGCGCGAAGCTGGTGATCGAACCCGTTGCGGTGCGTTTTTTGGATGATGACTTCGGATTTCATCCCGGTGAGGTCCGGCAGCTGTTGAATGAACTGCTCGTTATTTCCCGTGAGAATTCCGGCCAGCCCGGATTGCATCGCCGCAGCCGCTCCGGAAGTGACGATGGCGCTGTAGTCTTCCGGAAGCTTTAGCATTTCGGCGATGCGTTTCCCGGCTGCGGTTTCGAGTTCCACGATCGGAACGAAATGGCTGCCCGCCATGGCCATCACGGCTTCGACCTCCGGGCGCATCAGCGATCCGCCCAGGTAGGTCATCGTCCCTTCGCCGTTGATGACGGTGGTCACGCCAAGCTCTTCGTAAACATTTCCCGTTGAGCCAAAGCCGGTGACGCTAACGCCCCCGCCGCCCGCCGTCACGGGAGCGCGGCCCAGGCCGAACAGTCGACCGGGATTCAGGAGAGCCGTGGCGGCTGCAGCCACGGCTCCGAGAAACGACCGGCGATTCCAGTCCTCTTTAAAGACCATGCTTACATGCCCTTCTTCACAACCGCCGCGGTGCAGTTAATTTCGACCAGCGAATTTCCCGGAAGCGCCGCAACAGCTACCGTCGTGCGCGCAGGCCCGCCGTTCGGAAAATACGTCTTGAACACCTTATTCATTCCTTCGAAATTGTCGATATTGGTCAAAAATACCGTCAACTGCAGAATGCTGTCCATCGTTCCGCCACCGGCTTCGACCAGCGTCTTTACGTTTTCCATCACCTTCTTGGTGTGCGTATCGATGTCCATTGCAAACTCGCTGGAATCGTGCGAGTGCGCACCCTGTCCGGCGATATAAATCGTGCCATTGTGGATAATCAGAGGTGTGATAAATCCGCCGCCGGTAGCGGGCTTCCCGTCATAGCCCAACTTCTGGACTCCTGCCGGCGCTTGCGCTTCCGTTTTCGAGGCGGACAGCACTCCCACCACGCTAGCTCCCGTGAAAAGGGAAGCGAGGCGAGTGGCAAAGCCTCTGCGACTGCTGAGATTGGAAAACATTTGTCGTTCCTCCTTGTTCATCTTGCTGAAATCAATTCGTCCCAATTCGTTCGTCGGCTTACGGCAGACCAAAGCTGAACACGTTGCTCCCAGCGGCAATGGCCACATACTGGTTTCCGTTTACCGCGTAGCTCATCGGGGAGGCGTGGATATTTTGCCCGGTATTGAAATGCCATAGCGGAGCGCCCGTTCGCGCATCGACCGCTTCGAAAGACTGCGTATCGTTGGCGAAGAATACCAGGCCGCTTGCCGTGGTCATGACGCCGCCGGTGGAATGCCCGTTGCCCACTTGTGGATATTTCCAGGTCGGCTTGTCGGCTCCGACTTCGAAAGCTACGAGGATTTTTTTGACACCGTCACCCGGACTTTGCTTCGCGCCGGTGGAGTAGTACATCTCACCGGGCTTGAATTTTTCCTCGTGCATCAGGAACACCGTGCAGTTTTCGGAAGCGAGGAAATAAAAGAGTTTTGTGTCGGGATTGTACGAAGGAGAATACCAATTCGTTGCTCCGCTGAAGCCAGGGCAAACTCTTGTGCCATCCGCCGTGGGCATTACACCCGTACGCACCGGGCGGCCCTGAGCATCAATCTCTTTTGCCCAGTTCAGTTTTTCGACGAAGGGAACGGCCGACAGGAATTTGCCATCGGTGCGATCTAGTACGTATAGAAAGCCATTGCGATTGGCTTCCACCAGCAGTTTTCGTGGCTGCCCTTTATAGGTCGCGTCAACCAGCACCGGAGTTTCGGTTGCGTCGTAATCGTAAAGGTCGTGCGGCGTAAACTGAAAATACCATTTTAATTTGCCAGTGTCGGGATCGAGCGCAAGCACGCAATCGGTGTAGAGATCGTCGCCCGGCCGCGGACCTCCATCGAAATCGGGCGATGGATTGCTAGTTCCCCAATAAAGGGTATTCAGCTCCGCGTCATAGGTGCCGGGCATCCAAGTGGTGCCCCCTCCAAGGAGATACGCGTCGCCTGGCCAGCTCTCGGAGCCGTGTTCGCCAGGCGCAGGAATAGTCCAGAATTGCCAGGCAAGTTTTCCGGTCTCGGCATCGTAGGCGGAGATGAATCCGCGCACACCATCATCACCCCCCGAAGTTCCAACGAGCACTTTGCCCTTAACCACCAACGGAGCGCTGGTCGCGCCGTAATTTGGGTTTCCATCCGTGTAGGCAATGTCCCACAAAAGGTGGCCGGAGCGGGCGTCTAGGCACAGCAAATGGGCATTGTCTGTTTCCATGAAGACTTTATTGCCCCACACCGCAACGCCACGATTGTGATGTTGCGAGGCATCGTCAATGAGCCCTTCGGTTATAGGGCGAGTGTGATGCCAGATCTCTCGACCAGTTTGGGCGTCCAAGGCCCAGGCATCATTAGCTGAGGTCACGAACATAATTCCGTCCACCACCACTGGAGTGACTTCCATCGAATCGGAATTCGGCACGTGAAACACCCATTGTGCGCGCAGGGATCCCACATTCTTTGTGTTTAGCTGATTGAGTGCGCTGAATCGCCGCCCGGTGTAGTCTCCGTTATAAGACAACCAGTCTTTTCCGACCGGTTGTTCGGCAAGGTGGGCCGGTTTCACATTTATCTCGGTGCTGACCGAGGACTTTGGCGGAACGGAATCCTGCGCGCTCACGATAAAGGGGAGGAACGCGAGCGTGCCCAGGGCAATCTGTCTCGCGAAGTGCACAGCCCGAGAACCCCCGCCCGCAGATTTAATCTCGACGTACGGATGCAAAAATGGCCCTCGTAAATGGCGGATTAATTCTGCCGCAGTGATAAGCCTGGAACCAACCACAATTTTCCTTTCCTTAAAGGCAAGATCGCGGCCGGAATTAAAGCCGCCCAAATTTTCGCACAGCTTCGGTAATCGATTTGAGCTTCTCAATGTACGCGTACATCGAGTGTTCGTTGAAATCCATCTTCTGCGCCAGCTCTAAAACTTGCTCCGCGGACGCTCGGGGCACGACCACAACTCCGTCGGCATCCGCCACCACTATATCCAAGGGATTCACTTCCACACCGTCGCAAACCACGGGAATGTTAGAACCAGCAAATCGATAATGGTGAACGGAAGTGGAGGGCACAATGCCCAGCGCGTACACCGGAAACGCGATCTTGTTGAGATACGCGACATCGCGTACTCCGCCATCGATGACTGCGCCCGAAAAATTTCGCGCGTGCATAGCGGTGCCCATCAATCCACCCATGCCCGCGATATCCGCGCCGTCCTCGACGACCATCACGTACACCGAGTCCGGCGCGCCAGAATCGATCGCCGTTAGCATCCCTTGCAGCGCGTTGGGGTCGTCGTTGGCCTCTTTTTTCAGCTTCACGGTTAGCGCGAACCCCGCGAACTTGGTTCCAAAGATCGGCCGCATTCGGTGGGTCATGTACATCTTCTTGCCAAGCACCTGCTCGAGTGCGTCGGAAACAGAGGCGGCTTCCACATGGCGAAAGCCATCCAGGAGTTCGGCGGCGCCCTTTTTCGCGGAAGGCTCCTGCGGGCGGTTCGCCCGGAGCGTGAGGGCCATGCTTAGAAGTCCCGCGGCCAACAGCAAAGCCGCTAAGACGCGGTTGCGGCGGGAACTGCGATGCAATGGATCGTTCATGGTTCCTCCCGTTTCGGGTGTGGAGACTTTACCATTTTCGTTGCAAAGCAGAAACAGCTTTGCCAACCTGGTGCTGATTTGAACCGTTTCAATACTGGTTAACTGATGTTCTTATTGCAGAAAGCGGTTGACAGTTTCCCGTGCGTACGCTATTTCAATCTTGATGGCGCGCGTGATCCGCGATTTATTACGGATCAGGCTGAAGTTTCTGTTCTAATATGCTCGCGGACTGTCGTACTCTTTCGACGGCAGCCCGTTCGTTCTGCGGTCTGTTAATCGTCGCGATGAATCGCAAATTCTCTTTCCAAAGACTCCATAGTAGGTGCTCGCATACGTTGGCGTTACCGTTGATGGCTGCGATTCTTTCGGCCTGTGCCGCAGCAGTGTACGCGCATGCTTCAAGACCGCCCGCTCATCCGGACGACCAGCAGATTGCGGAAGCCAAGAAGACCTTCGAAGCGACTTGCGCGGGCTGCCACGGGCTGGACGGACGTGGCGGCGAGCGCGGCCCTAACATCGCGACGCGGCAGGAAGTGGTTCGGAAACGCGATACCGAGCTTCTTAAGATTTTGCGTAACGGCATTCCTGCCTCCGGAATGCCCTCGTTTGCAGGCTTGGGAAACGCCAAGCTCGCCGCTATGCTGGTTTATCTTCGTTCACTGCAAGGCAAGGGGCCCGGCGCAGCGATCCCTGGAAATCCAACAGCAGGAGAGGCGCTCTTTTTTGGAGCCGCGCACTGTTCTGATTGCCACATGGTGCAGGGCAAAGGCGGCTTCATCGGGCCAGATCTCTCCGTATATGCCGCAGCTTCTTCCGTGGATGAAATCAAACAGGCGATTGTCAGCCCTGGCGGGCGGGATCCTTCGCGTGCGCGGGGCCTCGTGACCATTACGCTCCGCGATGGCAAGCATTTGCAAGGAATTATTCGCAACGAAGATAATTTCTCCGTGCAAGTGCAGTCTCTCGATGGAGGTTTCCACCTCGTTCAGAAATCGGAAGTTGGCGAGATCACCCGCTCAAAAGAATCCCTCATGCCCGCGGATTATGGCAAGACTCTTTCTCCTACTCAGCTCGACGATTTGGTGAGCTACCTGATGATCGCCGCTCGAAAAGCTACGGAACAGCCGGCTAGTAAGCACAACTGGGAAGATGAAAGTTTGTGATATCTGTGCGTGCAGTTTTGCGTTCACTTGGGGCGTAACCTCGGAATGACACGATGAGACGACTACTTTGCTTTGCGGCGGCGCTACTGATTTGTGTAGCTCACGTTTCGAGTCAGGAAAAAATGAAGCCGCCCCGGGAGTTTTTACTGCACGCGGATTCGCCCGATTTCTGGAAATTGATCCCCGAAGACGCAAAGCTCGAAGTCGTCGCCAAAGGGTTCGGCTTTACGGAGGGCCCCGTCTGGGATCCAGCGGGTTTTCTTTATGTCAGCGACGAAGAACAAAACAAAATCTATAAAGTGTCGCTCGATGGATCGAAATCCGAACTCATTTCTCTGGGCGATCCAGACGGTAACACCTACGACGCGCAACATCGCCTGGTCGACTGTGCCAGCGTGCTTCGCGCCATCATCCAGATAAGCGCCGACGGGAAGTACACCGTTCTCACGGACCGGTTCGAGGGGAAGAAATTCAACAGCCCGAACGATGTGGTGCTTGGACCGGATGGCGCGCTGTACTTCACCGATCCCACGCTGGATTTGGTCGCGGGAGAAAAGCAGGAGTTGGAGTTTCAGGGCGTGTTTCGCCTGGATGGTTCGGGAAAGGTGACGCTGCTTACGAAGGAGTTGTCGCAGCCCAATGGTTTGGCTTTTTCTCCCGATGGAAAGAAGTTCTATGTGGACGACAGCAAACAGCGCAACATACGCGTGTACGATTTCCAGCCTGACGGAACGCTTGCGAACGGGCGCATCTTTGGCGAGGAACCGGGCGGGAAGGGCCAGGGAGTTCCCGACGGCATCAAGGTCGATCGCGACGGAAATCTATACGTCACCGGGCCCGGGGGGATCTGGGTCTGGAACTCGCAGGGCCAGCACCTTGGTACGATTCTTATGCCGGAGCAGCCCGCCAATCTCGCCTGGGGCGATGCCGATCTTCACACGCTTTACATCACAGCAACTACTTCGGTCTACAAGTTGAAGACCCAAGCCCAGGGCTTCGTGCCTTATCTGAAATAGATCGCACTCCCAGCAAGTCGACCCGCGTTTCTACACTTTCACGGTCCTTCCGGTTTTGGCCGCTTCGTAAATAGCCATGATCAGTTTTATATCGCGCAGCCCTTCTTCGCCCGGTGTGAGTGGTTCCTTGTTTTCCATCACGCATCCGGACATGTGGTCCATCTCCGCAGTAAAATGGTTTCGTTCGGGAAGCTGCCTTTCCTCGATAACATTTCCACGACCCACCCTCATGCGGAGACCGCGATAGTTGGTAGCCGGATCCATTTCCAGCCATCCTTTCGTTCCCACCACACGGTAGCGATTCTGCCCGGCGTACCCGTAGCTTGACGTGCAATTCGCCAGCGCGCCGCTGGGAAAACGCAGTTGGAAGTTGATGGTCTCTTCCACTTCCGTGAACCGCGGATCTCCCGGAGAGTTGTACATCATCGCGTTGATTTCCGAGGGTTCTTCGCCAGTAAGATAACGGGAGGCATTGAGGGCATAGATGCCGATATCCATCAGCGATCCTCCCCCGGCAAGATCTTTCTTCAGTCGCCACTGATCGGGATTTGTGGCGTTCCATCCGGCGTCCGCAACAATGACTTGAGTCGGCCCAAGCTCACCAGACCGCGCAATGCGGATGGCTTCCTGGTTGTACGGTTCGTAGCGGCAGCGGTAAGCCACCATCAACTTTTTCCCGGCCTTATGGCCAGCGTCGATCATTTTCTGGCAATCAGCAGCCGTGGTGGCCATAGGTTTTTCCGTCAGGACATGCTTGCCAGCCTGGAACCCGCGGATCGTATATTCGGCATGCATGCTGTTGGGAAGGACAACGTAAATGACATCGACCTCGGGATTGTCCTTGATGGCGTCGTAATTCTGATAGTTGTAGATGTTTTTCGGATTGACTCCGTAGCGCTCAGCCAATTTGTTGGCCTTGTCGGGATGACCGCTTACTAGTGCCGTCGGCTTCGATTTTTCGCATTTTGAAAACGCTGCAAGGATTTCGTTGATGGAGAGATTACCCAAGCCGACGATTGCCCAACCGAGTTTCTTTCCCGGCGGATCGGGAGCCTGCACCGGCTGCTGCGCCGCGGCATCCTTCAGGAACGCTCCGGCGACGTTGGCTACGACCAGGCTTTGACTCACCTTGCTAAGAAAGCCTCTACGCGTGATTTCCTTTTCGGGTGATTCGCCCATTTTGTTCACCTCTTCATTGGGGTTGTTTCGCGCCGCGTTCCTTCTGAATCTCTTCCAGGCGCCGCTTCAAATAGTCCTTGTACTCCTGCTGCAATTTCGGATCAGTGGGGCTGCCGTAGATCTCACTCGACTTGTATTTTCCTTCGTCGAACTTTTTCTTCGTCCATTCGTCGTGAATGTGGATTATGTCGGCGCGATCAAGCACTTCCTTCACAAACTGTGGAGGGATGAAATAAACGCCCTCGCGATCGCCAACGGCCAGATCTCCCGGCATAACGGTTACGTCTCCGATGCGTACCGGAATGTTGATTCCCGTCAGCATCACGTTGCCGATCGGAGTCGGGTCAACGGCCTTGAAATACCCGGGCATGTCGATTTCAGAGAGGCCGTCCAGGTCGCGAATGCTGCCGTCGACCACCAGCCCGCCACCATGCGTGGCTTTCATTACGTAATAAAACAGATTGTCGCCAACGATGGTTCCGTTGACCTTTTTCCCGAATAGGTCCACAACCAGAACGTCTCCGGGCTGAAGCATATCAATCGCTGTCTGATTTGTGAGACGCGGAATTCCGCGATCCATGGCCTTCTTTTTCGCTACGGCCTCTACGTCTTCCCGCACCGGCATGAACTGCGCGGTAAAAACACGGCCGACCATCGTTTTCCCCGGATGAAGAACGATAAATCCATCGGCGTACTGATTGGTGAAGCCCTTTTCCTGCAGCACGGCCCAGACTTCTTCCGAGGAGAGACCGCGCGCCCTCTCGATGAGATCGTCCGGCACTTTAGGCCTGCCGTCGGCAAGGCGGTCGAAAGGATTCTGGGCAGTGTAGTCGATTAGGTCCTGCTTGGAGAAGCTAACCAACTGTGCCTTTGCCGGCACGGCAACAAAAAGCGCAATTCCGAGAGCAACCGAAGAAGCAATTCGCGGAAGACAAATGCCTACTCTATCGGACACTGGGCGACCTCCACAGCAACAGATGTCGTTCGCGGGCGGCCATCGGAGAAATGTTCAGCATAAAATGCCGCCGTCTGCTAACTTTGCGCCTCGAAACTCTCAAATCGATGACAATTTGTCAAACCCTGAAGCGGAGTGTCAGTGGTAGGATGCGCTTTACAATTTCGATATAGCAGAGCAGCCGAAGGTCAGCAGCCGAGCGCAGTGCGTCTAGGTAGAAACGATGAGGGAAAGCGGCCATGAGAAAAATTAACGGAAGTGTGTTCGGGCGTCGCGACGTGCTGAAGGGTTCGGCGTTAGCCATTGGCGGCGCGCTACTTTACCAAGAGTCGAGCGAAGCTTATCCCAAAGGAGTGAATACGAACTCCGGTCCATCCACCCTGAAGATCACTGATTTGCGTGTGGCCACTGTCGTGAAGCCTGGCCCGAGCCCCTGCCCCATCGTTCGCATCGACACCAATCAAGGCGTTTATGGATTGGGCGAAGTGCGCGACGGAGCCAGTGCCACCTACGCACTGTTTCTGAAGAGTCGCATCGTAGGCGAAAACCCACTCCAGCTTGATTGGATTTTTCGCAAGATCAAACAATTCGGTGGACACGCGCGCCAGGGCGGAGGTGTTTCCGCCATCGAAATGGCGCTGTGGGATATTGCAGGTAAGGTCTACAATGCCCCGGTGTACGCCATGATTGGCGGCGGAAAATTCCGCGACAAGATTCGCATTTACGCCGACACCACTGAGTCTGATGATCCGAAGGTTTATGCGGAGCGCATGAAAGAACGCAAGGAAGTAATGGGCCTTACGTGGCTGAAGATGGATCTAGGCGTCGAAATGGTCGCCAAAACGCCCGGCACGGTAACCAATCCAACTGACATTGAGCAATGGAAGCCGAATCAGCTTCCGCATCCTCTGCTCGCGATGGAAGTCACCGACAAGGGTATCGCCATGCTCGAAGAATATGTTGCCGCAGTGCGCGGCGCCGTCGGCATGGAGATTCCGCTTTCCATGGATCACCTGGGCCATCTGGGCGTGAAATCAATCATTCGCCTTGGCAAAGCCTACGAAAAATACAACCTGTCGTGGATGGAAGATGTGATTCCCTGGAACTATACAGACCTGCTTAAGCAGATTTCCCTGGAAAGTCCGACGCCCATTCTCACCGGCGAGGACATTTATTTGAAGGAACCGTTTCAGGTGTTGTGCGAGAATCACGCCGTGGGCAAGATTCAACCTGACCTCGAAACTTCCGGCGGCATTCTCGAAACGCACAAAATCGGCGACATGGCCGAGGATTATGGTGTTCCCATGGCTCTGCACTTCGCGGGAACGCCGGTGGGCTGCATGGCCAACGTGCATTGCGCGGCAGCTACGCAGAATTTTCTGGCGCTCGAAAACCATTCCCTGGATGTGCCCTGGTGGTCGTCGCTGGTTGAAGAAGGAGTGAAGACTCCGATCGTCAACCACGGTTGGATTGAGGTACCAGATCGCCCAGGTTTGGGCGCGACTCTCAACGAGGATATGGTCCGGCAGCACCTTGCCCCTGGCACCGGCTATTTTGAGCCTACACCGCAATGGGATCAGGAACGTTCCTGGGATAGGCTGTGGAGTTAGGTGCAGGTGGGAATTCAACCGAGGCGACTGATTCGATGAAAATTATTCGACATGGATGGACATTTCTGTTTGCCTTGTTGACCGGAGCATCGATGCTTCATGCGCAAGAGGTGAAGTCCGTGCAGCAACGCACTGCGAACGGCGTGCTGGAAGGAGTAGTCAGCGCTGACGGAAAAGTGCGCGCCTTTAAGGGGATTCCTTTCGCCGCCCCGCCCGTCGGCCCGCTGCGATGGAAGCCGCCGCAGCCCCCCGCGCCCTGGACCGGTGTGCGCAAAGCCGTTGAGTTTGGCCCGCACTGCATGCAAGGCCGGATTTACGATGACATGATTTTCCACGACGCCGGTCCCAGCGAGGATTGCCTGTACCTCAACCTCTGGTTGCCCGCCAATCCTCCACCAGGCAAGCTGCCGGTCATGGTCTGGATTCACGGCGGCGGATTCGCCGCGGGCGCATCTTCTGAACCGCGCCAAGACGGCGGCAACTTGTCAAAGCTGGGCGTGCTGGTAGTCAGCCTCAACTATCGTCTTGGCATATTGGGATTTTTCGTGCATCCGGAGCTCACCAAAGAATCGGGACACAACGCTTCCGGCAACTACGGGCTTCTGGATCAGGTGGCAGCACTCGAATGGGTCAAGAAAAACATAGCTACGTTCGGCGGCGACCCGGACAATGTCACCATTTTCGGGGAATCCGCAGGCTCGATGTCCGTTAGCGCGCTGGTGGCTTCTCCTCTGGCCAAAGGCCTGTTCCACCGCGCAATTGGAGAAAGCGGCGCTTGTTGGGGGAACCACGTGTCAAAGTCCCGTGAAGAAGCGGAAAGCGCTGGCGTTAAGTTTGCAGAGTCTGCATTTGGAACTTCCTCTTTAGAAGCGCTGCGCGCCAAGTCAGCACAAGAAATTCTTGACGCGTCGCTAAAGCCGCACACTGAGCGTTCCTGGCCCGATGTTGATGGATACTTCATGCCTGAGGACTGCAACTCCATTTATGCCGCCGGAAAACAGAGTCGCGTCCCGCTTCTGGCGGGATGGAACAAAGATGAAGGAAGCTATAAGGCTTTTTTTGATAAGGAGCCGCCGACGCTCGACAACTACGTCGCAAGGGCAAAGGTCTTGTTCGGCAATAACGCCGACGCGTTTCTGAAAGTCTATTCGGCGAAGACGGACGCAGAAGCAAAGCGTGCTGCGCAGGATTACGAGGGCGACCAGTTCATCGCCTTCTCCACTTGGAAATGGCTGGATATGCAGCTGAAGACCGGCAAGTCCAAAGTGTTTCGTTACGAGTTCGATCAAACTCTTCCGCTGGCCGCCGGTGTGGCTCCCGGGACAGAGCCAACGGCGCCACATGCATCGGATATCGAGTTCGTGTTCCGCGTACTATCATCGCGGGATTTGCCTTGGCGACCTGAAGACCAGCAAGTATCGGAACTCATGGCTGCCTACTGGACCAACTTCGCCAAAACCGGCGATCCAAACGGTGCAAACCTGCCGCACTGGCCCGCCTACGACAGCCAGAACCACTATCAGGTTATGCACCTGACACCCAAACCCGCCCCGGCTCCAGACAGCCACCGCGATCGTTACGAATTTCTCGAACGACTTGGCCCGCTAAAATAGTCGTCGCATCAGGCCGTTGCGCGTCAGCACGGGTCTACTGTTTCTCACACTCTTCGATCCCGCCATGCTTGCCAGCGAGAACGGCTTTCTTCTTCGGGTCTGTTCTCTGGCGAGCATCTTTCACGAATCCTGCAAAGCGAAGTGCCAATTCCCGAATGCGTTTCGCTTGGCGCCGTTCGATGGCCTCGGTCGGGATCAGTTCCGTCCCGACTCCAATTGCCGTCGCGCCAGCTAAGATGTAATTCGCTGCCGTTTGCTGATTGACGCCCCCTGCGGCAATCAGAGGAATTTGTGGTAGCGACGACTTGAGCGCCTTTATGTATCGTTCGCCGCCGACCTCGGCGCAGGGAAACACTTTGACGAAGTCTGCTCCCGCCTCCCATGCCTCAATCACTTCTGTAGGGGTTAGCGCTCCTGGCAGAACTGAGATTTCCTTTTTGGCAGCGAACTCGATCACCTTTAGATTACGTCCGGGGCTGGTAAGGAAACTCGCGCCTGCGTCGAGACACTTGCCCGCCATTTCTGTATTCAGGACCGTGCCAGCGCCAACGATCATCTTAGGGTGGAAATGAACGAGGTGAGAGATCAGCTCGACGGCACCGCTCACCGTAAGCGTAATCTCTACAATTGGAATTCCACCACTTAGAACCGCTTCGGCGGCAAAGTGCGCTTCTTCGGCGGAAGACACTCGAATCGCGGGGATAACGCCTATCTCTCTGATGAGAGCGCAAACCTCGGATTTGCTCATATCCATTTCCTTCCTGTCGTTGGCCGGTAGACCAACTCCACATGGTTCAAATCGACAGTTTCTCGCTAGATCCGGACTGAAAAAACCGACACTACGAATCGCCACCTTCCCGTCAAATTTGTTCGACCTCGGGTGCCGGAAGCTGATCGCTGTCGCTTGCAAACCACGCATACAGCGTGGGCAACAAAAAGATGCTCATAACCAGGTCAGAAATCAATCCACCAACAATGACGATCGCAAACGGACGCTGCGAATCCGAGCCTATCCCGTGTGAAAGCGCCGCGGGAAGAAGCCCCAAAGTGGCGACGAGCATCGTCATCATAATCGGTCTAAGCCGCAGGACCGCTCCTTCCACCGCAGCCTCCTCGATGGCGTACCCTTTGGAACGAAGTTGATTGATATATTCCACCATGATGACGCCAGTCTGCACCGAAACACCGAAGAGCGCGAGAAAACCCACGCCAGAGGAAACACTGAAGTTTGTATGGGTAAGGAATAAGGCAAGCAACCCACCGATACGAGCCATGGCTACGTTTGTGAGGATGAGAAGCGCCCACTTCATCGATTTGAACATGCCGTAAAGGATGACAAAAATTACCAGAATCGTGATCGGCAGTACCAGCAACAGCCGCCGCTGCGAGCGTTTCTGGCTCTCATATTCGCCTGCCCAGTCAATGGTGTACCCCGGCGGCAACTTCACTTTGGTGGTGACCTTCTGAATCGCTTCTTCGACCGTGCTTCCCAGGTCTCTTCCTCGCACGCTGTACTTAATGGCGATGTATCGCGAATTTGCCTCACGATAGATCTCCGAACCTCCGTCTTTCACACTCACTTTCGTCAACTGCGCGAGAGAAACGCGCTCTCCGGTGGGCGCCAGCAGCCGAATCTTTTCGATTGCTTCCTTTGTATCGCGATACTCGGGCAAGTAACGCAAGACGAGGTCGTACCGTTGTTCTCCAATGAGCACCTGAGAGAGCGCGTTGCCGCCGACGGCGGTCTGAATGGCATCCTGGACGTCGGAAACATTGATCCCGTAGCGAGCGGCTTCATCGCGGTCGACTGCAAAATCGAGGTTCGGCTGGCCGAGAACGCGAAACAAGCCTAAGTCCTCGACCCCTCGAATGTCCTTCATTACGTCCACGATCTCATCTCCCTTGGCCTCCAGGGTCCTTAGCTCGTCGCCATAAATCTTGACCGCCAGGGCGCCTTTAACACCGCTTACCGCTTCTTCCAGGTTGTCGGAAATGGGCTGCGAGAAATTCCAGATAACTCCCGGAATTTTGTCAAGTTCGCGGTTCATGGCCGCGATGAGCCGTTCCTTGTCTTGGCCGAACACCGGCCGCCATTTCTCCTTCGGCAGTAAATCGACAAAGTACTCGGTATCGAAGAACCCCGTAGTATCTGTGCCATCGTCGGGGCGCCCGATCTGGGCGACAACCTGCGGGACCTCGGGGAAGGAAGCCAGGATTACACGAGCTTTGTCCGCGATTCGCGCGCTCTCCGTGGGTCCTGTGCTGGGAGCGAGAGTTCCGCGCACCCAGACCGCTCCTTCATCCAGATGTGGTAAGAATTCCGAACCAATTGCACCGCCGAAGGCCAGATAAATTGCACCTAGAAATGCGAGCCCTGCGACTCCAACCGTCAACCAGCGGTTGTGAACTGTCCACGCGACGTCTTTTCTGTAGCGGACCACCAGGAACTTCATGATGGGGTTTTCCCATTGCTTCGTGTCTCCACGGAACAGGAAACTTGCGAGTGCAGGCGCAAAAATCATGGAATAGAGCAACGCGCCTAGTAGCGCAAACGCTACCGTCCATGCCATTGGCCGAAACAGTTTGCCTTCGACTCTCTGCAGCGTAAAGATGGGCAGGTAGGCCGTGATAATGATAGCGATGGCATAGAAAACGGGCCTCTGCACTTCGTGCGCCGCAATGCGGATCTTGTCCAGCAGCGTGAGTGTTCCTTCCTCACGGCGGTGCAGGTGGCGGACGATATTCTCGACCATCACTACGCAGCCATCGACGACCATTCCAAAGTCCAACGCCCCTAAGGACAGGAGGTTCGCGGAAATACCTCGCAAATCGAGGCAGATAGATGCAAATAAGAGGGCGAAGGGAATGGTGAGGGCGACAATGATCGCTCCGCGTATATTGCCGAGAAAAATAAACAAGATGATGACGACGAGTAACATCCCTTCGGCAAGGTTGTGCAGCACCGTGTGTGTTGTGTAATGGACCAAATCATCGCGGTCCAGGTACGGGACAATTTTCACGCCCGGTGGAAGAATCTGATCATTCAGCTTGCGAACCATGGCGTGGATGGCATCTAGAGTTGTCGCGGTATCCGCGCCCTTGCGTAGAAATACAACGCCTTCCACCACGTCGCTATCATCAACCACCACACCATCCGAACGGTGGACGGCCTTTCCGATCTGGCCGAGACGGATCTTCGGACCTTGCGCAACTACGGCAATATCCTTGATCTTCAACGCCGTTCCGTTCTGCGTTTTTATTACTGTCTTTTCGATGTCCGCGACATCGCGCACCAATCCCACCGCACGGACATTTATCTGCTGGGATCCTTCTTCTATAAAACTCCCGCCTGCATTCGCGTTGGCATTCGTAAGTTGCTGCTCGACCTGCGCCAGACTGAGACCATAAGAAATCAGCTTGTCGGGGTCGATACGAACCTGGTATTCGCGGGTGATACCTCCGAACGAGGAATCGTCGACAACATCAGGCACCGATTTCATGTACTTGGTGATAACCCAATCCTGAATCGACTTCAGTTCCATCACATCGTAAGCAGGATTGCTGCTTTCCAGCGTGTACCAGTAGATTGAGCCAATTGGACTGAAATCAGGCCCGATGCTCGCGGTGACATTCGGAGGAAGCGTTACTTGATTGAGTCGTTCCAGGACTCTTTGACGATCTTTATCGTTATCGGAGTCGTCATCGAAGATCAGGTTCACGACCGAAAGACCGGCCAGTGATGCGGAGCGCAGGTGCTGCAGGTGAGGGATGCCGTTCATCTGGATTTCGATGGGGATGGTCACCTGCTGTTCCACTTCTTCCGCGGCGCGACCAGGCCACTGCGTGATTACTTGAACCCAGGTGTTCGCAACATCCGGGTAAGCCTCGACAGGAAGCTTCTTGAATGCGATGGCCCCCCAAACGAAAAGAAGTAGCATAAGGCTCAAGACGATGAAGCGGTTGTTGAGAGAGAAATCGACGAGCCTACGAATCATTACTGTTCCACCGTGTTTTGGAATTCCAACGCATTCCGCACCACGCGCTGGCTCGGATTGACTCCCGAAATGATCTCCTGCATGCCGTCGGGAAGCATGTCTCCAGCGATCACTGCCACCCGTCGGAACTGACTGTTCTTTTCCGGTATGTACACCCAATCGCGATCATGAAGATGCAATATTGCTGTCGCCGGGAGAGCTGCGCGCGTCTCTCTCTTCAGACCGTGAAACGTGGCCGTGACAAACATGCCCGGCCGCATGAGTCCTGGATTGCGTACCTCGATGCGCACTTTTGCCGTTCGTATGTTCGGATCTAAGACCGGACCAAGATTGCTGATCGTCCCGGTAAACACCTTATCGGGATAAGCCTTTAGGACAATATCGGCCTTCTCTCCAAGGTGAACAGTGGAAAGGTCGTTCTCAAATACATCGCAGAGAATCCAGACAGAACCGAGGTCAGAGATCGTAAAGGGATTCGGAGAACCCAGCCCGGCAACACCCGCAGCGTTGGTAACTTGCTGATCGGTGATTACGCCGGAAATGGGAGCGCGGATATCGACGATGCCGGTTGGCTGGTCCAAATTTGGACTGCCCAGGACGCGAAGTTTTTCCGCCGCGGTCTTCACATCGACCTTCGCCTTGGTGTCTGTGTCCCGGGCGATCTGAAGATCGTTGAGGGAGATAGCGCCTTTGTCGTAAAAAAGCTGCGCGCGCTCGAGTTGGGTGCGCGTGAGTTCCTCGTCCGCGACGGCTTTCTGATAGTCGGAATAGGCGCTGGCGATGTCCGCACTCTGCACGCGCAGCAACAGTTGGCCTTTCTTGACGGTGTCCCCTAAACGAGCCCCGATTTCCACGATGCGCCCGGTGGCGAGGGAAATCACGGGAACGGTGCGGGAAATATCCGGATTTACGGTTCCTGTTGCTTTCAACTGAGAGGTCGCGACATGAGCCGCTGCCTCTGTCAGCGTGAATTGCTCTGGATGATCCACTTTGAAGAGATTGCGATCCTCCACTTTTTGGAGCTTCAAAGGTGGAGGCGCCTCCGCTTGAAAGTTGGGTTTCGATTCATTGCAACCGGCCGTAGTGAGAGTCAGAAAAACAGCAAGCCTTGCCAAATTCCGCCAGTTCATGGAATGACCTCGCGTCCCACGGCAAGATTCAACTGGCCCGCCGCGGTCAAATAGGAAGCAACCAGATTAAGGTAGTTGACCTGCACGCTCCGATAATCGGCCTGAGCATTCAGGAAATCCAAAAGCGAAGCTCCGCCATGTTGGTAGGAAAACGAAATAGTATCCCGGATTCTCACAGCCTGTTTCAGATAGCGGTCCCGGTAAGGCTGCAGAAGAACGACGTTGCTGTTGACCATCGCGTAGGCGGAGTCCACATCGCTGAACACTTGCGCTTTGGCAGCGTCGGCCAATCTTTCATTGCGGCTGATATCCAACTCCGTCCGCTTTTTCTCTCCCTGATTTCGATCGAAGAAACGCAGGGGAATATTCACACTGAAGCCGATGTACTGATCAATAGGCGGATTGCGCCCAACGTCGAATCCAAATGTCGGGTCCGTCGAGCCGTCTGCAATAGCGAGTTTGTGATCGGTCTTTGCCTTGTCGACAGATTGAATCGCGGCTTTTAAGTCCGGCCGCGCTTCCACAGCCGCCTGGCGAACCTCGTCCAGCGGAACAAGCTCGGTGGAAAAGTCAAAAGGTCCGGTTACGTCAAATTGATCAACGGGCGTGCGGTCATTCAGGAGCGCCAAAAGCTGGATCTTTGCCGTACGCAGGCTCACTTCCGCCGTTTGCAAGTCGGATTCGTATTGCACGCGCTGGATTTCCAGACGGTCCAAATCCACTTGGGCAATTCCGCCCCCTTTGTAACGTTCGCGGTTTACGTCCAGTACATGGTCGTAGTAAGTGAGGTTTTCCTTGGCAAGATCAAGAACGGCCTTCTCCTGCAGCGCCTGAACAAATGCAATGCGCAACTCAAAGATAAGCGTTCGATCCAGGTCTGCTTGGCTGGATGTTGCGATGCCCGTCGCTTTCTGCGCACTCTCAAGACGAAGCTCTCTTTTATGCTGGCGCTCGTGCAGATAATTGACCGTCGCGACCGGCTGCAGGAAGCCAAACGTAGAATGAGGTGGGCCCCCAGGAAACGGATCAATCTGATCCGCGAGCAAGTTCAGGGTCGGATTTGGTCGCAAATAGGCAGTGGTCTCTTGGGCGCGGAATTCGTCCAAGCCAATTTGTCCCGCCTGAAGAGTCGGATTCGCAGCCTCAAATTTGGCGCGAACCTCCTGCCAAGTGAGAGCCTTTTGCGCCCGAGTGCTATTCCCCAAACTCCCAGTCAGGAAAATTGCGAAGCACAAACATCTTGTAACAGCGCGCCACATTGCGCCTCCTTGTCCCTGTAGTCCCGGTGTTGGTCGGACTTGACCATGTATCTTGCTCCGGGACGGAATCTCGGTTGAATCGCGGATCGTTCGTAGCGGCTGCGGTAGATTCGCATCCGGCACGGGTGGCCCAGATTGCACCACTTCGCGCCGCTGAATCGACCTACCTAACTTGTGAAACGCAACTCCTCGGAGTCATCGCGTACTTGGTACGCTTTGCCTCGGCTGTTTTTCGGATGGTTCCCCGGGACGAATTAGAACCTAGGAATATGAACCGGTTGTAACAGCCGTGCCTAGATACTATACTGGGTATAGTATGTCAAGGAGGAACCCTCATGGCGCATACCGTCGAGGAGAAGAAGAAGCTTCTCGTTCGCGTGAATCGAATTCAAGGGCAACTAGAGAGCGTTCGTCAGGCCATTGAGGAAGAGCGGGAATGCGCAGACGTGCTGCAGCAGATTGCCGCCTGTAGGGGAGCTGTGAATGGGCTATTGGTTGAAATCGTTGAAGGCGAAATTAAGTTCCATGTGCTCAGCAAAGACGCGAAAATCGGTTCCCGCGAATCGAAGGCCGCCGAGAGCCTGGTGGAAATCCTCCATCGCTACATCAAGTGAGCGAATTCTCAAGCCCGGATAGTTGCGGCGCTCAAAGAAATTCTTGATCCGTGAATTGACACACCGTTAGGTGGTCCCTAAAATTGAAGGGTTGCGAGCCGGGGTAGCTCATTGGTAGAGCGCCGCCCTGAAAAGGCGGGCGTAGCCAGTTCGATTCTGGCCCCCGGCACCATCCCAGGCGCGATCCCCTAGCAAACTCCAATTTCCTTTCGCGACGTAGGTCTTTCCACTTGCTTCCATCTCGATCCTCTCAACGTGTTTCAAGAGCGCAGCCCGAGCGACGGTGATATCTCCGCTAAGCAGGCCACGCAAATCCTTTAACTTCGCTTTTGCACTCACGGTCATGGACGCGACTCGTTTCTTAATCGAATCCTCGCTCGAGGACACAACGCGGTCGGTAATCGCTTCAATTTCTTTCTCACGCTCAGCAATTGCCGTCATGATTGTCGGAGAAAATTGACCAGAGGCTAGGGCTTTCGTGAGGTTTGCCAGTTCACCCACGAGTTCTCGTTTCCGGTCTTCCATCCGGCTCATTTCATTTCCCATATCCTCGAGTTCTTTCAGCAGCCCGGACTCGACTCGTTCCATCACGTAATCGACGACATCGGACCGCAAGATCTTTTCCTGTAAGTTCGCCAACATCGAGGACTCAAGGTCGTCCCGGCGAATCCGGGTCGTATTCTTGCAGACCGTCTCGCCGCGATTCCAGTTGGACGGGCAGCCGTAGACCTGACTGGATTTGTTCCGCCCCGCCCCCCAGAGAACGGTTCGATTCGCTCCACACTCTCCGCACTTCAAAAGCCCGCTGAACAAGTATGAAGAGTTTAGTGCGGCAGAGTTCAGGAGCCCCTTGGGTTTTTGGGCCGCAATATACGCTCGTTTCACCAAGTCGCGCCGCTCATGAACTCTATGCCATAGTTCCTCGGATACTATCCGCTGGGCTGGAATATACCCATTCGTTCTCTGGGCGAGGACGATAAACACGCCTGCCAGTTTTTGGCGAGCGTATCTTCTTGTTCTACCCCATACCACAAGTCCCCGATAGCGCTCGTTGCGGAGAATCGTTCGCACTGATGACGGACACCAACTACGGGAAACTCTTCCTCTCTGCGGCTGCGGCGATGGCACGCCACCCCCGTTGAGTGTTTTCAAGAAAGTGTTGCGTTGACCCATTGAGACCACCCGACTAACCAGGAGTTGAGAAAGTTTCGGCTTCTATGGAAGACGATAGACTCTCAACGTGATTCCATCCTGCAACAAAAGTAGATACTCATGGCCTCCCGATTCTGCCAGCGTAGCTGCGACGGCCACCTTGACCTTCAGGGCAATAGAAAGGACGGTCGCGCTGTTTTCGGTAGAGAGGACCACCACGGAACGTGAAGTCGTTTTGAAGTGTCCCACGCGGTGGGGTGGCCCTCACCACAATTACAGAGAGCGAATCGCCCGTCACCGCTAACGCTTGTCACGCCGCAGTTAGGAGGGGCATTTACAGTTTTCGCTTCTGGTAGCAATGTTCCGGGCAGCTCATCAAGGGATGCAACTCCGGCGGAGTGAAGCACGTTGGCACAATCAGCTAGGGCAGTTTTCTCTTCTTCTGTGGTCCATTTGCTGCTTTCAGATTTTAGGAGTTTTGTGTAGTGACAGGAGGCGGAGGGCTGCAAGTCTGGGAAGTTGAGCGCCGCCGCTTGATAACTATCAGTAAATGTCACTTGCTTTTGAGTCTTAACGCGAGATTGCTTCGTCACCACCTTACTGATGAGCAGGCCGTCCTTTGCCAAACACCATTGGCCCCGAGTGATTAACGGGTCTGCGGTAGTTCGTCTGTAGATGACGCTGAACGCATGGAGGTCTACGAGGATTATCTCGGCTTCCGCATCGCCGCGGGCGTAAGGGTCGGGTCGGATTTTCGTCGAAATGAAGCAATGCGAATCAAGGCGTAATTACCATCTCGCGTGACCGTCAGGTCCCCTGTGTACCAAGCCACTTCAGCGCGACCGGCTGCCTCGCCTATAGCAATCGTCTGTTCCTTTGGGAC
>Ga0070765_100000087_pt1 | contig 60515 bp, 50 predicted proteins | sample HubBroMetageWFT5_FD_71516 | JGI IMG/M metagenome (GOLD analysis project Ga0070765, IMG submission 71516) | Warmed and freeze-thawed soil microbial communities from the Hubbard Brook experimental Forest, New Hampshire - Hubbard Brook CCASE Soil... | ecosystem: Environmental > Terrestrial > Soil...
AGACGCGGCTCAAGCCATTGGAGCCAAGTACAACGGCCGCGCTGTTGGTAGCATTGGACTGTGCGGGTGCTTCAGTTTCTTCCCTTCGAAAAACCTCGGCGGGGCGGGCGACGGAGGTTTGTTGACCACTAGTGATGGTGAATTTGCAGATAAGCTCCGCGTGCTGCGTAATCACGGAGGCCACTCCAAGTACGAGTGCGAGTTGATCGGCATGAATAGCCGCCTGGACGCTTTGCAGGCTGCAATTCTGCGGGTGAAGCTCCGCTACCTCGACGGGTGGACGGAGGGACGCAGGCGGAATGCTGCGCGATATTTAGAGTTGTTCAAGAGTCGCGGCCTTGACGGCATTCTTACGCTGCCGCGAGTCCAGGTGGGTTGCACGCATATCTACAATCAATATGTGATTCGAGCCCCAGGGCGCGATGAGTTGAAAGAACATCTGCGAGCTTGTGGAGTTCCCAGCGATATTTACTACCCCAAACCCTTACACTTGCAGCGGGCGTTTGCTTATCTGGGATACAAGCCGGGAGATTTACCTGAGTCAGAAGCCGCGAGCAGGGAAGTGTTGGCGCTTCCGATATTCCCTGAAATGAAAGCAGAGCAACAAGACCTGGTCGTGGACTCGATTGCCCGGTTCTACGGAGCGACCGTTTCGGTTCCGTGAAGGCGAAACAGCCCCTCATCGCGGAGGTCCACGCAGCCGTTGTTTCGAAGTGCCTACTGGCCGATTGAACTGGCGGTGGTCGAGAACACGTTGTTGGCGTTGGCGCCGATTAACCGGACTGTTCCCACCACCAGAACCAGAATCACCGCCAGCAGTACCGCATATTCGGCGATGTCTTGACCCTCTTCATTCGACCAAAGCCGGCGAAGAACATCTGTCATATTCCCTCCCTGCAACTGGGTATCGCGCCCATCATACCTCGACTTGTCAAAACCGCATAGGGCATTTGTAGATGGGCGCGCCCACCCCCCACTTGAGTTCTTGGGCCAGGCGGGTGCCTACGACTTCAGTTGCGCAAGCTGCTTTTTTACTTCACCTGCATCGCTGTAGTTGGGATTGATCTTCAACACTTTCTCCAGATGCTGGCGGGCGAGCGCGGGCTGGTTGATCTTTTCGTAAGCTAACCCTAAATGGTAGTGGATGCCGGCATCCTCGGGAGCTTTGTTCTTTTCCGCCAGCTTGAGAGCCTCCTGGAACAGGTCAATTGCTGGTTGATAGGCTTTCTGCTGATAGTAAACCCAGCCCAGCGTATCCGCCGCGTCTGGGGAATTCGGCATGCCGCGGCGTGCGGTCTGTGCCAGCGCCAAGGCAGTGTCCAGATTGCCTCCCTGTTGCAGCATCACGTTGGCCAGATTGTTGGAGGCCAAAGGATCATTGGGGGCCAAGTCCAGAGCCTGTTGATACGCGGCCTGGGCTGACTTCCAATCGCGTTTCGATTCGTAAAGCTCCCCCAGCAAGATGTCGAAGTTGGCATTGCGTGGATGATCTTTGATCGCCTGCTGATAAGTGGCGATCGCCTGGTCCACTTCTCCCTTGGCGGCCTGCACTTCACCCAACTTGATCACGGCATCAGAATTGCGATCGAGTTCCACGGACTTCTTTAATGCGGCCTCGGCGCCGTTCAGATCTTTCTTGTTTCTGAAGAGGACGGTTCCGAGCAAATCATAGAAGCTGCTATTGTCGGGTACCTTGGCGATTTGAGTTTTTGCGACGGCAATGGCTTTGTCGATTTGGTTCTGTACCAGGAAAGTGTTGACCAGTCCGCGGAGAGCGTCGCTGGAGTTCGCGTCACGATTCAATGCGTCCTGATAGGCCTTGCCTGCTTGGTCGTACTGCTTCTGCACAAACCTTAAGCTTCCCAATTGCACATAGCCAACGGGATTCTGGGGCGCGACTTCGATGGCCTTGCGCACGTCCTCTTCGGCCTCTTTGAAGTGACTGCGGTTGATCGTGGCAATCGCGTGCAAGGCGTAACCGTCCGGTGACGCGGGCTGCAAGTTGATGATCTGGGTGGCCGTCATCTCGAGTGACGTCATGTCACCCTTGCGCAGGGCCACTCCAGCCAGGTTCTTTTGTGCATCCACCAGATTGGGACGGCGGCGCAGCGCTTCTCTCCATTCCGTCTCCGCGCGCCCGGAGTTCCCAGACTTTTCCAGGGCGATCCCAAAGTAGTAGTGGGCCAGCGCATTCTCGGGATCGCTTTGCAGGGCGGCTTGCAGCGTGGAACTGGCATCGTTTAGGTTTCCGCTTTGGATCTGAATCTGGCCGCGGCTGACCAGAGCGTCGGTGTCCTTGGGATTCGCGGTCAGAACTTCATCATTCAATTTCCCCGCTTCCGGCAAGCGGTTTTTCAGGATCAGGAGTTGAATGTAGTTCTTCTTTACCTGAAGATCTTTGGGATGCTCTTGCAAGAGAGTACTGTATTCAGCGGTGGCCTGATCCATGTCGTCCACAGCGAAGTAAAAGTCCCCAAGCAGGCGGTAACCGACGGAGTTGTCGGGGAAGTCAGCTTTCGCACGACGGAGCAGGTCTATGGCTTCCTTTTTTTTGCCCTCGGCGAGATAGAGCCGGGCCATGGCGCCGCGAGCCCCGGGACTAGCCGGATCAGATGCGATTGCGTCGCGGAACAGCGGATCGGCATCGCTCCAACGGCCACGCGATTGGTAGTAGCTGCCCAGCATTAACTGAGCGGGCGCCGATTTGGGATCGAGTTCGATTGCTTTCTTGAAGCTAGTCTCGGCGTCCGGCTGATTGTTCTTCTGTTGCAGTATTCCCAAGGTCAAATATGAATCGGAGCGGCCCGGCTCGAGCTGAATGGCTTTTTCCATTTCTGCGATCGCGTCCGCGATGTTGTTTCGTGCGGTCAGCAGACTGGAGGCCATCACATGCGTTTGCCATTGGTTCGGCCACTTCTTGAGCAGTAAATCCACTTGCTCCTGCGCTTGCTGCTGGTTGTTACTGGCGATCAGCAGTTTGGTCAAATCGAGGCGCGCTTGCCAATTGTCCGGATCGAGTTCCGCGGTGCGCGCGAACTCCTGGTAGGCCGGAGCCCATTGCTGCATCTTCAGGTAACTCTGCCCCAGTTGATAGTGGGCCTCGGAGTAAGCGGGATCGACGCGGGTGGCGTTCAGGAACTGAACTGAAGCTTCGGAATACTTGCCCTGTTGAAGATATTGCTGGCCACTCTGGAAGTATTTGTGCTTGCGCACATTGGGGTCACGCGAGCATCCAGAAAAGGTGGCCGCAGCCACCACACAACAAAGGATCAAACGCGCGGGAACAAACCTAGCCATGTCTTCCTCAGTTTACGCGCAACGTGGTTGAGCCGGATGGCTCCAAAGTACCAGAGACAGGATGGTACGAGCAGTGCCTAGCGATGTTACTTAATAAATAAGGACTGCCCTGCCAGCTTGAAAAACTCGCTCGAAACGGCGGAAGGCGCGGGTCGCTCACAACGGGATTAGTAACTAGAGACTAACGACCATGCGCAAGAGGGGTCTTTCGGCTAAATCCGGGACGGTTAAATTACATTTTAACACTAACTATCTATTTATGTGCGTGTTATAGGATCTTTCTGGACTATGAAATCGACGACAGACGGCTGGCTGATCGTGGCACTTTGGTGGTTGCAGCGGCTTGCAACGTGGTCGCAAGAATTATCATTCTTGACAACAGTTACGGTTGAGTTAGAGTGGAGACCGTAGCAGTAGTAGTTGTGGATGAACCGGGCCCTTCCCTCAGCATTTCCCCCAAAATGCAGCTCACTGAGTTCCTAGGTTTGTTCATTATTTTGAGGAGATGGAATGATGCGAATGAGTCGCAATTTTTGGTGGGCCATGGCCTCGGCAGTGTTGTGCTTTGCGCCCTGTGCTCTTGGCCAAGTCAATATCACCCTGACCAGTGCGGGAAACAACGTAATGGACGGCGTGTACGTGGGCCCGTACAACGCCACGGTTAATGGAACAGCGACGCAAATCATCTGTGATGACTTCGTCGATGAGAGCTATGTAGGCGAGTCGTGGACAGCAAATGTCACTACGCTCTCGAACCTGAATGGTACAAAATGGGGCGGCATGGCCGGTGCCACTACGCTATACGACGAAGCCGCGTGGCTAGCCACCCAAATGCTTTCTCCAACGTATTCGGGAAATTCCACTCAAGTTGGCTACCTGGCATACGCTCTCTGGGCGGTATTTCAACCCGCCGCGGTCGAGAGTTGGTTAGGTGCGAACTCCACTACCTGGTTGGCAGTGCAGGCTTGGCTGAATTCAGCCGGCGCGCAGCATTTCACGCCGGGTGAGTTTGCGAATTTCTTTCTCTACACGCCTAACTTGAATTATCCGATTTCCTGCAATGGAGGGCCGTGCCCAAGCGGACCGCCGCAGGAATTCTTTGGATTCATCTCTACACCGGACGGTGGATCAACCCTGATGTACATTTTGATCAGCCTGCTCGCGTGTTTGGGAGCTATCTGGTTTCGCTCGCGACGGCAGATTGAAGCGCGAGTGACAGCAGTCTAGGACCGGAGATCGACGAGATTTCACAGGGTGCTCCTGCAGTTTGTGCAGGAGCATCTTCCAGCCCAACCCCAAACCCCCTTGTTTTCCACAACTCTTCCTGCCCTACTAGATTATGTGTCGAATGGTCCACGGCCAGACTCTTCGATCTGACGCTAACTGATGGAAAAACCTAGGCTTAGATCAATATGCAACGACTTGCATAGTGTGCAGAATCCAGCAGCCTTGACAGCACGAGCCAAGGCGGTAAACTGGGTGGCGGTGTATTGTCGACCTGCGTAACGATCATGAAGTTCTATTTCAAACCCGGGATTTTGGTTTGCGTGATCGGGTTTTCAATCAGCGCGTTCGCAGGCTCCGTCACAAAGTTTGATTACGATACGAATTTGACCGGTGTGCCCGACACCACCCTGCAGGCAACGTTCAACTACAACACGAATACAGACACGTTTACCAAGGAGACGCTCACGTTTGTAGGTGGCATCTTCGATGGGGTCTCGGTGACTATCACGAAGCCGCAGCAGGGAGACACGTTTGTGTTCGACAAAAAGGTTGACGGTGACACCATCAACTATACGATCGTGTTCAATCCGCTGACCGGCACCTATGATGCGTACGGAAACATAACAAAAGGTCGAACCGAGGGATCTTTCCAATACAACACGACGCCGGAAGGTGGTACCCAACTGTCCTACCTGGGGGCATCCGGGCTGGCGCTGTTTGCGGGGATCTTGCTTGCTGGGAAACAACGCCGGCAACCCGCCGAAAACTAGCGGAAATCCAGATCATCAATCAACCGCATGAGGTTGTTTTCTGTCGTCCCGCTACGCGGAGGACGCGCTGGCATCACTCCGAGGAGGGCGGCTGGTGGCGCTCTTCATGCGGGGAGGCATGATCTCCCTCGCTTTGCCCAGCCAGTCCGCGGCCATCAGTTCAGCTTGTAGCAACTCCTCAGTGCTGAGCGATGTACTCACACTCTTGCCGGCTTCCGATATCTTTTCGCTGGCGATCAAGTACCACATGTAGGCCTGCATCAAGTCCCGGGAGTTGGCGCGACGAGTCCCGTGCATTTGGGCCAGCGCTACCTGGGCGATCGGCACTCCCTGCTCGGCGGCGCTCTGGCACTCGGAGAAGGTTGCCTCCTCCTGACACCTGGGTCCAGTGAGACTAGAGAGGAAATGCTGAAACAAAGAGCGTGAATGGTTGGTCTGACTCAAAGTCATGAACAGGAGTTCAACCCTGCTGGAGACGCCAAGCTTATCGAACACCCGAAATAAATAATTCTTGACAGTGTGCTGGCTCAGCTTCAAGTGCTCCGCAATTTCGCGATTGGTGAGGCCCTCGGCCAGGCAGCCGACCACCTCCAGCTCGCGCTTGGACAGCAGACTCAACCCGTGCGCATCCACCGCCCGCACGCTGTGCGACACTGCCAGTGCTTCCGCTGCATATGCCATCTGCTGGCTGTTCGCCCAGATCTCGCCGCGATACACGCTATGTACGCATTTGGGCAGGGTTTCCACCGATTCGTGACGGCTGAAAATCCCCCTGGCGCCGGCGCGAAAAGCTTCCAAGATTACCTCGCGCTTGGAGGAGTCGAGCAGCAATACCGCCCGAAGGTGAGGGTGCGATACGCGTACGGCACGCAAAGCATCAAATCCGCGTCCAGGCTCTTCATCCAGATTGGAGCTGATCACCAGAACATCGACGTCGTGCAGGCTCCCGCGAGCAGTCAGACCCTCAAAGCCTGAATCCGAGCTGACCACCTGCAGGCCGCCATCTCGCCGCAGAACGTCCGCCAGCAGCTGAGTGTGCATGCGGGTATCGTCGGCCACGAACACCCGGATGGTTGCTTCCATCGTAGGTCGGTCTTTCATGAACCCCTCCAAATGGACTGCGCCCCGATTTCGCTTGAAAGACGGAGCCCATCCAATCTGCTGAAAGCCAAGCCTCCCCGAGAGGCCTGGCGCTCGTGGGGGAGAAGGCAAAACCAACAACCGGCGCGGGGGGGACCCTTGCGGACCGCGGTTACAGACAACGTCGTCAGTCTAATGGAGCTAGCGGGCGCGAATCAAGCGTAATCCGACAGGGGATGCGCAATGGGTTGCAATCAAGTGCAGGACTCTGCATACAGCGCTCTGTGACGTCTTGGGCGATCCTCATTATTCATCGAGTCTTGCCCCACGCGCTGGGCCGGGATATAGGCTAAAGCATTCATAATCAGTACATTGAATGTATGTTTTCGTGGATTCTAGGAGTGCGCTTGCGGTGGCGGTGGGCAGGCTCCGTTCCGAAAACGGTGGAGGCAGTAAAGAGACGTTCGTCTCTAAGCTGTACTTCCTCCCAAATGAGATGTTGCCCCCCATCGTGTGTGAGAAGGATGCCGCCGAGAGGATGTACCACTTGCAGCAATCTGCATCGGGCAGTAACTTCGAAGACACTCGGGGGCGCCGCAGAAGGGAATCTTGGAGTTTTCCGCGCGATTTGTAGTTTCGAACGTATTGAGTCCCCCAGTAAACGATCTGACGACATAGCCCGATGGTGGTATTTGAAGCTGAAGCAGTTTGTGCAATGATGCAGAAAAGGTAACAGGCTAGTTCTTCCCCCACAGCAATTTCGTAACTGTTTGCTTTTGTTTGCAGTTTCCCCCAGACCTCATGGGTTGAGGTCATCCCCCGGTAACTTGCGTACGCACGGCAGGGTCAGTTCCATTTGTGACTCAGAGGGCGAAGCTATGAGTATCGTCAATCAATTATGGGATAGCGTGGCGGCTCCAGTTCCTGGAGCAGGAGTTGAGCCTGCGACCCCGAATTGGTACGCCGTGCAAACCCGCGCCCGGCACGAAAAGGTTGTGGCCCAACGCCTGCAAGAGGTCGGATTAACGACGTTCTTGCCGTTGGTCACCGAGATACACAGCTGGAGTGATCGCAAGAAATCGGTGGAACTACCCCTGTTCGGTTGCTACGTGTTTGTACGGCTGGCGTCCACGAGCGACGAGCGCCTGCGGGTGCTACGGATTGACAGCGTGCTGAACTTCGTGGGGGTTCGGGGACAGGGAACTCCGATTCCTGACCTACAGATCGACGCGGTGCGGATGCTCATCGAAGAGCGCCTGCCTTGGTCCACCCATCCTTTCCTCAAGATCGGTCAACGCGTCCGTATTCGCAGCGGAGCTTTGACCGGCCTGGAGGGCATTCTAGTTTCCCGCAACGGAGACCACACACTGGTCTTGTCCGTCGATGCCATTCAACGGTCGCTGGCGGTTCGCATCGAAGGATACGACGTCGAGCCCCTGTAAGCCTTTCCTCCGAACCTGTAACGCTAAATCTTGGCAGTGTCTTTCAAAGGAGCCACTAATCCCGTGGCAGAAAACACAATCGAAACAACCCGTCTGCTAGTCGTGAGCCGTGAACCAGCCGTTCTGCGGCCCCTGTGGTCGATTGGCGAATCAAATTCCTGGCACTTGGAAACCGCTGGCAGCGGCTGGGAGGCCATGGAGCGAGTGCAATCCGGCGCTACCCCCGACTTGCTTCTGCTGGATTTGCCGCGTGGCGATGCCGATAGCCTGCATATCCTGCGGTGGCTGCGCCGCCTGCGCCCGGAACTGCCCATCATTCTGATCGCTTACCCTGAAGATGCCAGCCGGGAAAAGGAAGCGATTCGCCTGGGGGCTCAGGATTACCTGATCCGTCCGGTGGAAGACCGGCGACTGGAGCAGGTCATCCGGCGGCATTTGTCGTCTATCTACGAGAACCCGGGAACCGATATCACCAGCGAAGACGTCGAACAATTGAGCGCCGAGGCTTTCTTTGTCGGCGCCAGCCCGGTGATGCGCAAGCTTCGCGCACAAGCGGAATTGCTGGCCGAAGCCAATGTCCCGGTGATGATTCTCGGAGAAAGTGGAAGCGGCAAGGACACCGTCGCCCACCTGATTCACAAGTTGTCTGTCCGATCCGGCTTCCCGTTTGTCAAAGTAAATTGTGCCGCGCTCCCCGAGGACCTTTTGGAGAGTGAACTCTTCGGTCATGAACACGAGGCTTCCAATGGCTCCGCGCGGACCAAACCGGGTCGGTTCGAGCTCTGTGACAAGGGAACGATTCTGCTGGACGAAATTTCGGAAATGCCAGCCGGCCTACAGGCCAAGCTGATCCATGTACTGCAAACCCGACAATTCGCCCGGCCGGGCAGCAACGTGATGGTGGATGTGGATGTGCGAATCATCGCCGCGATCACGGCCAGCGATGAGCGGGCAGCTTTCGAGCGGAGATTGCGGGAAGACCTGTACTACCGGTTGAGCGCGTTTACCGTCCAGGTCCCTCCGTTACGTCAACGCCGCGACGAGATTCCGTTTTTGTTGCAGCATTTCATGCATCATTTGGCCAAGCATTTCAACCTGCAGCCTCGCGCATTTTCGGCTTCGGTTCTCGATGCCTGCCAGGCCCATTCGTGGCCGGGAAACCTGAAAGAGCTGGAGAGTTTCGTGAAGCGGTACCTGGTGATGGGAGACAAGAACCTGGCCCCCGGAGAGCGGTCGCACGATGCGGAAACCCACGACGCTGAATCATTTGACCGCGGGATCGATCCCTCCTATGCAGGCAACGAACCCAGCGCCACACGGTCCAACTTAGGCTCCTTGAAATCGCTGGTTCAAAGCGTAAAGTTGGAAGCGGAGAGAAACGCAATTGCCGCCGCGCTCGACAAGACCGGCTGGAACCGCAAGGCAGCGGCGCGTTTGCTGAAGGTGAGCTATCGAACTCTGCTGTACAAGATCGAGCAGTATCACATGCACGCCTCCGACCCTGCGCCCTTCGCAGGGGGAAATGGCATAAGAACAAATGGCAATGGCTTTAAGAGCAACGGCAGGGTAAGCTGACTATGATCGATCCGCGAATAGCATTGAGCGAGACCGCTGGGGAGAGCATATGAAGAACAACCTTGGAGTGAAGTGGCTCGGACTAGGGTTCGGTTGCCTTCTCATGTCCACCGGGTTGTGGGCGCAGGCCGGTTCGGCGCCTCCGCCGGCAACGCCGCCTTCAGAGGTCACTGCCAGCAAGCCGCACGATAACAGTTTCGTGATTGGCAACGATGACGTCCTGACGATTAACGTTTGGAAAGAGCCCGACGTCTCACAACGTTCAATTCCGGTGCGCTCCGATGGCAAGATCTCGCTGCCTCTGGTCGGGGAAGTACAAGCTGCCGGACGGACGCCTTTAAGTCTGGAACAGGACATCGCAGCCCGGCTAAAGAGTTATATCGCCGACGCCGAAGTCACGGTGATGGTCCAGGCGATCAACAGCCAAAAATATAACGTTCTGGGACAAGTCACCAAGCCTGGCTCCTATCCGCTGACCAATTCGCAGACGGTGCTGGACGCAATTGCTATCGCCGGCGGCTTCCGTGATTTTGCCAAACAGAAGTCCATCTACATCCTGCGGCAGAACCCGGATGGCACTCAGTCCCGCCTGCCCTTCAACTATAAGAATGTGGTCAAGGGCCAGGATTCTGCGCAGAACGTGAAACTTCAGCCGCGCGACACCATCGTCGTCCCGTGAATTTAAGCATCCTGAGAAAGGCTGGGCTGGGTATTGTGCTGGTAACTGGAGCACCGCTATGGTCGCAGGTGAACGCAGCGCCCGAAACTACCCCCGTTCCTCCGGCCACAAATACTGCGCTTGCTCAAACGACGGATACAACGCAGACTCCGGCAGCGGTTGAAGATCGCATGCAAACTCCTCCTCCGGTCAGTGGGGCCGCTTACCCGACTGCCTACACGTCTGAGCAGCGCTCGAACTACCTTCGCGGCGGCTTAACTTTTACCACCGCATATAGTGACAACGTCTTGGGTGGAATAACCAGCAATCCCGTGAGTGATGTGAGCTACTCGATTTTTCCCAACATTGCGCTGGATCGAACTACTCCGCGAATGCATTGGGTTCTTTCCTATAGTCCAGGTTTCACGTTCTATCAGCGCGTCAGTTCGCGGAACCAGGAAAACCAGAATGTTTCCATCGATTTCAAGTACCGTTTGAGCCCGCATGTAACCTTGAGCCTGCGAGACACATTTCAGAAGTCTTCCAGTGTCTTGGATCAGCCAGATCTGGCCTCGGCCGGCGTCGTAACCGGTGGTACTCAGGGAGGTGGAATCGCGATCGTTGCGCCGCTGGCGGATCAGCTCACCAATTCTGGCAATGCGGAACTCACCTATCAATTCAGCGTCAATGGCATGATCGGGGCAAGTGGCACGTTCACAAATCTGAATTATTCGAACCCGACGCAGGTTCCCGGCCTCGCTGACTCGAGTTCGCAGGCAGGGTCGGCGTTCTATTCTCACCGCCTGTCAAAGAAACATTACATAGGCGCGTCCTATCAGTACCAGAGACTGCTGTCCTATCCGGCCGGGATGCCGCAGAATGAGACCCAAACCAACACGGTGCTGGCGTTCTACACGCTCTATTTGAAGGCTAACCTTTCACTCTCGGTCTCCGCAGGGCCGCAGCACTACGAAGTTGACCAGTTCCCGCTGCCATCGGCGCAGTCATGGTCGCCGGCGGTGACCGTCAGCGCCGGGTGGCAAGCGCGTCACACCAATGTTGCGGCCAGCTATTCGCGAATCGTCTCGGGTGGTGGCGGATTGGTAGGAGCATTCCATTCGAACATGGCAAATCTTTCGTTGCGGCAACAGTTAAGCCAAAATTGGAACGCACAGGTGGTGGGGGCGTATTCGATCAACAAGACCGTGAGCCCGCTGTTCCCCAGTCCTGGGGGACACTCTATTTCGGGAAGTGCATCCATCCAAAGAAAACTGGGTCAGCATCTTAACGCAGAGGCCGGATACACGCGGCTGCACCAGAGTTACGGAGAAATCGCCGCGATCAGCACCGCACCCGATACCAATCGCGAGTGGGTGTCCATCTCCTATCAGTTCGCGCGGCCGTTGGGAAGATAATCATGGCAGATTTCGAAGAGAAAAATCCCGAAGGGTTCAATCTTCAGCGTTACCTGGGCATAGCGCGCCGCCGCCACCTCCAGTTTCTGATCCCGCTGTTTGTCGGGTGGGTGGCAGTGTGGAGTGCGAGCTGGATTTTGCCGCCCCGCTATAAATCGAGCACGCTGATTCTGGTCGAACAGCCGACCATGCCCAAGGACTACGTGACGCCCAACGTCAATGATGACCTACAGGAGCGGTTGCAGAGTATCACCCAGCAGATTCTGAGCCGGACCCGTCTTTTGCACATCATTGACGAGCTGAACCTTTATGCCGCAGATCGCTCCCGGCACACCCCCGATGAGCTGGTTGAGCGCATGCGCAAGGACATTCAGATCGAGCTGGTAAGGGATGCCCGTAACCAAATCACCGCCTTCAATGTTTATTACTGGGCGCGTGATCCGTATGTTGCCCAGCAGGTCACCAGCCAGCTTACCAACCTGTTCATCAATGAGAATCTGGAGAATCGCCAACAACAGTCCGAAGACACCACCAAGTTCATGGAGGGCCAGCTGGAGACCGCCCGGCAAGCGCTGGCAGCGCAGGAAGACAAGATCCGCGAGTTCAAGGCGCAGCACGTAGGTGAATTGCCGGAACAACTAGCCACCAACCTTCAGATCTTGGGCGGCCTACAGTCGCAGCTTCAGGGCGAGGAAGATGCTCTCAACAGCGCCCGGCAACAGCACGTCTATCTGCAAACCATGGTGGACCAGTACCGGACTCTGCAGGGATCGTCGAAGACTGCCGACGGGGTCCCGCTGGGTCTGCCGGCCGTCGATCAGCAACTGGACAAGCTGAGAACACAACTCGCCGACCTGAGTTCCCACTACACCGATCGTCACCCCGATGTTCGCAAAGTGAAAGACCAGATCGCGACCACGGAGAAGCTACGGGCCCAGATTATTGCCGGCATGAAGGCGAACGGCGATGGCAGCGCAACCGCCACCCAGAACGCTCCCGCACCTCACACCGCAGCGGACATCCGCGATGCTTCCCCAATGGTCCAGTTGCAGGGGCAATTGCAGGCGAACGAAACGGAAATTGCCAACCGGGAACGGGGCATTGTAGCCCTGAAAGCCAAGGTAGGCGATTACCAGGCGCGACTCAACCAGGAGCCGGTACGCGAGCAACAACTGGCGGATTTTACCCGTGGCTACGATCAGTCCAAGGCAAACTATGACGGACTGCTGAAGAAGAAAAATGAGTCTGCCATGGCCACCAGCATGGAACTGTTGCAGCAAGGCGAGCGCTTTCGCATTCTTGACCCACCCAGCCTGCCTCTGAAACCTGACTTCCCAGACCGCTTGAAGTTCTGTGGCATCGGGTTGGGGATTGGATTAGCATTAGGGGCGGTGGTGGCGGGCGCATTTGAGGTGGCCGACGACCGGGTGTACAGCGAAGCGGAAATCAAGAGCTTGTTGCCGGTGCCGGTCATTTCCGAGATTCCAGTCATCGTCACTGCGGCCGACGAGGAAGTCAATAAGAAGAAAATCTGGCTGGGATGGGCAGTCGCGGTATTTGTAGTTGCCACCATCTTGGCCGGGTCTGCGCTCAGCTTTCTGCGCAGCTAGAAGCCTTCTCAATGTACAAGTCTTTTTACAAGCTGAAGCGGAATCCATTCGAGATCACTCCGGATCCGTCTTTTCTTTTCCCCACCCGCAGACACAACGAAGCTCTCGCGGCGCTCTATTATGGAGTGCGGCGGCACAAGGGATTTGTGGTGTTGACCGGGGAAGTGGGGACGGGGAAGACCCTGGTTTTGCGTTGCCTGCTGCAGCTGTTCAAACAGAACAACGATGTTGCCTATGCCTATATCTTCAACGGCCGCCTCTCCCCGGTTGAGTTCCTTCAGTATGTCGCCAGTGATTTTGGGCTGGCTGCATCGGGGAGGAACAAGGGTGAGCTACTGCTGGATCTAGGCAGCCATGTGATTTCCCGTGCTCAAAGAAAGCTGACCACCGTCCTGGTGGTGGACGAGGCGCATCATCTATCAGCTGACATCCTTGAAGAGATTCGCCTGCTGACGAACCTGGAGACGGCCCACGACAAACTGCTGCAGATTCTGTTGGTGGGGCAGCCCGAGCTCGACGATAAATTGGACTCGATTGGACTCCGGCAGCTCAAGCAGAGGATTGCCCTGCGGTCTCGCCTGGAGCCTCTCGATCCCAGCGAAACCCGGGGATACATCGAGCGCCGCTTGCAGCTTGCAGGAGCGGACAACGCGGAGCAGAGATTGTTCCCGGTCGAAACCATCGCCTGCATCTACCAGCACTCTCGAGGAATTCCGCGGCTTATCAACACAGTCTGTGAGAACGCACTGATCGCCGGGTACGCGCGACAGATGCGCAGCATTACTCCCGACATCATCGACGATATCGCGGTGGATTTTCGTCTTGGCGTGGTACATCAACCCCATGCCGAAAGGCCCAAAGAGGTCGAGGATCCCACCGATCTGCGCCTAGCAGCCAAGACGCTGCTTGATTTGCATTCCTTTCTGCAAAAGCCACTGCGCGAAGTTGATGAACGCACTCCAGTGGCCCCCCGCGTGATAAAACAATGAGCCATATTTTCGACGCTTTGCAAAGGTCTGAGGCAGAACAGTCAGGGGCCGAAGCCCCAGCTTTGTCCATTGCAACAGAATTGATACAGGCGGTGGAGCGAAAGACAACCACCGAACGCGAGAATGTTCTGGAGCGCGAGACCGCGGTCGAACGCGACCTCGCCGGAGACCGCGACCTCGGTGCGGAAGTCGGGACTCAGGACTCAAGTCCGACGGCGGTCGATCAATTTCCGCTGTTGCAAGTGGTGGTGTCTCCGCAAAGCCGGCTGGTCTGCCTGGTGGATCGTGAGAGTCTGGCGGCGGAGAAGTTCCGCTTTCTCGGTGTGCGCCTGCGCCAGATGCGTCAAAATCGCCAGCTGAAAAAGGTATTGATCACCAGCAGCATTCCTCAGGAAGGGAAGAGCATGGTGGCCGCGAACCTGGCCTGCACTCTGGCCCGGAGACAGCAGCAGAAGACCCTGCTCCTCGATGGAGACCTGCGGCGGCCGGCATTGTCCCAGATGTTTGGGTTGGGAAAGCTCCCGGGACTGTGCGACTGGTTACAGGCTGAACCCGGCCCCATGAGGAATATTTACCGTCTCGAAAGCCCGGGGTGCTGGTTCCTGCCGGCTGGTAGCTCGCCGAAGAACCCTTTGGAGTTAATGCAATCCGGCCGGCTCTCCGTACTCATGGACCAGTTGACCGCTTGGTTCGACTGGATTGTGATCGATTCTCCTCCGGTATTGCCCTTGGGCGATACCAGCATCTGGACTCGGCTGGCGGATGGTGTCCTGCTGGTGACACGGCAGGGGGCAACCCAAAAGCAGCAGTTGCAGCGCGGTTTGGAAGCCATCGATCAATCGAAATTGATCGGTGCTTTGTTAAACAGTTCGCGAGAAGCGGCATCTGCTGACTACTACTCGCGCTATGTCCCATCGGCCGTTGCAGCGCAGAGTAGCCTCCCTGAAGAATAAGCGGTTTTGTTCCGGCAATTAGGTATTTGATTCCTGTAACTCGGTAACATCCCCCCTCGAAAATCAATCACTGCTACGCATCCGGCGCGCAGAGGCTAAGACGCCGGACAGACGGAGGGAATTGTGAATGTACGACGTTCAAATAACGGTTCGACTTTGAGTCCGCTCCCAGTCGAAGCGCCAACCAACGAGCAACAAACCGTTCTGAGCGAGGAGTCCTTCCAGAGGATGATCTCACTGGAACGGAAGCGCAGTGAGCGTTCTCGCAAACCGTTCTTGCTCATGTTGGTCGATATGGGTGGCTACCTGCCGTCGGAACGGACTACCAAAGTCCTGAGCAGCATCCTTTCCGCGCTCTCCTTATCCACCCGGGAAACCGACGTGACCGGCTGGTACAAGCACCGTAGTGTTGTGGGAGTGATGTTCACCGAGATTGGTCTGGAGGATCGGGCCTCGGTTTTGGGGACAATGATTACCCGGGTGAGCGAAACGCTGAAGAGCGCTCTGAGCTTTGAACAATTCAACCAGGTCAGCCTGTCTTTCCACCTGTTTCCCGAGGACTGGAACCACGAGGACGAACAGCGGCCAAGCGATCCCAGGTTGTATCCCGACCTGGTAAAGCGGGACGAATCCCGGAGGCTCTCTAATGCGGTAAAACGAGCCATGGACGTCTGCGGCAGCCTGTTCGCATTGATCGTCTTCGCCCCGTTGTGGTTGGCGATTGCCGCGGCAATCAAGTTGACCTCCAAAGGACCGGTGTTCTTTCGGCAACGGCGAATCGGCCAGCATGGTACATCGTTTACCTTCCTGAAGTTCCGCTCCATGCTTGTCGATAACGATGCCAGCACTCACAAAGAGTACGTCCAGAAACTGATTGCCGGGAAAGCCGAGCGTCATCCTTCGAGTGGAAACGGTGGTGGAGTGTACAAGATGACCAAGGATCCCCGTATCACCAAGGTGGGGGCGTTCTTACGCCGGACCAGTCTGGACGAGCTGCCGCAATTCATCAATGTATTGTCTGGGGAAATGTCGCTGGTGGGACCGCGCCCTCCGGTTCCCTACGAAGTGGAAGCCTATGACTTCTGGCATCGTCGCCGGGTGCTCGAAGCCAAGCCGGGCATCACGGGACTCTGGCAGGTCAGCGGCCGCAGTCGGGTGAAATTTGACGATATGGTGCGCTTAGATCTGCAATATGCGCAGAATTGGTCGCCCTGGATGGATCTGAAGATCATCCTTCGCACTCCGGGTGCAATGCTAGGTGAAGGTGCATACTAGTCCGATCTCTCCCTGTCTGACCCCCAGGCGCAAGGTGTTCCCCCGTCTCGCAAATCTGAAGAATGAGTGGGTGAGTGGTACACATGATTAGGTTTGGTGTGATCGGATACGGATACTGGGGCCCAAATGTGGTACGAAATCTGGACCTCCTAGAGAAAACACAGGTTCTAGCGGTGTGCGATAAGAGCCCGGCATCGCGAAAGCGCGTACAGAAAGCCTATCCCGCACTACGCGTGACGAGTGACTCAGCCGAGCTGATGTCGTCCAAGGACCTGGATGCCATCGCCGTGATCACGCCGGTCTGGACGCATTACGAACTGACCAAAGCTGCACTGGAGCACGGCAAGCATGTATTTGTCGAGAAGCCGTTCACCAGCACCGCAGCCCAGGCGGAGGAGTTGATCAATCTGGCCGCCAAGAAGAACTTGAAGATCATGGTGGACCACACTTTCCTGTTCACCGGGGCAGTGAAGAAGATTCGGCAACTTCTCAAAGAAGGTGCGCTGGGCAGCCTTTACTACTACGATTCAACCCGGGTCAATCTCGGTCTGTTCCAGCACGATGTGAATGTGATCTGGGACTTGGCGCCCCATGATCTCTCGATCATCGACCACCTCATTGCGGAGACCCCGGAGGCCGTCGTCGCCACCGGACAGACCCACCTCAACGGCTTCGAGGACGTAGCTTTTATAACCCTTTATTTTCCCAACAAGATCATCGCTCACATCAATGTCAATTGGCTATCACCGGTCAAGGTGCGCACGACCCTCATCGGAGGCGAGAAGAAGATGCTGGTGTGGAACGACCTCGAAGCCGACGAGAAAATCAAGATCTACGACAAGGGCATCGACGTTAAGGGCCAGCAAGGGCTCTACAATCTGCTGGTGAACTACCGCTCCGGCGATATGTGGTCCCCGCAATTGGAACAGGTCGAGGCTCTCAGTCAGGAATTAGCCTATTTTGCGGATTGCATCGCTCACGACAAAGTCCCATTCAACGATGGAGCCGCCGGACTTCGCGTGGTCAGAATGCTGGAAGCTGCTACCGAGTCCCTTCGGAAGCGTGGCGGTCTCGTCTACCTCTCAGCTAACGCGTCATAGGGATCTGGAACCTTGCACAAAGTGAAACCCACCGTATTAATTGCCACGACAGATCGCTGGTATCCCACCGCCCGGCTGGGTATGGCGTTGGCAAATGCCGGCTGCAAAGTGGAAGGTGTTTGTCCGTCTGGACACCCGCTTGCAAAGACCAGAGCGGTACCACGGCCTCACCTTTATCGCGGACTAACGCCACTGAAATCTTTTGCCGATGCCATAGCAGCAACCAAGCCGGATTTCATTGTTCCCGGAGACGATCTTGCAACCCGGCACCTGCATGAGATTCACCGTCGAGAGCAGCCGAAAGGGAGAGCGGGATCTGCCATTTGTGAGCTCATCGAACGCTCGCTGGGCGCCCCTGAAAGTTTTTCGATCGCGTACGCAAGAACGAGTTTCATGGAAGTCGCCCGCAAAGAGGGCATCCGGGTTCCTGAGACCCAGATAATCGCGGATGTAAGGGGTCTCAGGAGTTGGATCGAGCGCAAAGGGTTTCCGGTAGTGCTCAAGGCGGACGGCACTTCGGGCGGTGTGGGCGTGAGGGTTGTGCACACCATGGACCAAGCTGCACGCGGCTTCGGCAAACTGCAAGCGCCTCCTCTTCTGGCGAGGGCTGCGAAGCGAGCGCTAGTGGACCAGGACAAAACGTTGATCTGGCCGTCGCTGTTACGCCGCAGGTCAGTCGTCAATGCGCAAGTATTTGTGGCGGGACACGAAGCCACCAGCACGATCGTTTGCTGGCAGGGTGAGGTACTCGCCGCGCTCCACTTCGAGGTGCTGACGAAGCGAAGTTCGTCAGGTCCGGCGACGGTATTACGCCTGATTGAAAATGGGGATATGGCGATGGCGGCGCAGACGATGGCCAGGCGCCTCAAGCTATCTGGGATACACGGCCTGGATTTCATGCTGGAAGCAGAGACAGGCAACACGTATCTCATAGAAATGAATCCACGCCCTACTCAAGTCGGCCATCTGGCACTGGGGGCTGGTCGCGATCTACCGGCGGCTTTGTATTCTGCGCTTTCCGGCGAGCCTGTTCGGGAGGCTGCAAAGATCACGGAAAACGATACGGTCGCATTGTTTCCGCACGAGTGGAGGAGGGATCCAAATAGTGCATTCTTACGGACTGGCTATCATGACGTCCCTTGGGAGGAGCCGGATTTGGTTCTGAGTTGCTTGCTCGGTTCTAAGGCCAAGAGATCATTGCAGCTGAACGCACTGCCGCGATCTCCGATTGCAAGGCGAAATGAGTCTCCCACGAGCAAACACATGCATCGCCCGTCCGCTGGCCTGTCGGGGTTTATGTCTGAGCATGGTTCCCAGGATCGAGCCCTTGCGGGCAGGAATATGAAGAAGCCGCTCCGCGTCATGAAGTTTGGCGGGACATCGGTAGGTGACGCGTCCTGTATTGAGAAAGTAGTCGAAATCATTCGCTCCAGTGCGCGCGACGCTGATCTCATCGTAGTGGTTTCTGCCATGAGCGGAGTAACCAACAAATTAATCGATGCGGCAACCAAGGCAGTGGCAGGGAAATGGTCCGAAGTCACGTCTATCTTCGACGGCTTGCGGGTGCAACACGAACAGGTAATCCGGAAGTTGATCCACTCAGTCGCCGAGCGAGAACGAATCAGTGGAAAGATGGGCGAGTTCCTTGCGGAAGGTGATCGTCTGTGCAGGGGCACGGGATTGCTTCGCGAACTTACACCCCGGGTGCGGGACAAAATATCGAGTCTGGGCGAGCGCCTTTCTGCGCCTATTGTGGCGGCGGTGCTGATGGAACTTGGGATTGCCAGTGAGGCGATTGAGGCGACGGAACTCATTGTCACCGACTCCTGCCACGGCTCCGCGGAGCCGCGCATGGACTTGACGCGGGAGCGTTGCCAAACTCGCCTGCGTCCACTTTTGCAACAGGGCGTCGTTCCGGTGGTGACTGGATTCATCGGCAGCACGCCGGATGGTGTTCTTACAACTCTTGGCCGTGGCGGCTCGGACTATTCGGCAACCATTCTCGGAGCCACCCTGCAAGCGGACGAGGTTGAGATCTGGACGGACGTGGACGGACTCATGACTGGCGACCCGCGCGTGGTACCCGGATCCCGCACCATACCCGCCATCTCCTATCAGGAAGCTGCGGAACTTGCATGTTTTGGCGCCAAGGTCCTGCATCCGAAAGCTCTTGGTCCCGTCATGCAACGCGATATACCCCTTTTTATCCGCAACACATTTGCTCCCGAAAATGCGGGAACAAGGATCACGCCAAACGGTCTTCCGAGAGCTGACGGAGTGAAAGCGCTAACTGCGACGAAGGACGTTGCGTTGATCACGATCGGTGGCCCAGGCATGGTGGGCGTGACCGACGTGGTGGGCCGCGCATTCGCGACGATCGCGGCGGTTCGAGCCGACGTACTTCTGATCTCGCAGTCATCCTCACGGAATGACATTTGCCTCGTCGTTTCAACGGCCGGTGCCACCCGCACCGTCGAAGCGCTTCGCCGGGAGTTCGCGCATGACTTGAACCCTGAGCATGCGGAACATATCAGGGTCGATTCCTCGGTTGCGATTGTCACCGTGGTTGGCCAAAATATGCGGGGCAGTTCAGAGATTACGGGCCGTATATTCGGGGCCCTCCGCCGGCAAAGCGTAGGAATCATCGCAGTTGCCCAGGGTTCTTCGGACTGCAACATCTCCTTCGTGGTAGCGAAAGAAGACATGAACGAAACCCTGGTTACCGTTCACGAAGAATTCCAATTGGGCGTTCTGAACGCTGAAACTCTTCCCGCGAAAAGACCCATCTACCCAGCGGCAGACTGGTGTTACGAGTCCGGGACTGCCACGGCTGATTGAACGAAGGGATTCTATTGGCCCGTCGTTTGCTCATTCCCACCGATAGAAAGAACCATTCATGAACACCTATCAGTGCATAGCCCCTGACGTAAAGCTGGGGCGGGACGTGAAGCTTTCAAAGTTCATCAATCTTTACGGATGCGAGATTGGAGACGACACCAAGATCGGTGCCTTTGTCGAAGTACAGAAGAATGCCACCATCGGTAAGCGCTGCAAGGTATCGAGTCATACCTTCGTCTGTGAGGGCGTGACCATTGAGGACAATGTCTTCATCGGCCACGGGGTCATGTTCATCAACGATAGCTATCCACGCGCCACCGCCGCGGGCAAGCTGCAAACCGAAGCGGACTGGAAGGTGGAGCGAACCGTGGTCAAAAAGGGTGCCTCGATCGGTTCTGGCGCCACCATCCTTTGCAACGTCACCATCGGCGAAAACGCAATCGTAGGCGCGGGCAGCGTTGTCACCAAGGATGTCGCCCCGAACGCCATCGTTGCGGGTAACCCGGCAAAATTCTTACGTTATATGGAACAAATTATGGAGATTTCAAAGTGAGCATTTCAAATAACCTGCCGAACAGCATTCCTTTTCTTGATCTGATTACTCCCCACGTAGAACTCGAGCAAGAACTGACCGCCGTTTTCCGCAAAGCACTGTACACCGGAGGGTTTATCGGTGGCCCTATGGTGGAAGAATTCGAGAAGGCGTTTGCCACGTTCTGCAGTACTACCCACGCGATCGCCATCAGCAGTGGTACCGATGCCTTGCGCTTCGCCCTCATGGCGAGCGGTATACAGGCGGGCGATGTGGTCGTGACCGTACCTCACACCTTCATTGCTACCACGGAAGCGATTTCACAGGCGGGAGCGTTTCCGGAATTCGTCGACATTGACGAGCGCACCTACAACATGTCCACGGAACGGCTGCAAGCGTTCCTGGAGCAGTGCAAGAAAGACAAGTCCGGCAAGCTCATCAGTCCTCGCAGCGGTCGTCCGGTGACGGCGATCGTTCCCGTGCATCTCTATGGGCAAATGGTCGACATGGACGCCGTCCTCAAACTGGCCGAGAAATATGGCCTGACAGTGATTGAGGACGCGTGCCAGGCGCACGGAGCTGAATATTTCTCCCGCAAGCAAAATCGCTGGATGAAGGCGGGCTCAATGGGCCGCGCGGCCGCTTTTAGCTTTTACCCGGGCAAGAATCTGGGCGCCTGCGGCGAAGCTGGCGCTGTGACCACAAACGATTCGGTCCTCGCCGACAAGATCAAAATGTTGCGAGACCATGGGCAAGCCAAGAAGTACTATCACGACGTCGAGGGCTATAACGGACGCCTGGACGCAATTCAGGCAGGCCTCCTGCATGCCAAGCTGGCTCACCTGGCCAAGTGGAATGCGCAGCGCCGGGAGCGTGCTGCCGAATACCATCGCCTGTTCGCGGGGACGGATGAGGCAGTGGTTTTACCTTTTGAACCCTCGTGGTCGCGAGCCGTGCATCACCTCTATGTGATCCGCGTCGACGACCGGGACGGACTGATGAACCATCTGAAGAAGGTTGGCATTGGTTCCGGAATTCACTACCCGATTCCGTTGCACCTACAGAAGGCCTACGCAGCCCTGAAATACCGCCAGGGAGACTTCCCAGCGGCAGAAAAAGCTGCTGCAGAAATCGTTTCCTTGCCGATGTTCCCGCAGCTGACGGCAGAGCAACAGGCGAGAGTAGTCGAGGAAATTGTTAGCTTCACTTCCCAGTTCGGGCGCAAACACGCCGAGGCCGACGGAACTTCTCGCGCTGCGGCCGACCAAACCGCGTAAACTATCTTAAGAAATGGTTCGAGATAAGGGAATCAAAAGATGAAAATCTCAGTCATTGGCGCGGGCTATGTGGGTCTCACGACCGCGGCTTGCTTCGCGCAAATTGGCCACGACGTGTTCTGCAGTGAAAGCGACCTCGAGAAGCTCGGTAAGCTGCAGAATGGAGTAATGCCTCTCTTCGAGCCGCACCTCGAGGATGTTATTAAGGGCGTTCTGAGAATTGCCCGGTTGCGTTTCGGATCCACGGAAGACGCGATTGTCTGGGGAGATGCGATCTTCATTTGTGTAGGAACGCCGCCTTTACCCAACGGTGACGCTGACCTTTCTGCCATCGAAGGAGTTGCTCGGGCGATCGCAAAGCGGGCCTCAGGGTATCGGTTGATCGTCGAGAAGAGCACAGTGCCAGTTCAGACTGGCGCCCAGCTGAGAAAGCACCTGTCAGTGCATAGCACAACCAAATTAAAGTATGACGTGGCGTCAAATCCGGAGTTTCTGCGGGAAGGAACCTCAGTCGAGGACTTTCTCCACCCGGATCGGATCGTCATCGGAGCTGACTCGCCGCATGCGGCAGACCTGCTGCGAGAGATCTATGAGCCGATTGTCAAGCAGAAGTTCACCTGCCCCATCCATTCGAGTTGCCCGAAGCGCAGCGAGCCCATCTTCCTGGCTACCGATACGAATTCGGCGGAACTCATCAAGCATGCCTCCAATTCCTTTCTCGCGATGAAGATCTCCTTCATCAACATGGTGGCAAACCTGTGCGAAGTTGTTGGAGCTGATGTGACCGAGGTCGCTCACGGCATGGGACTGGATCCGCGAATCGGCCCAGCTTTCCTGAGTCCCGGGATCGGTTTTGGAGGGTTCTGTTTCCCGAAGGATGTGCAGGCTTTCATCCGAATCGCTGAGAAATCCGGTTGTGATTTCTCCCTGCTCAAGGAAGTGGAGAAGATCAACCAGGGTCGCGTAGAACGTTTCGTGGAACAGGTTCGAAATGAACTCTGGGTTTTACGCGGGAAGAAAATCGCCGTGTGGGGTTTGGCGTTCAAGCCCAATACCGACGATGTACGCTTTGCACCCGCGCTTTACGTTATTCGCCGCCTACAGGCTGAGGGAGCACAGATTCAGGCGTATGACCCGGAGGCCATGCAAAAAGCAAAGAAAGAAATACCGGATATAGCTTACTGTCAGGACGCCTACGAGGCAGCCAGAGGCGCTGACGCCATTCTGCTCCTTACCGAGTGGGAGGAGTTTCGTAAAATCGATTGGAAACGGCTCGCCGGCCTGGTCGAACGATCCCTGATCATTGATGGCCGCAACATCCTGTCGCCCGACGAGGTTGCATCTCACGGATTCCATTATGTGGGAATTGGCGGCGTGTCAGGCACTCCGCAGGGAGTGGCAACTCTTGTCAGTGGCTAGTCCATCGCTGGTTTCCTCGAGTAACAAAACTTCAGACTTGAGCACCGTTCGAAGTGTTTCTTTGCCGACCTGTCCTACTTATGTTCTGATCACCCCGGCGCGGAATGAGGCGCAGTACATCGAGTTGACAATCAAGTCGATGGTTGCGCAGACGTTTCCTCCTCTCAAGTGGGTTATTGTAAGCGACGGTTCGAACGACGGCACCGATGAAATCGTGCGCAAATATATCGTGGATAATCCGTGGATCGAGTTGCTACGGATGCCAGAGCGCGCGGAGCGACATTTCGCCGGCAAGGTTCATGCCTTCAACACAGGTTATGCCAGGGCGAAGGAATTGAATCCGGATGTGATCGGCAATCTTGATGCGGACGTGTCAATTGAGCCTGACCACTTTCAGTACCTCTTGAGCAAGATCGCCGAGAACCCTGAACTCGGCGTCGGGGGATCGCCTTTCCGGGAAGGGTCAGTGCAGTACGACTACCGCTTTTCGAACATTGAAAACGTTTGGGGTGGCTGCCAACTCTTTAGGCGCGAGTGCTACGAAGGGATCGGTGGATATACGCCCGTTAAAGGTGGCGGCGTCGATCATATCGCGGTCGTTTCTGCAAGAATGCGAGGATGGAAGACCAGAACCTTTACCGATAGGGTCTGCATTCACCATCGTCAGATGAATACCGCCCAGCAAGGGGCATTGAAGGCCAAGTTTAAACTGGGAGCCAAAGATTATTCTTTCGGAAACCATCCCGTCTGGGAGTTGTTCCGAACGTTGTATCAGACGACGAAAACACCTTTTGTCCTCGGCGGTCTCGCCTTGGGCGCGGGATATTTCTGGTCGATGTTCCGGGGGAAAGAGATATCGGTGTCGCGTGAAGTGGTCGACTTCACCCGGGGCGAACAGATGCAGCGCCTGAAGAAGTTTGTTACGAGGTCTTGAAGCGACTCCCCTGCATCAACCAAGAGCAGCTGGATCGCCCTTAAGAGAAAATCTTGGATCGAGACGAGAATATGTATATCGTGGAACGAACTGCAAGGTTTGTGCGCGGGTTTCTGCTCAGCTACGGCCCTTCGAACATCAAGAGGCTTTTTTGGGATAAGGAATACTCCGAGGAGAAGTGGGCGTTTGCGTATAACACGGTTGGGGACTGCGTATACGACCACCTGGAAAGGCATACCAGGAACGGAAGTATCCTGGATATCGGGTGCGGCTCGGGAAATACTGCGACCGAGATGGCCGAGACATGCTACCGGAGCTACCTCGGGGTGGACATATCGGAGGCGGCCTTGGCAAAGGCACGCCGGCGCAGCCAAGAGTGCGGCCGGCAGGGCAAGAATCGTTTTGAATGCGGTGATTTTCTCACCTACGTTCCCACCGGTCAGTACGATGTAATTCTCTTCCGCGAGTCGATGTACCACGTCCCCTTGGGCAAGGTGAAAGCGACTTTGGACCGCTACTCAGCATATTTGAAAGATGGTGGCGTCTTCGTTGTCCGGTTGTTCGCCTCAAGCCTGGGCAGAACCGAGGACAAGTCTAGGCCGACCGCGATGCTCAACATCATGGAGGCCGAGTTCGATGTTGTCGAGAAAGGTCGATATGAAGTTCCGGGACGACCTACCGTAATCGTTTTTCGGCCCAAAGCGCTGGTGGAAAACTGAATTCGCTCTAGCAGCACGGAGAGGTCGCCGTTGGCTAAGGCAGCGGCCGGCTCATTGGCTGTGTTGGATAAAACCACTCGAGGGTTCGAATCCCTTCCCTCTCCGCCAACCTTTTTGATTTTCTGCTTCACTTTCAAAAGCGAGGTTCTTCGCACTTATGACGTCGGCGTTACGGATTTGTGGAAGGGATATCAACATACGCGGGCGTCTGCTCCGGGTCGCCACGATTGAGGGAGACAAGTACCGCTTCATGGACGATCCGCAGCCCGTTGTGGAGGGCCTGCAGCAAGCGGGAACGAGGGTCGACCTATTCACTTTCATGCAGCGTCTGCCTGAAACAACCCCGAAGTATAGCTACCCCATGGAATGGGACAACTTTGCCGCGCTCCCGATCACCACGTTCGAACATTGGTGGACCGAAGTACTCGGATTTAAGGGCCGCAACAAGGCCAAACAAGCGGAGAAAAAGGGTGTCAAAGTGCGCGAGATACCCTTCGATGATGTGCTCATGCAGGGAATCTGGCGAATCTACAACGAAACTCCGATTCGCCAAGGAAAGCGCTTTCCCCACTACGGAATGCCCCTCGAAAAGGTACGACCATACGCGGGAACATTCTTAGACAGCAGCATTTTCATCGGAGCATTTCTTGAAGATGTTTTGATCGGATTTGCCAAGGTGACCATCGACGAAACCCGGACCCAGGCGGGACTCATGCACATTGTTTCGTTGATCGAGCACAGAGATAAGTCTCCCACCAACGCCCTCATAGCCCAGGCTGTAAGATCTTGCGCCGAACGACATATTCCTTATCTGGTTTATTCCAATTTTGCTTACGGAAACAAGCAACGAGACAGCCTGAGTGACTTTAAAGAGCGCAACGGATTCCAGCGCATCGATATACCTCGCTATTACGTTCCAATGACGCGGATCGGCAACCTCGCTTTTCGCATGGGAGTGCACCGGAAGCTCGTTGACCGTCTTTCTGAGCCGCTCATCGAGAAGCTCCGGAACTACCGAGCCGACTGGTGGGACCTTCATCGTCAGATTATTCGCCGCGAGTCATGAAAAGCCTAAAATCGATCGTAGGTTCGGACACTTCGTATTCCGCGCAGCTCGCGACGCCGCAGACGCACCTGAAACAGGACCACCAAGAAATGCAAGCTACTCGTAGGAACATCGAAATCGCGATTAAGGGGAAGTGGATCACCGTACCCGCCCTGGAGGTAAACGGGAAAAACATCGTAGTAGGAGGAAAGTGGATACGAATCGCACGGGTCGAAGCGGAGGAGTGGCTGGAATCGGAGTTGGAAGATCCGCAGCGATGCGTCCAGGTTTTGAAGCAGCAACGATCTGCTGATCTACAGGCGGATATCCTGAGTTTTGCGCAGAAGCCTCCTGACATCCATCGCAAGTACCAATTTCCAGTGGAATGGGACAGCGTCGCCGCGGTTTGCCTCACTAGCTTCCAGGAGTGGTGGGATGGTCTGCCGCAGGAGACGCGCAAGAACGTCCGCAGGGCACAAAAACGGGGCGTGGTGGTTCAAGTCAGGACTCTCGACGACGCCTTGATTCGGGATCTCCAAATTCTGAATAACGACTCCCCGGTGCGGCAGGGCAAAGTCTTCACCCACTACGGTAAGACTATCGACCAGGTCAAGAAAGACCAGGCTGCTTTTCTCGACCGGTGCGACTACATTTGCGCCTATCACGAAAAGGAGTTGATCGGCGTTGTGAAACTGATTTACCGGGGAGAAGTAGCTTCCATCTTGACCTTTCTCCCAAAAGCAAGTCATCATGACAAGAGACCGGCCAACGCCATCATGGCCAAGGCCGTCGAGCTATGTGAGCAAAAAGGGATTCATTATCTGACCTTTGGAAAGTTTAACTACGGTAACAAGCACCATACTCCCTTGCGGGAATTTAAAATTCGCAACGGGTTTGGGGAAATACGGGTACCGCACTACTACGTGCCTTTGACCGTGAAAGGAGCTATCAGCGTAAGGCTGAAGCTGCATCGCGGTCTTCTGGGACTCCTGCCCCACGGCGTCATCACTTTTCTGGTGAATACCCGTGCCAAACTGCATGCCTTTAAACAGCAGCCGGTGTAGCTCAATGTCAGAGCGGTCGAATAGTAATCGGCAGATGGGGCGTTCAAATCCTCCCGCCGGCTCCAAAATATAACTGCCTAACGCTTGCGGTGAATACTCCCAGCGTTAACCCAACCTAAAATGCCAGGAATCTTTGGACTCATAACCACCAAGCCCCGCGAGTGGGCTGAGCCGCAGTTGCTGCAAATGCTCAAGGTGCTCCGCCACGAGTCTTTTTATGTGACGGGAACCTGGATCGACGAGACGGCCGGAATCTACGTGGGATGGACGGCGCGAGAGAATTCCTTCTCCGACGGAATGCCTGTACAAAACGAGCGGGGCGACATCACCCTCGTATTTTCTGGCGAGGAGTACCGGGAGCCGAATACTGTCCAGAGCCTCAAGGAGCGCGGTCATCAGTTCAAGGCAGAGGGACCTTCATATCTCGTTCATCTTTATGAGGAGGATCAATCCTTCCCGAAAAGCTTGAATGGGCGGTTTCAAGGGCTCCTATCGGACCGCACGCGCGGAGTAACGACGCTCTTCAATGACCGCTACTCGATGCATCGTCTCTATTATCACGAGGCGAAAGAAGCGTTCTACTTTGCAGCGGAGGCCAAGGCGATCTTGGCCGTGCGTCCCGAGCTTCGGCGGACCGACTCCCGGAGCCTGGGTGAATTTGTTGCGTGTGGGTGTGTACTGGAGAATCGGACGCTCTTTGAGGGAGTCCACGTTCTCCCCGCCGCTTCAGCATGGAGCTTCCGCGCCGGCTCAATCGAGACCAAGAGACCATATTTTGAGCCGCAGGAGTGGGAACAACAAGATCTTCTGGATCCTGAATCCTATCACCGGGAAATCCGAGAGATTTTTTCGCGCCGTTTCCCTCGCTATCTCAACGGCCATGAGAGGATCGGCGTATCGCTGACCGGCGGGCTGGACACTCGGACGGTGATGGCGTGGCAAAGGTTCGCACCCCAATCGCTACCTTGCTATACGTATGGAGGCGTAGATCGAGAATGCCGCGACGTAGTCGTGGCGCGCCGGATCGCTCAGGAATGCCAACAGCCCTACCAGGTTATTACCGTCGGCGACGAGTTCTTTGCGCGATTCCCGCATTACGCAGAACGCAGCGTGTACCTGACCGATGGCTGCGTGGAAGTAACTCGGGCCCCTGACTTGTACCTCAGCGAGAAGGCTCGCGAGATTGCCCCGGTAAGGATGACAGGACTCTACGGGGATGAAATACAGCGCCCCCAGACTCGAGCGTTCAAGCCGGTAGACCCTGCTCCGGGGTTGTACAGCCCGGGTCTTCTGCCACACATCAATAAGGCGCGAGAAACTTACGCGGGACTCATCGAGGGGCATCCGACCTCCTTTTCTGCATTTCGACAGGCACCCTGGCACCACTACGGCATTCTGTCACTGGAGCAAACTCAACTGGCGGTGCGAACGCCATTCCTCGACAACGAATTCGTGCGAACGGCATTTCGCGCGCCCAAATCTGTAACAGCGAACAACGATGTCCGCGTGCGCCTCATTGGGGATGGCAGCGCCACTTTGCAGCGGATTCGCACCGATCGCGGCTTTGGCGGAAAGCCAGGCCTTGCCAGCTGGGTTGACCGGAATTTTCAAGAGTTCACCTTCAAAGCCGAGTATGCCTACGACTACGGGATGCCGCAGTGGCTGGCCGGGCTCGATCATTTCTTCTCGCCGTTGAAGTTGGAGCGCCTCTTTCTAGGCAGACACAAGGTGTACCACTACCGGGTCTGGTACCGGGACATTCTGGCAAGTTACGTTCAAGAAATATTATTCGATTCGCGCACACTGTCGCGCCCGTATCTGGACCGGAATGGCGTCGAGGCGATTGTCCGCGGCCATCTCAAAGGCAACCGCAACTACACCACCGAAATCCACCGTCTGCTGTCCCTTGAGCTGATCCAGCGGTTGTTCGTGGACGCCAGCTGACGGTGCAGACCCGGGAATGAACTAGCAGAATGAACCCATCAGTTGCCAGCCTAATCTGTGCGTGCGGAATTGTCGGACTTTTCTACCTTGGTAGGGACAGGTCGGTTCGAACCTCTAAAGCTCTCTGGCTGCCGGTCGTCTATTTATGGATCGTCGGATCAAGGGGGGTGTCGGCATGGCTTGGTGTCACGCCCAGCGGGGGCAATGTTCAACTTGATGGCAGCCCGGTGGACGCCGCTTTCTTCGCAATTCTGTTAGCTGCCGGCGTTGGTGTCCTAATTCGCCGGAGCAGCCGGACGCGCACTCTACTGATCGCAAACTGGCCGATCTTGATTTACTTCTTCTATTGCCTCATCAGTGTTGCTTGGTCATATTATCCGGACATTTCGTTTAAGCGATGGATTAAAGCCAGCGATGACGTAGCGATGGTCCTGGTCATCCTTACGGATGGACAGCCAGTCGCCGCTTTTAGACGGCTAATCTCTCGCGTTGGCTTCCTATTGTTTCCCGCTTCAGTGCTCTTGATCAAGTACTACGACAATCTCGGCAGGGCCTACGATCCCAGCGGAGGGATGTCGAATACCGGAGTGACGACAAACAAAAACGCACTCGGCCTCATTGTGTTGGTCATTTCGCTGGGCGCGCTGTGGAACATGCGCGCGCTCCTCATGCACAAAGACGAGTCTGGTCGGGGTAGGCGCCTAGTGGCTCAATGCATCCTACTCGCATTTGGCTTAGCACTACTTGCGATGGCCGACTCGGCAACCTCTATCGCATGCTTTTTCCTTGGTGGCGGGCTCATGCTCGCGACAGGCTTCCGTGCGATCAGAACCCGTCCCGCCCGGGTTCACGCCGTCTGCTTGGCGATCATTCTTGCCGGGGGAGTCGCTTTGCTTTTCGGCGGCGAGGGAGACGTTGCGGGCGCCTTGGGTAGAAAGTCGAATCTTAGCGGACGAACGGAGATTTGGGCGGCCGTTATTCCGGCGGTATCCAACCCGGTCGTCGGCGATGGATACGAGAGTTTCTGGATCGGGCCGGATGTTCAAAAAGTATGGCGCAGCCTTTCAGGCTGGTGGCACCCTGAGGCTCTCAACGAAGCGCACAATGGTTATATTGAGGTCTACCTGAACCTGGGCTGGATCGGCGTGTGCCTGATTGCACTCATTCTAATAAGTGGCTACAGACGTGCCGTAGCAGCGTTCCGGCTGAACCCGCCGATCGGCGGCCTGATGCTAGCTTACATCATCGTCTCCGCAGTTTACAGCATAACCGAAGCTGGATTCCGGTCGCCGGATCCTATGTGGATCTTTCTGCTTCTAGCTATATTCGGTGCGAGCGGAGTCGTCGCCGGTTTGTTCGGCAGAAAAGAACCCAAGATTCTTGCTTCGCCTGGAGGCGCAGCGAGCGGAACGCCCATTAGCAATGAACTCATCCATGAGGGGGAGGCCGTTTACCACGCCGGCCGGTTTTAGGCAGGAGTGTCGGGAATAGTCGGAAATGCTTTTTGATACGCCAGTTTATTTTGTGTTTCTGGCTCTTGTCGCCCTTGCGTACTGGCGGTTGCGCTGGCGTGCTCAGAATGTACTGCTGCTGGCTGCCAGCTACTTCTTTTACGGATGGTGGGACTGGCGATTTCTACTACTGATGATCGGGTCGACTGCCATTGACTACGTCATTGCGCGCGAGATCGAGGACGCATCATATCCTGCAAAACGCAGAGCGTTGTTGATTGCATCGCTCGTGGTCAACTTTACGATTCTTGGTTTCTTCAAGTATTTCAACTTCTTTCTGAATTCGTCAGCACTCGCACTAGATGCCCTAGGTTTCCACAACGTTCCGCGAAGTTTTCTCGCGATCATTCTTCCCCCCGGCATTTCTTTTTATACGTTCCAGGAGGTGGCCTACATCGTCGATGTCTATGCCGGAAGGATCAAGGCCTCGAGGCGGTTCGTGGACTATGGTTTGTTCATCAGCCTGTTCCCGCATCTGATTGCCGGTCCGATCCAGCGGCCGTCGCACCTGCTCCCCCAGGTCCAAAAGCCACGCGTGTTCCAACCGGCTGCCTTTCGAGATGGTTGCATGTTGATCCTGATGGGGTTAGTGCGCAAGACGGTGATCGCCGACAACTGTGCGCATTTGGCGAATGCAGCCTTTAGTGGACGCCTGGGCAATGACGGTTGGGCAACATTGATTGGCGTGTACGCCTTCGCCTGGCAAATCTACGGCGACTTCAGCGGCTATAGCGACTTGGCTCGAGGCAGCGCACAACTGCTGGGCTTTCATTTTATGGTTAATTTTCGTCAGCCTTATCTGGCGACCAGCCTGCAGGATTTTTGGCGCCGCTGGCACATCAGCCTGAGCACGTGGCTGCGAGATTATCTTTATATTCCGCTCGGCGGTAGTCGTGGAAGCGAAGCGAGAACATACGGTAATTTGTTGACGACTATGCTCTTGGGAGGGCTCTGGCATGGTGCGAATTGGACTTTCGTAGTGTGGGGAGCGCTCCATGGATTCGTGCTTTCTATTGAGAGATTCGTGTTCGGGCACCGCAAGAGTCACGTTGAACCGCGAGCTCTGGGAAAAGTCGTTCGTCAGGTAATCACGTTCCATGTGGTTTGCCTTTCATGGATATTCTTTCGTGCCGAGAACCTTTCGAGTGCATTCGCGATGATTAGGAGTTTAGGCCATTTCCAATGGTCGCCTGACTACGCGGCTGCCTGGCTTTTTCTGGCAATTCTCGGCGGACTCGGACTGATGATGGACCTCCAGCTGGAGTACAGTGGCGACGAGTATGTCTTTCAGACTAAATCACCAGTACTTGGCTTTGGAGCTGCGGTTGGAGCGATGATACTGTTGATCTTCTTTTCAGCCAGCGGAAGTCATGCCTTCATCTATTTCCAGTTCTAACCGTTCCCTCGGACAGGTTCGAATGGATCGCTTTACTATTGCGTTGTTGTGTACTGTCTTCGCGCTGCTGGCTTTGATAGAAGCCGTGAGTGTGTTGGGCTTCGATCGCACCAGTCAGGTACAACGTCGCGAATTATCGGAACGACGGACGCTGCTGGGTGTCCGCGACCCGGATGTGAGTGACGATCCGCATGTTGCCGTGCTTGGAAATTCGCTGATGCTGGAAGGAGTGGACGTCCCACAGTTGCGCGCAAAAATAGGGCCCACATATATACCTGTTCCGTATTTCGTGCTAGCAACAAATTACAACGACTGGTTCTTCGGTTTGAAACGCTTGTTCGCGGAAGGTATGCGGCCGCGGTACGTTTTACTCGGGTTAAGCCCAAACCAACTAGCAGCGCCAGGTATCCGGGGAGATTATTCGGCGCGTTATCTCTTTCAGCAGTCTGATCTCATCGAAGTCGTGCGAGAGACTCATATGGATGCCACGACGGCAAGCGGGTTTCTGTTGGCTCACTATAGCGAATACTACAGCACGCGAGAGGCAACTCGCGGATTCGTTATGATCCGCGTCCTCCCCAGTGTCGGCGAGTTGTTCCATAACCTCGCGGGGGCCTTTCGCGATCCTGAGATTAATGAAGCTGTGCTCGAAAGTTTGGCGGCCGAGCGACTAACTGCACTCGATCGATTGTGCCGCGCCAATGGCTCCCATTTTGTTCTCGTGGTACCGCCTTCCTATCAAAAGGGAGCACAGATCATAGGGCGGGTCGGCCACGAGCGAGGAGTCACCGTACTTGTGCCTGTGGCAGAGAACGAGTTTGATGCTAGCTACTACCAAAGCGATGGTGTTCATTTGAACGGCAAGGGATCGCAAGTGTTTACTACTCGGCTCGCGGCCAGTCTGCGGGAGCAGTTGCCGAACTAAGTGTGCTGGGGGCACGGAAGCGGTGAGCCGAGAAAGGTTCAGACTGGCGCGGATCAAGCGCAAATTGAAGCAGCGGGAGAGAATTGTCGCACTTTGTCAGACGTGGAGTGAAACGCAATTTCAACCAATCGCGCAAACAATTTCCGCAATCTTCAGTGCGAGCTCAGCATGCGATGATTTAGGTGTCGCTTTTGCGACGTCGGGTAGCCTCAGACAGAACCTAATACACATAGGGCGTTTGAGTCCAGCGTCGAGAACGAAGATAGCAGATGCAGCGACCGTGAATTCGAATCAGCGACGTCGCCGAGTTGTCAACAAGCGCCGAACCAACATCGCCAAAAGGGATAATAATTGAAACCATTTCAGCCCGACGGCACCTTCCACCCGATCGCCACAGGCCAGGGACTTCGCCGGACTGCAGTCCGTGGCGCCGGGGCGGCTATTGCTGGTTCGGCAGGTAACCTCGCGGTGGGGCTTGGGTCAGTGGTCATCCTGGCACGGCTGCTTACTCCGTCTGATTTCGGGGTCGTGACCATGGTCACCACCTTCAGCCTCCTGCTTCGCAGCTTCGGTCTGAATGGATTTACGGAATTGATCATGCAGCGCGAGGAACTCACAGATTCTCTCGCCAGCAATCTGTTTTGGATTAACCTCGGCATCGGCACAATTCTCACTCTCGCGTTCGCTAGCTCGGGTCCTTTGCTGGCGCTTTTCTATCACAATTCGGCGGTAGTTCCAGTAACTGAGGGCATGTCGCTGACGATTGGGATTGGCTGCTTGGGGTATATCCACTTGGGACTGTTGCAGCGCGCCATGCATTTCAGGAGTACCGCGATCATTTATTTCGCTGGGCAGGTACTCCAAGTGATTGTCTCCATCATCTTGGCGATGGCGGGCTGGCACTACTGGGCGCTGGTTTGTGGCAGTTTGACACAGACGGCAGTCACAGCGGTGGGTGCTTTGTTGGTCTGCCGATGGATGCCGAGTCGTCCGGGTCGCGCCCCGGGCACTGGTTCAGGGTTGAAGTTCGCGATGAGCGTTTATTCGCATTTTGCTTTCAGCTACCTGACTCGCAACACAGACAACCTCCTCGTGGGCTGGCGGTTTGGCGCTCGGGCGCTTGGATTTTACAAGCGGGCGTACGACTTGTTCGTTCTGCCGGAGACGCAATTGCTAGCGCCGCTCTCTGCTGTGGTCGTGAGTACACTTAGCCGCGTCAACCGCGACCGCGAACAATTCCAACGCTACTTTCTGCGGACGATATCGGTTTTAGCGCTCGTCGGGATGGGAATCGGAGCGGATTTTGCTCTAGTGGGAGAGGATCTCATTCGATTTCTTTTCGGGCCTGGGTGGGAGGAGGCTGGTCGAATCTTTGCCTTGTTCGGTCCGGGAATCGGAGTCATGTTGCTGTATAACACGCACGGATGGATTCATCTTTCGATCGGCCGCCCGGAGAGATGGTTTCGCTGGGGTTTGATGGAGTTTGTGTGTACCGTCACTCTATTCTTGATGGCCCTACGCTGGGGCCCTTCTGGAATCGCTTTCGCTTGGACGGCCTCGTATTTCCTCCTCATGTTTCCCGGTTTCTGGTACGCCGGAAAGCCGATCGGACTCGGTATCGGGCCGGTCTTGGCAGTCATCTGGAAGTTTTTTGCAGCATCGGTGGGGGCTGGCTTTGGGACTGCTCTGATTATCGGGGCTACGCCGTATTTTCCGACGTCGTTTAGTGCCCCGAGCGCTTTCGTGAGGATGGTTTCAGTTTCTCTGGTGTTTTTCGGGCTGTATTTCGCCGGAGTGATCGCACTCCACCGGGGGTTTAAGCCCCTCTATGACACGGTTTCCCTTCTTCGCGATCTGCTGCCGGAGAGTATGGGGAAGCGCGCATTGCCTGTGGCTGCCGACGCAAAGGTTTCTGAGGCCATTCCCGGATGGCCCGAAGACGCCAAAGTGCAACCGGACTTTGCCACGGTTCCTGACGATACCGGAGCCAAAGTGTGACCAGGGTGAGTTGCTGGAATAGTAGCGAGCTAGGGTGCTTCCTTGAACAAATTCACCGCCTAGGATGTCACTCCAAGGCTAATTCGATGTGCGGTTCGAGCTTGAACAAGACTCTTCAAATGGAGAACGCATGAGTCGGCTACGCATTTTGCTGCTAGCGCCGTTCTGTGATCCGGACGCCGTCAGCATGCCGTATGTCGCTTATTCTCATGCGGCGGTGCTTTCCAAACTGCATGACGTCACTTTGGTGGTTGGAGCGCCAGTTGAGGAAAAGGTGCGTCGGGCAAAGGGGCCGTTTCGCAGCATCGAGGTGGTCCGGATGCCATTGCTCGAGCGCATCCACGCCTGGAGTTTTCGATGGATCTTCAGAAACAACTTTGCGAGCCAGGCATTGACCGCTTTTGGTTATCCGTTTTCGCAGGCCTTTGAATGGCGTGCCTGGCGGCAGTTGCGGCATCGGATATTCGCAGGCGAGTTCGATGTCGTGCTGCGCATTCTACCGATGTCAGCGGTGTTGCCGAGTCCTTTCGCTTTCTTCCTGCGCAAGGGACCTATACCCTTCGTGATCGGGCCAATTAGTGGCGGACTCCCATTTGTGAAGGGTTTCAGCCAGGCTGAGAACCAAAAGGAATGGATCTCCAGCATGCGGAATCTGTATCGATATCTGCCTCTGGCTCGATCAACCTACCGTCACGCGGCAGCGATCATAGCCGCTTCATCACAAACATATGCTGAGTTTGCTGGGTTTCGCGACAAACTATTTTTTATCCCAGAGAACGGTATCTCTCGTTCCCTGTGTTCCGACGAGCCGCGCAATCCGGAGCCCGGCGCCAAGTTCGAGTTGATCTTCGTCGGGGGGCTGATCCCGTGCAAAGGTTGCGATCTGGCGTTGCGCGCGGCTGCCCCCCTCTTGGGCAGCGGCCTGGCCCGCTTCACCGCGCTCGGAGATGGTCCCGAACGGAACCGGCTTGAGCAGCTTGCCAGATCCCTTGGGATAGAGAAGCATGTTTCCTTCTGTGGTTGGGTCAGCCATGAGGAGGCTCTCAGACGGTTACGATCCGCGGATGTGATGGTCTTTCCATCGGTTCGCGACTTCGGCGCGGGCGTAGTCTTTGAAGCTCTCGCAACTGGCGCCGTCCCAGTGGTCGCGGACTTCGGTGGGCCGGGGGATATCGTTCACCCAGAGGTAGGGTACAAAGTGCCTCTTACCAATGAGGACGATGTCGTGGCGCAGATGGAAACAATCCTGGCCGAACTCGTGCAAAACCGGAGCCTTCTTGAACGACTGCGGCAGCAAGGGATGTCCTACGCACGGGAACGCCTAACTTGGGACGCGAAAGCACAGGACATCACTAGAGTCCTGCATTGGGTACTGCGGATAGGGCCCAAGCCAGATTTGCTGCCGCCGAAGATACTTGCGGCGGGTATTGGCTCCTCCGGTCAAATAGCCGCGTCGAGCGCCAGCAGCCCACGCGTAAGGAACTACAACGAAAGTCGGGTGTGAATGATCATGCAAACGAGCGTCGCCGCCGAGGAGTTCCTTGCTAAGGAGATTGAGATTCAGGACCAGGCGATCACAACGGTGGGAATCGAGATTGGTTTGCTGACCGGGTGCCAGGACAGGCCTTATGCATTCGGGTTGGCGACGGCGCTCATTTCAAAAGGCGTATCTCTCGATATCATTGGCAGCGATGAAATAGATAGCCCTGAGCTGCATACTACGCCGAATTTGCGTTTTCTTAACTTTCGCGGCAGCCAGAAAAACCATGCTAATGTCGCGGATAAGTTATGGAAGCTGCTGGTCTATTACTCAAAACTGATGCGATATGCCGTGCGCTCCAAACCCAAGGTATTGCACATTTTATGGAACAACAAGTTCGAGTACTTCGATCGCACGATCCTGATGCTCTACTACAAAGTGCTGGGAAAGAAAGTAGCCCTTACCGCGCACAATGTGAATCAAGCTAGACGAGATTCGAAAGACTCGGTGCTCAATCGCGCCACGCTTAAAATTCAGTACCGGCTTTGTGATCATATTTTCGTCCATACGCAAAAGATGAAGGGCGAGCTTTGCCGGGATTTTCACGTGGCTGAAAAATCGGTTACCGTGATCCGGCATCCGGTTAACGATGCCTTCCCCGATACGGAACTCACGCCGGCCGAGGCAAAACGGCGCCTGGGTCTCAGGGATGACGAAAAGGCGATCCTATTTTTTGGCAGAATCAGGCCCTACAAGGGTATCGAATACCTGCTTGACGCTTTCCGCCTGCTTTCGACCGATGAACAAGCGAATTACCGGTTGATCGTAGCAGGGGAACCGAAAAAAGGATCCGAAGATTATCTGCACGAAATCCAACAATCCGTCGAAAGAGATTTCAATCAAGGGCAGGTCATCCTGAGGATCCAGTTCATTCCCGACGAGGAAATGGAGGTGTACCTCAAAGGGGCAGATGTTCTGGTTCTCCCCTATAAAGAGATATTCCAGAGCGGGGTGCTCTTTTTGGCTTATAGCTTTGGCCTGCCAGTGGTCGCCACTGATGTGGGATCTTTTCGGGAGGAAATTGTCGAGGGCAACACCGGCTTTCTATGCAAGCCAGGCGATCCGGCAGAATTGGCCAAAGCCATCGAGACGTACTTCGCAAGCGATCTCTTTAAGAATTTGAAAGTCCGCCGGCGGGGGCTAAAGGATTACGCTAACGCAAACCACTCGTGGCATGCGGTCGCCGAGTTGACTCGTAACGCGTACGCGAAAATGTTGGGGAGGAATCCATTATGAAACCGTTGGTATCAATCCTCATTCCTGCGTACAACGCAGAGGCATGGATATCGGACACTCTTCGTTCCGCTATTGCACAAACGTGGGAGCCAAAGGAAATCATCGTTGTTGATGATGGTTCGACCGATCAGACGCTGGCTGTTGCCCGGCAATTCGAATCTGACCAGCTACGCGTTGTGACACACAAGAATCAGGGTGCATCTGCAACGCGGAACAAGGCCTTCTCCTTGTGCCAGGGAGATTATATCCAGTATCTGGACGCGGACGATCTCATGGCACCCGACAAAGTTGCCAAGCAGATGGAGGCATTGGGACAATCTCCGAACAAACGGACGCTTCTGTCCGGCAGCTGGGGACACTTCATGTACCGTTATTATCGGACGAAGTTCAAACCAAGTGCGTTATGGTGCGATTTGTCTCCCGTCGAATGGTTGATACGCAAAATGCAATTAAATCTCTATATGCAGACGGCCTCGTGGCTAGTCAGTCGCGAGTTAGCAGAGGCGGCGGGCCTCTGGGATACCAGATTATTAGGAGATGACGATGGCGAGTATTTCTGTCGCGTGCTGCTTGCGAGCGACGGAGTTCGATTTGTGCCGGAAGCAAAAGTCTATTATCGTACTGCGGGCACGAGTAGTTTGAGCTACATAGGCCATTCCGATAGAAAAATGGTCGCTCAGATGTGCTCGATGGAACTGCACATCCGTTACATCCGTTCGCTCGAAGACAGCCAAAGAGTTCGAGACGCCTGCGTCACGTATCTTCAAAATTGGCTCTTTTACTTTTATCCCAATAGGCCAGACCTCATGAAGCAAGCCGAGGAAATGGCTGCGAGCCTGGGTGGAAAGTTGCAGCCTCCTGCGCTCTCTTGGAAGTATTCTTGGATTGCGGCGCTTTTTGGACGGCAACAAGCAAAGCGAGCCCAAGTTGTTCTGCCGCGCCTCAAGTGGTCATTGATACGGCGCTGGGACAAGACTCTGTTCCAAATCGAAGGCCGCAAGTTCGAGGATGGCTTTCTGAGAATCTGACTCAGAGGTCGATATGTTGTTAATGAAAACCCTGGCAGGTTTCGTTGATGAATCTGAGTTCAGACAACAAACGCTCATTTCTTCACCACTGGCGATCTATTGCGCAGACGGCCATGGCCGAACGGTCGGAGGCCACCGCCCTTTGGAGGCGCGCGGTTGTACTTTCGTGTCTGGCGCTCACTGACGTCGCATCACTAGACTCTCCTTACCGCGCACACCGTTACCCTCAGAGGCCAGAGTAAATGAGACGCGATAGCTCGCATCTGTTTTCCCTTATCTCGATAGTGCTATTGTTGTCTACGCTTTCGTATGGGCAGGGATGGTCCGGCATACTAGTGTCCAGCCGTGCGATCAACTGGTCGAACGCCGGACTTCCTGCAGTCCTTCCGGACGGTGAAACAACTCTTAATCCTTGGACACCACCAGCCAGAACGCAGTGTGGATCGACTATCTCTGCCGGTGCTTCTGTCGCGACAATTAACACCGCTCTTGCTGCTTGTGGGACGGGTCATTACGTTCTTCTAGGGCCCGGTACGTTCACCGTAAACTCGAACATTGCGCTGTACGCTCAGAACGGCGTCACCTTGCGTGGTAGCGGGCCGCAGTCCACTACCTTGAATGTAACCGGGAATGCGTACGTCGATTTTGGTATTGCGTGGAGCAACGGGAGTTGTTCGTGGGCATCAGGGCTTTCTGCTGGAAGTACGTCACTGACCATGACTGGGTGCTCCGGGCCGACACTGGTCGCTGGGGAACTCATATTTCTTCAGCAATGCGATAGTGGATATAGCGGCACGCCCTGTTCCGGGTCAACTGCGGACAACGGTGGTCTTTATATCTGCGGAGACAACGATGCTTGCCAAGTTGGCTCGGATACGGGCACAAACCAGCATCAGCAACAGACTGTTTATGTAACCTCCGTCACGGGCAACGGTCCCTACACAGTTAATTTCAGTCCCAGTGTATACATGCCGAACTGGTCGAGCGGCCGGACCCCGCTGGTCACATGGGTTACATCCTGCTCGCCTGGAAACTGCGTGACTCCTTACGGAAACGGGTTGGAGGATTTGACCGTTTACACCACCGGCACCACGGCCAACTTCAGCGTGAGCATGAACCTGACTTATGCCTCATGGGTGAAAGGCGTGCGCTTTATCGGCAGCGGGGTGGTCACTCCACTCTATATAGGGAACACGAAAAATTGTCTAGCAATGAACAATTATTCTTTTTCCGACATTGCTTTGGACGGTACCTATCCACCTCCTTACCAGTTAACACTTAGCTCCGATGTCCTCATCATGAATAACATCATGGCTTCCGGGGTGCCGTGGGAAGGACTCGGAGGCAATGAAGGGAATATTCTCGCCTTCAACTATGGCCGCGACACATTTACCGGTTATTATGAAGATAATTTTTTCGATCATCACGCCGGAACCGCCTTTGAGTTGTTTGAAGGAAATCAAACAGGTGTATGGACTGGAGATAATACTTGGGGCACACACGACCTCGATACTTTGTTCCGAAACTATTGGTCAGGCTGGGACCAACCGTATCAGACCATCAATCCGCGAGCGGTTCAGATAGATGCTTACTCTCGATTTGAGAACGTAGTCGGCAATTCTATCGGTAGTTCGCTGATAACGAACTACCAATCTGGCACGAACTTCGTGTACGGGCTTGACACTAAGGGTGCAAGTGATCCGCTCGTAGCCGCTTCTTTGATGCGCTGGGGTAATTGCGATACGGTGACAGGAACCTGCCGATTTCAAAGTTCGGAAGTGCCGACGACACTCACCGGGAATGCGGTTCCGTTTGAAAACTCGGTGCCCTCAAATGACAATTTGCCGTGCTCGTTCTTTCTGTCTGGCTACGCATCAACGACATGCACGCCTAATTATAACGGTGGAACTGGTCTCAGTTTCTGGAAGGTCTGTACAAGTTGGACCACGTTCCCCACAAGCTGTGCAGCCACTCAAACGCAGCCATTTCCCATCGCCGGACCCGACATCAGCGGAGGCCCTTATGTGAACGGTACGGCCTACGACACTCCAGCGTCAATCGCATTCAAAAACCTGCCCATTGATGCGAGTTACCAAAACTCCTACAGCATCACCGGCTCCAGTTGGTCGGGCGGCACGGAAACATTAACAGTCAGTGGACTACCGAATATCACGCACCTGCTGGGTGGATTCCAGATAGCGGGCGGCGCGTGCGCAGGCGGCGAGTTCTTTATGACGTCTTCTTCGTCAACGACGGTCAGTTATGCTCTGGCGTCAAATCCCGGTTCCTGCGCTGGCAGTACTTTCAAATTCCCTGACGTGCGCCAATTCGATGAGCGTGTGTACGAAAACGATCCAAATTCAGACCCCCCGCCGGCGCCCCCGACGGGTCTAAGCGCTCAAGTGGACTGAACTTGGCAACCTGAGCCAGCAAGCTGTTTACAGCGATTCCACCGCAGCAGGTGTCCTCCCCGTAGTAGCATCGGTTAGCCCGATGCACCGTACCGACACAAGAAGCGTGATGCGTGACGTCAAGGCCGTACTCCTGGTTGGTGGATTGGGAACCCGCTTGCGCTCCACAGTACCGTCCGCGCCCAAAGTGCTTGCTTCGATCGGAAAGAAGTCCTTCCTGGAGTTGCTGGTTGGCCAGTTGCGTTCGCAGGGCATCCGTCGTCTAGTGATGTGTACGGGTTACCTGGCAGGCCAGATTGAAAATGAATTCGGTAACGGCCAATCCTGGGATGTTGCGATTGAATACTCTAGGGAAGAGCAGCCCCTGGGTACCGCGGGCGCTGTGAGGCAGGCCCGGGGGTTGCTCCAAGACACTCCCGACTTCCTTGTAATGAACGGCGACTCGTTTCTGGAACTTGATTTCCTTAAATTGATGGAGTTTCATCGAGCTCACGAGGCGTTGGCAACGATAGCGGTCCTTCGAGTGCAGGACGCCGGCCGTTACGGGACAGTGCAGGTCGACGCCAACAGCCGCATTAGAAGCTTTACGGAAAAGACTGGCAGTGATGTACCTGGAGTGGTGAATGGTGGCGTTTACATCTTTAGTCGCGCTGTCCTTGAATACATCCCGGAACAGCCCGCAAGCCTGGAAAGAGATGTATTTCCCCGGTTGTTGGACCACGGGGTGTATGCGCAGGAGCAGCACGGGATGTTTATCGACATAGGTACACCGGCAGACTATGCGCGTGCTCAGCAGCTTTGCGATTCCCTCAATGACGCGGCATCTAGAGGTGGACTTTCTGATTTTGTTCGGGATGACGTAGGTTAGTCCTACTCGCGGAACGGGAGAAATGAGAAATACAGCTGATTTCGAACAGCGCGTGAGCGCTTCGATCCGGGCATCGATTGCCGTGAAGGAGCTTCTGCTTAGAAATGCAGAAGTAGTGTCCACTATTGCTAAGGTTAGCGAACTCTTGGTCGAAACCCTCGATAACGGGAACAAGGTGCTACTATTTGGTAACGGCGGAAGTGCGGCAGATGCTCAACACATCGCTGCGGAATTTGTGGGACGCTTTGCGTTCGATCGGCCCGCGTTACCTGCACTGGCTTTATCCGTGAATACCTCGTGTGTCACAGCGATCGGTAATGACTACGGGTTCGACCTGGTCTTTTCGCGACAGATCGAGGCTTTAGCGCGCCCGGGGGACCTGGCAATTGGCATTTCAACCAGCGGCAATTCGTCGAATGTACTTCGTGGCCTTTCAGTAGCCCGGGAACAACGGCTAGGTACAGTCGCATTGACCGGTTGCACCGGCGGTAAACTTAAGGACGCGGTAGATCACTGCATTTGCGCGCCATCAAACGAGACGCCGCGTATCCAGGAATGCCACATTTTAATCGGTCACATCATTTCAGAATTGGTGGAAGAGACGATATTCCATGAACAAAGCCGCATTTCTCGATCGTGACGGCGTTATTAACCGAAAAGCCCCGACCGAAGACGAGTACATAACCCGTTGGGAGGAGATACAGTTTCTTCCTGGCGTCGTCGAGGCCATTGCTCTCCTTAACCGAGCCAGTTTCCGTGTGATCATAGTGAGCAACCAGCGCTGTGTCGCTAAAGGCTTGTTGACCGCCGTGGAGCTCGATTCCATTCATCAACGCCTGTGTAACGAGCTGGCGGCGCTGGGCGCCAAGATCGATGGAGTCTATTACTGCCCGCACGAGGAGCAGCCTCCTTGCAGTTGCCGCAAACCTGAGCCAGGCATGTTGTTCACCGCTGCGCACGAGCATCAGCTTGCTCTGAATTGTTCATGGATGATCGGTGATTCAGAGAAGGACGTGGAGGCTGGTAGGAGAGCCGGATGCAGAACAGCTAGAGTTCTGAGACCTGACGTTAGCGGAGATGGCAACGCAGATGTGCTTGCACCATCCCTGCTTGAAGCAGTCTACGAGATTCTCGGCGAGGAAGTTGTCGCTGATCGTCAAGAGATCGGCGCGGCGCGGAATAATCTTCGGGAACCCGATGGGGCGAATGGAGCTCGTTGCCGGTAGCATCCCTCCGGGTCTACACTCGAGCTATCTTCTCTCGAATATTCGAGATGGAACCATGGGATACCCCGTTGACGCACTGGCCGTGATTCCTCTTTTAACACGTGGAAGACTGGATCTATGATCATCACTAGCACTCCGCTTCGCATCTCCTTCTTCGGAGGTGGCACCGACTATCCTGTGTGGTACCGCCAGTACGGGGGTTCCGTATTGTCGACCACCATCGACAAGAGCTGCTTTATCACTTGTCGATGGTTGCCGCCATTTTTCGAATATCACAGTCGCGTCTCCTACACGAAAGTTGAAAATGTCGGTGAGAACAGTTTAATTCAACATCCATCGGTTCGCGCTTGCCTGCAGTTCATGGGGATGGATGACGGCGTTGAAATTCACCACATCGCTGACCTTCCTGCTCGAAGCGGTTTAGGTACTAGTTCTGCTTTTACTGTGGGGCTTCTCCTGGGCCTTTATGCGCTCAAGAATCAGATGCGGGATAAGCATGCGCTTGCGTCGGAAGCCATACACGTGGAGCAGGAGTTGCTTCGAGAAGCCGTTGGTGCGCAAGATCAGGTCAGTGCCGCGCATGGAGGCTTCAATCGCATCAATTTCGATACCGATGGCTCGATCGAGGTAAGACGGATGTTGGCGTCACCAAACAGGTTAGTGGAGCTCGAGCAACACCTGGCACTCTACTTTACTGGATTTTCCAGGTTTGCCTCTGAAATCGCACAAGAGCAGCTGAAAATGACGCCTCACAAGAAGCAGGAGTTAGACACCATGCTTCAGTTCGTTAATGAGGCGGAGGCCATTCTAGCGAGCCCCGGTCGCTCATTGGATGAATTCGGTCGATTGCTGCACGAGAGTTGGAAAATAAAAAGAACGCTGACGCAAAAGATCTCCACCGCGAGCATCGATGAAATCTACGAGGCCGGGCTTAGTGCCGGCGCCCTCGGCGGCAAGCTACTCGGAGCTGGCGGGGGAGGCTTCATGCTGTTTTTCGTGCCTCCGGACCGGCGGCAAGCGCTGAGGGTGAGGTTGAAAAATCTGTTGTGCATTCCATTCGCATTTTCCAACCGGGGAAGCCACGTGGTCGTCTATGAGCCGGAGGAGCAGTACGACAAATCGCTCGCCGGCGAGCGAAGCGTCATATATGGACAGGACGGCCAGAGCAAACACCTGAGTAAGGTCTCAACGTAACTAGGCAACACCGAAGCAGAACATTTAAGGTGCGCCGCCGACAAACACCCTGAGGCACGTATTCACGCCGAACCTGGGCGATAAATCGCAGGTTTCAGCCTGCACTCATTAGCAGAGCACACGTTCTAAGCCGGACAGCCACGGGGGAAAGGTACTTATCTTGAGAGTTAGCGTTTTTGGACTGGGTTATGTTGGCACGGTTTCGGCGGGATGCCTCGCCAGCGAGGGGCATGAGGTTATCGGTGTCGATCCCGTGCACACCAAAGCCGACCTGATCAATAAAGGACGGTCACCGATCGTCGAAGCTGACATCAGTGAGATCATTGAATCGACTGTCAGGGAGGGCCGGCTGCGGGCAACTGACGATTCTGCCCAGGCAATCTGCGAAACGGAACTCTCTTTCGTCTGCGTCGGCACGCCAAGCCAGGCTAACGGCAATCTTGACCTGCGATATATCCGCCGGATTTGCGAGCAGATTGGCGCGGCGCTAAAAACCAAGACCGCGCGTCACACCGTCGTTATCCGCAGCACGATTCTGCCGGGCACGATGCATAAGATCGTGATTCCCACCCTCGAGGAGTTTTCAGGGAAGAAGGCCGGGTTTGACTTCGGCGTCTGCAACAACCCCGAATTCCTGCGGGAAGGTTCGGCAGTGAAAGACTTCCGTTGTCCGCCGAAGACGGTCATTGGGGAACTGGATCAGGCCAGCGGAGATATCCTGGCGACGCTCTACGGAAAACTCGAAGCGCCATTGATCCGGACGGACCTCGAGTCCGCTGAGATGGTCAAGTACGTCGACAACAGTTGGCATGCCCTCAAGATCGGATTTGCCAATGAGATTGGCAACCTGTGTAAATCTTTCGGCCTTGACGCGCATGAGGTCATGAAGATCTTCTGTCAGGACCGAAAACTCAACATTTCCCCTGCATACCTGTTGCCCGGTTTTGCATTCGGAGGGTCATGTTTGCCCAAGGATCTCCGGGCGTTGTCGTATCAGGCTAAAACGCACGATTTGCAGTTGCCGATTCTCACTTCCATTCTGCTCAGCAACGAAATGCAGATCGCCCGGGGCCTGCAACTCATTACCGCAAAGGGGCACACACGAGTTGGCATTTTGGGCTTCAGTTTTAAAGCGGGTACCGACGATCTGCGAGAAAGCCCCTTGATTGAAGTCATCGAACGTTTGCTGGGCAAGGGATACGATTTGCGCATCTATGACAGGAACGTAAATATTGCCAGTCTGGTCGGCGCGAACCGGGATTTCATCCTCAACCACATTCCACACATATCGAAACTTATGGTCGGCGACATTGACGCGGTGCTGAGTCACGCCCAGACCGTCGTAATAGGGAACAATGATCCGGATTTCAAAGGAGTGCCGGAGCGGCTTCGCGAGGGTCAAATCCTGGTAGATTTCGTGCGGATCATTGCAAAAAGGAGCGAGAATGGCAGTTATGATGGCATCTGCTGGTGAGCGGCGTGTGGGCCAAGACTCAAACATGGCGCTAAAGGCGGTGATCTACGAGTCCATTGGACGGCTCTGCCGCTGGCTCGAAGAGAATGACTATCGCGGCTACGACACTTTCGACGGCCTCAATGCCCGGTTTGTTCGTCCGTTGACCTTCGAGACCAAGTTCCTACGTACCGTGCTTCAGCAGGGTGTGAGACGGTTTCCGCTGAATTTGCGTCCCCTGTTGGGGATAACCAAGGAGCATTCGAGCAAGGGCATGGGCTTTTTGGCGCGAGGCTTCATGCGTCTTCACAAGACGACTGGCGACCAAATATGGAAGGACAAAGCTGAGTTTGCTCTCCAGTGGCTGATTGAAAACCAGTTACCAGGTTACAGCGGAGCGTGTTGGGGCAATCATTTCGATTATCAATCCCGAGGTTTCTATCTACCTAAAAGGGTGCCCACAATCGTGTGGACTGCGTTGATCGGGCACGCTTTCCTGGACGCCTACGATCATTTTCAGAAGGACCGCTATCTTCAGATCGCTGTAAGCGCTTGCGAACACATTCTTCGCGATCTCGGTACTTTACGCGATGGCGACGCGATTTGCATCAGCTACATTCCAATCAAAGATACACAAGTCCACAATGCCAATACCCTCGGGGCGAGTTTGCTCGCGCGGACGTTTTCGCACACAGGCAACGAGTCCTACCGCGAGTTGGCGCAGAAAGCGATTCAGTACACGGCTCAACATCAACGCCCAGATTCATCTTGGTACTATGCCGAGAAGGCGGATTCCCATTGGATCGACAACTTTCACACAGCTTACGTTTTGGACTGCTTCAAGCTCTACGAGCAGAGCACGGGCGATGATAGCTTCGACCGGCAGTTGACGAACGGATATCAGTACTGGAAGAAGACTTTCTTTCTTCAAGATGGAACGCCAAGATACTACGACTACAAGACTTTACCAGTAGACATCCAGTGTAGTTCCCAGGCGATTGATACCCTCGTTTTCTTTAACGACCGCGATCCTGAGAGCCTGCCGTTGGCGATGAAAGTCGCACAATGGACGATCACAAACATGCAAGACCGCACTGGCTATTTCTACTACCGTCGATATTCGCCGTGGTTGGTCAACAAAACTCCTACGCTCCACTGGGGGCAGGCGACGATGCTTTGCGCCCTCGCTGGACTCTACCAACTACTGTAGGACGAAGAGACTCCAAGTGAAGAAAAAAGTTCTTATTATCGTTGAGAACCAGCCTGTTCCTTTCGATACGCGCGTAATGAAGGAGGCCCGCTCCCTTCATGAGGTCGGATATGAGGTCACTGTGTTGTGTCCCAGGGCAAAGGGAGCTAAGCTGGGGCACGAGATCATCGAGGGGATCCGTGTCTACCGACACCCCATGCCCAAGGAAGGGAATAGCTCCCTCGGCTACTTGTGGGAATATAGCTGCGCGCTGTTTTGGGAGTTTTGGTATGTGTTCTGGATCTATCTTCGTCACGGGTTCCATATCATTCAAGGCTGCAATCCTCCTGACACAATTTTTCTCGTCGCCCTGCCATACAAACTGCTCGGGGTCAAATACATCTTCGATCACCACGATGCGATTCCAGAACTGTATTTCTCAAAATATGGTACCCAGGGATTCCTCTACAAGGCGCAGGTTCTGCTGGAAAAGTTAACTTACCGTTTCAGTGACGTTGTAATGGCTACCAACGCGAGTTACAAAGGTCTCGCTGTGACTAGAGGGGGCCTTGCTCGCGAAGATGTATTCATTGTTCGCAACGGGCCTGATCTGGAGACGTTTAAAGCTGTTCCCCCGAACCCTGCGCTCAAATATGGCAAAGCTTATTTGGTTGGCTATGTGGGAACGATGAGTGATCAGGAGGGGCTCGACATTCTGTTAGACGTGGCCCTACATCTGAAGAAGTTGGGACGTCTCGATATCCACTTTACCTGCGTTGGGAAAGGGCCTGCGTTAATAAGCCTCCGAAACATGGTAAAGGACAAGCATCTGGAGGACACGGTAGATTTTACCGGCAGGGTTTCCGATGATCAATTATTGGAAATCCTCTCCACGGCAGATGTCTGTGTCAATCCTGACAGGCCATGCGAGATGAATGACATCTCCACCATGATCAAGATCATGGAATATATGGCTTTACGCAAGCCTATCGTTCAATTCGATCTGCGCGAAGGGAGATTCAGTGCCCAAGATGCAGCTGTCTACGCGGATAAGAGCAACCAAGTAGCCGATTTTGCCGACAAGATCATCTGGTTGCTCGACAATCCAAATGAAAGAAGAAGGATGGGCGAATTCGGACGCAGGCGTGTTGAAGAGGAGCTGGCTTGGCAGTATTCCGTACAGAATCTGCTCGCAGCCTATCGGAGAGCTTTCAGCAAGAGTGACGCTTTCGGAGAGAAAGGTTCACCAGAAAGGCAGGATGACGTCGCAGCAAATGATCGTCTTGTCCAATATTATCGATGTCCCGAAAGTTACGCGCAGCTAGAAGTTGGCGGCCAAGTCTCGGAGAGAAATGGCTACTTCGAGTTCGGTGTTGGCACAACCTGTTATGGGAAATGTACTGGACATTCTCCAGCCTACTCTGCGGAGAAGATACTCCACGACACGCTGTCGGATGCAACCATCGACGGACGGAACGTATGTCTCCCATTCAACTTGAATCAGGTAGTCGACAATCTCCGTGGCGAATTGTACGCCGAGCAAGCGGGCAGCCTGACAGTAACCAGAATGATGGTCCGAGCCTACTATTTGATCCGCCCCCTCTTGCCAGTGTCAGTCAGAAAACACCTTCAAAGATGGAGTCTCAGAAACTGGGAGCGCCTGCCGTTTCCACATTGGCCGGTGGATAGGACCGTCGATCAGATGTTTGAGCAGACGATGCTCCTGTCCCTCCGGGCACAGTCCACAGATCAAATTCCGTTCATTTGGTTTTGGCCCGAGGGTGCTACCAGTTGTGGAATCATGACTCACGACGTGGAAACCGCGATGGGCGTGCGTTCATCCCCGTATCTGATGGACATGGAAGACGCGTTCGGGATCAAGGGTTCATTTCAGATCATTCCAGAGAATCGCTACGAAGTGACTGACGAGTTCCTGGATTCCATTCGGGGACGTGGCTTCGAAGTAGTGGTGCATGATCTGAATCACGACGGAAATCTGTTCCGGGACAGAGAACAATTTCTCCGGCGGGCCGAAAAGATCAATTCTTACAAAGAACGCTTTGGTGCCACTGGATTTCGATCTGCGGTGCTTTATCGCAGGCAGTCGTGGTTCGACGCCTTAGACTTCTCTTACGACATGTCGGTTCCGAATGTAGCGCACTTGGACCCGCAACGGGGAGGGTGCTGCACCGTCATGCCATATTTCGTGGGGAAGATTCTAGAGTTGCCAGTTACGACCACACAGGACTACACGCTGTTCAACATTCTTAATGACTATTCGATTGATCTGTGGAAAAAGCAAATCAACCTGATTATGGAAAAGCACGGCCTGATCAGTTTCATCGTGCATCCCGATTATGTTGGCGGATCCCGGGAACGAACAGTTTACGAAGCCCTACTTGCGCATCTGGCAGACTTAAGGAAAGAGAATGGAGTTTGGATTGCGACTCCTGGCGAGGTTGATCGTTGGTGGAGGCAAAGAGCGGAAATGAAGCTGGTAAAGGATGGGGCCGGTTGGCGCATTGAGGGTCCTGGAAGTGATCGGGCTTGCATAGCGTACGCTGGTCAAAAGGACGGCTGCATCTCCTATACGTACACCCCCACGCCAATTGAGCTCACACGAAGTTTCGACTAGTTTCTCCAAGGCTTGGTTCGACTTGGTTCCAACGTAGGTTGAAGAGTCGAATAATGCTTGCCCACTCCAAGAGAAGGAAGGTCAGTCAACCGTGAAAGTCGATGGCATAGTCACGAGTTCCACGCAAGCCAGCAGCAGAGGAGCTTCGGCTCACTGCGATGTCGCGGTCATCGGTGCCGGCCCCTATGGGCTTTCCGCAGGAGTTCACCTCAAGGCGAAAGGAATTGCCGCATGTGTATTTGGCGAACCGATGGAGTTCTGGGCCAACAAGATGCCCGAGGGAATGCTCCTACGCTCGCCGAGAGTGGCGTCCAATCTGTCCGACCCTGATAGGGCCTTTACGCTGGAAGCCTATGAGGCCGCATCGAAACGCGAGCCGTGTGCGCCACTCCCTCTCGACACCTTCGTAGAATACGGAAGATGGTTCCGTCACCAATTGGGTTCCGACCTGGACGAGCGAACTGTTCTGCGTGTCGAACGAGACAAGCCGGGTTTCCGGCTGACCCTGAGAGATGGCGAAGAGATTCGGTCGAAGTATGTGGTGATCGCCACCGGGATTGGCCCATTCAAGAGAAAGCCCCCCGTATTCCAGAGACTCTCTTCGCGACAGGCAATTCACTGCTACGAGGGTCGAGACGTTCGACAATTTACGGGGAAAAGCGTCGCAGTCATCGGTGCGGGACAGAGCGCATTGGAGTCGGCGGCACTCCTGCATGAAGCCAATGCCCAAGTGGAAGTGATTGCGCGCACATCCCATCTGCGCTGGATTGGTGGGCATTCCTGGTTGCACCACATGGGTCCGATTTCGTCGCTTCTATACTCCTCTCATGATGTCGGCCCGATTGGGATCAGTCGTCTGGTTGCGTATCCCAGGCTCGTTTCCCGTGTTCCCTTAAACGCGCGGGACAAGATCCGGACTCGAGCTGTGCGTTCCGCAGGAGCCCCTTGGCTTGTTCGGCGATTGTCCGGGGTCGAGATCACGACTGGACGCAGCGTAACGGAGGCGAAAAAGTTTGGTGATGAGGTCGTTCTCACACTCGATGACGGCAGCGAGCGTCGCGTAGATCATGTCTTGCTTGGGACCGGGTACCAGGTGGATCTATCCCGGTACGATTTTCTTCCGCAGGAGCTTACACGGGACATCGAGCAGTTTGACGGTTATCCCAAGCTTGCCAGCGGTTTCCGTAGCTCCGTGCCTGGACTGCACTTCATCGGTGCAACAGCCGCCCGGAGTTTCGGGCCTTTGTTGTACTTCGTGGCGGGCACGGAGTTTGCGTCGCGGGAGCTGGTCTCCCACTTTTCGAGAATCCGTCCGTAGACCATCACAGCTCATGAAAATCCCCATCCAAGAGGCGCTGGTGAACCCGCAGCAAGTGGGAGCAATCGTCATCGGCGGCGAGCACCCAGGGCTTGGCATTGCTCGAAGCCTGGGGCGCAGAGGCATTCCCGTCTGCGTCATCGATGACCAGCACTCGGTTTCGCAATTCTCCAAATATGTAGCCCGCACAGTCCGGGTAAAGGATTTGAGAGATGAGCACAAGACGGTCGAGAACGTGATCGAAGTGGGTCAGCGCTTCGGCTTAGAGGGCTGGGTGCTGTTTCCGACCAGAGACGAAACCGTCGCGGCATTTTCCCGTCACCGCGATCGACTTGCAGAATTCTTTCGGGTCACCACCGCCTGCTGGGACACCGTGCGGTGGGCATGGGACAAGAAAAACACCTATGTCAAGGCCCGGGAGTTGGGGATTCCGGTACCCCACACCTATAACCCCAGAACCGAGGCGGAGCTTGTTGAGTTGTACAGTAAGCTGCCCTTGGCCATCAAGCCGGCTGTAAAGGAAAATTTCTTCTATGCCACAGGCGCGAAGGCATGGCGTGCCGAGACCCCCGATCAACTCAACGATTTGTATCGGAAGGCCATTCGGCAGATCACGCCAGAGGAGATTCTGATCCAGGAGATTATTCCAGGAGATGGCCAACAGCAATATTCGTACTGTGCATTCTTTCGCGATGGCAAAGCCCAAAGCACCTTGGTTGCCAGGCGAATGCGTCAGCATCCTCGAGAATTCGGCCGCGCCGCTACCTACGTTGAGACGATCGAGCTCCCTGAAGTCGAAGAACTTTCCGAGCGCTTTCTCCGGGCCATCGACTACTATGGGCTGGTGGAGGTGGAGTTCAAGAAGGATCCTCGAGATGGTCAGTTCAAGTTGTTGGACGTAAATGCCAGAACTTGGGGTTTCCACAGTATCGGTGGTCCTTCCGGTGTGGACTTTCCCTATTTGTTGTACGCAGATCAGATGGGCATACCGGTCGAGCAGAGCAGGGCGAGCGCGGGAGTAGGCTGGCTGCGAATGGTCACAGATCTACCGACGGCTGTCGCGGACTTATGGGACGGCGAACTAGACCTTCGCTCCTATTGGAGATCTCTGAAGCGTACGCGCGCCGAGTCGGTGTTTTGTCTACAAGACCCTATGCCCTCCGTAGCAGAGGTGTTGATGCTTCCTTATCTCGTGAAGCGAAAATACTTCGTGAAGTCGGTGGGAAAACCTGAGAATCAAGCTGCCGGCGATTCCGGAGGTGCGGACGTGCCCGCAAGCAGATCGGTTGAATAGTGTTTACTCGCATCGAATTTGTTCGACGAGAAGAAATATACCGGCTGACCTCGACTGGGGATCCGAAACAGGATGAATTCCGGCATTGGAGCAGTGGCGATTAGCAAGTCCGCTCGGAGGCATGCAGTTTGGGCGAACGGGGAATCTTGTGCGACGAGCGTTTATGAAATCAATCCCCTATGTGATCCGCGGTGGAAACCCTTTGTCGACAGCCATCCTCGATCTTCAGTATTCCACAGTACAAACTGGCTCAGCGCGTTGCGGACGGCATACGGATACGATCCGATGGTTGTCACGACTTGCTCTCCGGACGCCGCCCTCACCAATGGCCTGGTCTTATGCAGAGTCAATAGTTGGCTGACCGGTCGAAGGTTTGTTTCTTTGCCTTTCTCCGATCATTGCGAGCCGCTGGTCAGCACCTCGAGTGAGCTGAATGATCTGCTCTTGCATGTGCGGCGTTATGTGGACGTGGGCAAATGGAAGTACATCGAGATCAGGCCAGGCTCCTGCCAGCCAGCGAATCAGGCCGGATTCACCAGAAGCACTGCGTACAGCTTTCACTCTCTGGATCTGCGCAGGACCACGCAGGAGCTATTCCACGGTTTTCATAAAGATTGTGTGCAAAGGAAGATTCGGCGAGCGGAGCGGGAAAACTTGTGCTACGAGGAAGGGGCCTCGGAAAACCTGCTTCAGAGATTTTATGAGCTTTTGGTGACCACACGACGGAGGCAGTTTTTGCCGCCCCAACCGCTCTCCTGGTTTCGCGGACTGCTTGCGTCGTTCGACGGCGAGCTGAAGATTCGGCTCGCGACCAAGGACGGTCTGCCAGTTGCGAGCATTCTCACGCTAACCCATCGAAAAACCATGATTTATAAATATGGGTGCAGCGATGAACGATTTCATAGATTTGGAGGAGTGGCCTTTTTGTTTTGGAACGCAATCCAGGAAGCGAAAGACAAAGGATTTGAGCAATTTGAAATGGGTCGTTCCGATACCGACAATACTGGACTCATCTCATTTAAAGAACACTGGGGCGCCGTCGGCACGGAGCTTCGTTACTGGAGATATGCGCGCCAACTCGAAACAACCGGCGGTAACTGGGAAAAGAGTCTCTTGCGGAAGCTAGTCCCGATAACCCCAGATTCTGTGCTCAGAACCGTGGGCGGACTCCTCTACAAGCATGTTGGATAAGGTGTCAGGGCAGGCCCACACGATGATTCGACGAAGGCTATCGTTGGAAATATGGTAAGTAGAGTCTTGGGAGCGATATGCCTATCGACCTTGTGCGGCATCCTGGTCGCGGGACTGTGGCCTTTCCATGCTCCTAAGAACAATGTTCATTGGTTGGCTAATGAAAGCGGGCTGCTTTTCGGAGAGTACGGCAGCATCGCTAGTTCGGGCACTTTCAAGACAAACGCATCCCATGCAGCATCTTCTTGCAGTCTTGAGCTTTGGCTGCAACCGAGTCTGGATGACTCAGGCACCGTTCTCGCGTTTTACTGGCCCGAGCAGACTGTTGTCCCTTTTAGGTTGTGGCAATCAGGTGGCTACGTCGGAATACAGCACACCAGTTTGAATCAGTTTCACCAGGCGGAGAGAACCAAGATCTACGCCGCCGACGTCTTCCGACGTGGCAAGCCGGTCTTTATCACCATCAGTTCAGGTGCCGCGGGTACCGCGGTCTACACGGATGGCAAATTGACCAGGCAGGCCCTAGACCTTAAGCTTTCAAGCCAGGATTTCACTGGTCAACTGGTGCTCGGCAACGGCCCGATGGGGGCCAACCCGTGGTCGGGCCAACTGAAAGGACTTGCTGTGTATGATCGTGAGCTCACGGCAAGCGAGGCGTCACAACATTACGCGACCTGGACAACGAATGCGCAGACAGACCTTGTCAAAGACAAGGAGTTGGTTACGCTCTATCTTTTCAATGAAGGGAAGGGAAGCGTTGTCCACAACCAGTTAGATTCCGCGACTGATCTTCTCATACCGAAACACTTTTTCTTGTTGCATGAACAACTTCTCGAAACCCCGTGGAGCGAGTTTCGTGCCAGGTGGAGCTACTGGACGAACCTTGGCATCAATATTGGCGGATTTATTCCCTTTGGGTTCTTTTTCTGTTGGTATTTGTCTTCTCGAAGGATTGAGCGGGCCATGATGGTAACTGTGGTCCTGGGGTTCGTCGTCAGCTTCGCCATCGAAGTCTTGCAATCGTTCCTGCCAACGCGCGACTCAGGCATGACCGACATTATCACCAACAGTTTTGGAACCGCCCTGGGAGCCGTGTTGTTTGTCTGGATTGCGGCGCAACCTTGGGTCGTTCGGATGGGTATTTCCGTCGGTTCGTCAGTCGAAGAACGACAAGAAGAGTTGCAACTGGTCGAGTAGGATCAAGGTGTTGCCCGGACGGAGAGGTATTTACGAAAATTAACGAACTGGGGGCGCGTGGTTGGTAAGCAGTAGCCGGCCTCCATATGAAGAAAATCCCGCAACTGGATGCGGTTCGCGGTCTGGCCGTGCTCTTGGTGTTGCTGCACAACACTGACATCTACCCGTCTCTCCATTTGCAGCTAATCTCGGTGAACGGATGGATGGGAGTAGATCTTTTCTTTGTGTTGTCGGGACTCTTGATAACGGGGATTCTGCTCGACTCGAAGCAATCGGAGGGGTATTTCAAGAATTTCTATGCCCGGCGCTGTCTTCGAATCTGGCCGTTGTACTATGCGGTTCTCCTTTTCATGTTTGTGATTGTCCCGATCCTGCGTCCGTCTGAGGCCCACACCGTATTCGAAGCACGGTCGTCGCCGTGGTGGGCCTATCCAATGTTTCTTCAGAATTTCCTGGTTCCGATTCCCTCCGCTGCTACGGGGCCGCTCGGTGTCACCTGGTCTCTCGCCGTCGAGGAACAGTTCTACCTCGTTTGGCCCTGGGTGGTGTGGTTCTGCACTGAGGCTCAGCTTCGTAAGATCGCCATCGCAGTGATTTGTTTTTCTCCAATACTGCGTTTTTATCTGTCGATGCATCAGGTCAATATCTACTCAAACACGTTCTGTCGTTTGGACGGTCTGATGGCGGGAGCACTGCTGGCGCTAATTATCCGTTCGGTCGAGTTTTCCCCATCGAAGTTTCTAACGCCTGCGTGGCTTATATTTCTTGTCTCGGCACCACTCGCTCTTGTGGTCGAAGCCGTGCATGCTAGATGGATTGGTTTATCCGTGATTGCCTTGGCCTCGGTTTCTTTCGTTTACCTTGCTCTTTTCTCAACGCAGCGATGGTTGTACTCGCTTCTGACGAACCGATTCTTGGTCTACACCGGAACAATCAGCTATGGAATCTATTTGCTCCAGAAAATCCCGCTTGATGCTGCGAAAGCATTCCATCTGGATAGGCATCAGTTCCTGGCGCTGCCGATCACGGCTGCTGCGACCTACGCGATGGCAGCTATATCCTGGACCCTGCTTGAAAAGCCGATCCTGAAATTGAAACGACTATTTGAGCCAAAGTCTATCCGCTCGGACCAAGCCAATGGCTGCCTTGTGAGCTTGTCCGCGAGGTAAGAGATTGTTCAACTTGGAACCATTCGTATGTCGCTGATAGTAAAGCGGAAGACGCCCAGGACAGTTTTGGGGTCCGTGCTATAATCAACTTATCCCCCTTTGATTTCTCCCCTGCCGATCCCCCGGCACAGTTCCCAGTTTCGGTACCAAGTGTGATAAACGTCAAAGGAGCATCTTTTCAGGCATGCTGACGACTGCGATCATTGGCGCAGGTCCGTATGGACTCTCCGTCGCCGCGCACTTGCGGCGTAGTGGTGTTCCGTTCCGCATTTTTGGTCGTCCCATGGACAGCTGGCTAGCGCACATGCCCAAGGGCATGATGCTCAAGTCCGATGGCTTTGCTTCAGATATCTATGATCCGGAGAGCGAGTTTACGTTGGGGCGGTTTTGCGCTGAACAGGGTATCGAGTATGCCGATTCCGGTATACCGGTTCGTCTCGAGACGTTTGCTGCGTACGGGCTTGCCTTCAGGGATCGCATGGTGCCGGAGCTCGAAGACAAGTTGGTGGCGAATATTGATCGGTTGCCCGACGGGTTTCTGCTGCGGCTCGAGGACGGCGAAACCGTTAAGGCGCGCGCGGTTGTGCTGGCCGTTGGTATCACTCACTTCGCCTATGTCCCCGAGAACCTAGGGCATCTGCCAGCGGAATTTCTGTCCCACAGTGCTCGCCATCACGAAGTCGAGCCGTTTCGGGGTTGCAATGTTGTAGTGGTTGGTGGAGGGTCTTCGGCGATGGATTTGGCGGGACTGCTCCACGAGGCTGGAGCCGACGTGCAGCTTGTGAGTCGCAGGGAGTCGCTGAAGTTCCACAGCCAGCCCACCGGGAAGCCGCGCTCACGGTGGCAGCAGATCAGGCACCCGCAGTCCGGGCTTGGTCCAGGCGTGCGCTCCCGCTTTTTTTCGAATTCACCCATGGTTTTTCACTATTTGCCGAAGCGTCTTCGAGTGGAAGCCGTCCGCCGAACCCTCGGTCCGTCAGGGGGATGGTTCATTCGAGACAAAGTGGTCGGGAAAGTGCCCTTGCATCTCGGATGCACGCCCCAAGGCGCTGAGATCAAGAACGGCAAGGTCGAACTGCGCGTTCGCGTAATGGATGGCAGCGAGCAGAAGATTGTGACCGACCACGTCATCGCCGCGACGGGATACAGAGTGAATATGGAGCGATTGACGTTCCTCAACCCAGAAATTCGGTCGAGGCTCAAGACTGTCGAAGGCTCCCCGGTTCTCTCGTCGACCTTCGAATCATCCTTGCCGGGGCTTTACTTCGTGGGAGTAGCTGCCGCTAATAGCTTTGGGCCGGTAATGCGCTTCGCCTTTGGCGCGGGCTTCGCCGCTCGCACGCTTACCCGAACCATGTCGGAATCACTTCCACGCGAAACAGTATCGGCGTCGGCCAGGAGCATGGCGGCGACAACGAAGTGAATTGACTTCAACGGAAGCTTTTAGCTTTGGTCTACAGATCTTCAGGATCATAGGCGAATGAAAAGAGAGACGATTGCTATTCACGTCGGGTACGACGGCGATCCCGCAACCAAGGCGGTCGCGGTGCCGATCTACCAGACCGTAGCCTTCGAATTCGATAGCGCTGAGCACGGTGCTGCGCTCTTTAACCTCGAAGTCCAGGGAAATATCTACACGCGAATCGGTAATCCGACCAACACGGTTCTGGAAAAGCGAGTTGCCGCATTGGAAGGCGGAGTTGAGGCCTTGAGTGTCAGCTCCGGAATGGCAGCTATTGAATACTCGCTCATCAATATTGCCGAGTCGGGTAACAACATCGTTTCCCTGCCGCAGCTATATGGCGCCACCTATACTCTTTTGGCGCATATTTTCCCTAAGCGCGGAATCTCGTCGCGCTTCGCAGCCAGTGACCGTCCTGAGGATGTGGAAAAGCTGATCGACGAAAACACCCGGGCGGTCTTTTGCGAAAGCGTAGGTAATCCAGCGGGCAATGTCGCGGACATCGAAGGACTTGCTCGGGTCGCCCACAAACACGGCGTTCCGTTGATTGTCGATAACACAATTGCCACGCCAATCTTGTTGAGGCCGATCGAATACGGCGCCGATGTCGTCGTACATTCCATGACCAAGTTCATGGGAGGGCACGGTACGACGCTGGGTGGAATGATCGTGGATAGTGGAAAGTTTCCCTGGCGCAAATATCCTGAGCGCTTCTACATGTTGAACCAGCCGGAAATTGCCTATCACGGTGTGGTGTACGTTGAGCACTATGGCGACGCGGCTTACGTCGCGCGTTGCCGAACCGTCTGCCAAAGAAACACTGGTGCAACTCTGTCTCCGTTTAACGGCTTTCTGTTGCTGCAGGGAATTGAAACCCTTGCTCTTCGGGTTGAACGCCACGTGGAGAACGCCCGCAAGGTAGCGGAGTGTCTGCGCAATCATCCCATGGTGGAATGGGTCAATTATGCAGGGTTTCCTGACAACCCGTTGTACCCCATGGCGCAACGGTACCTAGGTTCGAAACGCTGCTCGTTGCTGACGTTTGGCGTAAAGGGAGGCTTCCAAGCCGGCACGAAATGTTTCAACGCGCTGAAATTGTTCAAGCGAATGGTGAATATGGGTGATGCGAAATCGTTGGCATGTCATCCGGCGTCGACCACGCATCGGCAATTGTCGCCAGAAGAGCAGTTGAAGGTCGGAGTTACTCCGGAGATGATTCGGCTGAGCGTGGGTATTGAGCACATTGACGACATTATCGAGGATCTGGCTCAGGCGCTAGATCGGGCAAAGCCGGACGTTGCAGAGATTGCGGCGAAGCGAGGCACATCATGCCCTTGATCATTGAAGGGGGTCGAGTTCCGCCCCGCTGGGCGGAGAAAAATGGCTCGCTCCGCTCTGAATTGGCTGGCTACGACAGACAGCGGGAGTGTGTGAGGATCGCGTTCGTCAACAATATGCCGGACGCTGCATTGGAAGATACCGAGATGCAGTTCTTTGAGCTTCTGGACGAAGCTTCTGGCGATCTTCCGGTACTTCTCAAGCTCCACTCACTGTCGGGAGTTCCTCGCGGAGAACGGGGACAGCTGCATCTAAACAGTTTCTACTCCAGTACGGGCGATCTGTTGAATAGCCAGTTTGACGCTGTGATCATGACTGGAACCGAGCCACGGCAGCCTAATTTGAGTAGTGAACCCTACTGGTCCGCCTTGACGAGCGTTCTGGATTGGGCGGAGAGCAACACTGTTTCGACGATACTGTCTTGCCTGGCGGCACACGCGAGCGTTCTTTACAACGACGGGATCAAGCGTCATCCGCTCGCGGAGAAGCAATTTGGTGTATTTGACTTTGCCAGGGTTGGGTACCACGAGCTGACCAATGGTGCGACGGAGCGAGTGTGTTTCCCGCATTCTCGATGGAACGAAGTGCGGGCAGATGCACTGACGGCGAACGGATATCTCGTGCTGACACAATCGACCGAGGGTGGGGTGGACTCGTTCGTGAAGAAGAAAAAGCGGAGCCTGTTCGTACATTTCCAAGGCCACCCGGAGTATGGTGCCCAAACCTTGCTGAGAGAATATCGGAGAGATATAAAGAGATTCCTCAGGGGGGAACGGGATATCTATCCCTCGATGCCGAAGGGTTATTTCGACGCAGCAGCCGTGAGACTTCTGACCGATTTTAGAGGTGTTGTTCTGACTGATCGGCGAGAAGATCTGATGGAAGGTTTCCCTGAAGGCGCATTGGCCAGAACACTGCAGAAGTCCTGGCACGCATCCGCTATGGGCATTTATCGCAATTGGCTGCGCTACGTGTTGTTGAATAAGTCGGGAATGCCGGAGTTTTCAGCCGTGGCGTCTATTCGTGATAATGTCCAGCGAAGGCGATCTGCAACCCGTTAGGCGCCCGGCGAATACGGGGCGCAAGTGATCACTCGATGTCGCACGCTCTATGACACGTCCAGTCTTGAGCATTTCGGATACTACGGGAGGTAGAGGTCGTTGAGGTTCCCAGTTCTGCTCGGTAGGCTCGCGGGTAGGATCGCTTTTGTGGCCCCGGGAGGATTCAGTTTGCGACCGTGGCTGCACCGGCTGCGCGGAGTTGTGATCGGAGGTAACGTGTGGATTGGCCAGCTTGTATACATTGATGAAATACATCCCACGGACGTAACGATCGGAGATAACTGCACAATCGGCCTCAGAACATCAATAATTGCCCATTTTTACTCGGGACCCCGAAGACCCACGAACAACGGAAAAGTTGTGATTGAAAAGGACGTCTTTATTGGGCCGCACTGTGTCATCCTGCCCAATGTGAGAATCGGTGAAGGGGCGGTGATCAGGGCTGGTACGGTGGTGAGTCGCAATGTGCCGGCGCACACCTTTTGGGGACCTCCCCCTGCCGAAGCCTTGGGGGTGGCGACTATCCCACTGACGCCGGAATATCAATACGAAGAGTTTGTGGCAGGTCTGAAGTTGCGCATAAAATCTTAACCCAGCTGACATGATAGCGAGCAGTGACTCCCCTCAACTTTTGCGTACAGAATTTATCAGCGAAAACTAGGGGTACATATGCAAATACAAGCGATGGAAATCGAACAAGAAATTCGTAGTT
>Ga0070765_100000091_pt1 | contig 59423 bp, 47 predicted proteins | sample HubBroMetageWFT5_FD_71516 | JGI IMG/M metagenome (GOLD analysis project Ga0070765, IMG submission 71516) | Warmed and freeze-thawed soil microbial communities from the Hubbard Brook experimental Forest, New Hampshire - Hubbard Brook CCASE Soil... | ecosystem: Environmental > Terrestrial > Soil...
GGTGATTGCTTTCATGATCTGGATGGGGGTGCGATGAGCACTGACAGTCTCAGCCCGATCATTCTTACTTTAGTGACGTTCGTGCCGCTGGTCGGCGGACTGTTGCTGATACTGCTGCCGCGCCGCGACCGTGACATTCGCATTTTCGCTCTTGTCATCACACTGCTGACTTTTGTTTTGTCTCTGCACTTGCCGGTTTATTTTCATCGCGGACAAACTGATTTTCAGTACCAGGTCGACAGGCAGTGGGTTTCCACTCCGAATATCCACTATCACATGGGGGTTGACGGCTTCTCGCTGTGGCTGGTGGTGCTCACTACATTTCTCACGCCGCTCTGTGTGCTGATTTCCTGGAAGTCGATTCATGACCGGGTGAAGGAATTCTTCATTCTGCTGCTGATACTGGAGACGGCGCTGATCGGGGTCTTCACCTCTCTCGATTTATTTCTCTTCTACTTCTTCTGGGAAGCGACGCTGATACCGATGGCGTTGCTGATTGGCATTTTCGGCCACGAACGCAAGGTCTATGCCGCGGTGAAGTTTTTCATGTACACCATGATCGGCTCGGTTTTTATGCTGGCGGCGATCCTGTGGCTTTATGCGCAGACCGGCAGCTTTGACTTCGTGGTGATTCGCGATGCGATCGCGAGGGGGGCTGTGACGAAGTTTCCGGCGGCCGCGCAGTGGTTGTTCCTCGGGTTCTTCGTGGCGTTTGCGGTGAAGGTTCCGCTTTTTCCCTTCCATACATGGCTGCCTGATGCGCACGTCGAGGCGCCCACGGCGGGATCGGTGCTGCTGGCCGGGGTGCTGCTAAAGATGGGCACCTACGGAATGTTGCGCTTTAACCTAGGTCTGTTCCCTGAACAATCGCGGCAGAACGCTCCGTGGATTATGACTTTGGCCTTAATTGGCATCATTTACGGGGCGCTTGTGGCGATGGTGCAGCCCAACATGAAGAAGCTGATCGCGTACTCGTCTGTCAGTCATCTGGGATTTGTTGTGCTCGGAATTTTCAGCTTCACGCAGGCTGGACTGAATGGCGCGATGTTCGTGATGCTGGCTCACGGAATTTCTACCGGCGGATTGTTCATGCTGGCCGGAATTCTGCACGAACGCCGGCATACTTATGAAATCGGCGAGTTCGGCGGACTGGCCTCGCCCCTGCCGGTATATGCCGCGACATATCTGATGATCGTTCTGGCGTCAGTGGGTCTGCCGCTGATGAATGGCTTCATCGGCGAATTTCTGGTATTGAGTGGCGCATTCCAGGATAAGCCGGTTTACGGGATTCTGGGGGCTACCGGCATCATTTGGAGCGCTATTTACCTGCTTTGGATGTATCAGCGGGTGTTCTACGGGAAGGTGACGCATCCTGTAAACAATTCTTTGAGTGACCTCTCAGGGTTCGAGAAAATCGCGATTTGGCCGTGTGCTGCGGTAGCACTGGTGATGGGCGTAGCGCCCATTCTGTGGCTGGGGTCGATTGATCCGGCGGTTCAGGCAGCGCTTACACCCTTTGTGCGCGTGGCGAGCAGGATGGTGGGACAGTGATCGCGACCTTGATCCAGGTTTTTTCGCGGACACTGCCGCAGAGCGCCGACTATGTCCGCATCCTGCCTGAGATTGTTCTTTCCGTCTTCGGCATGATGGTGATGTTGCTGGAACCTCTGCTTGACGAGGAAACGGGTCAGAAGGTTTTGGGACTGATCGCGCTGCTGGGAACGCTGGTGGGACTTGGGGCGACCTGGTTGATGGCGCAAGCTCCGGGACTGGCTTTTTGGAACATGGTGAAGGTGGATGGATTCAGTGTTTTCTTCCATGTTCTGATGATCGCGATCGCCGCAGTCGTGATTCTTAGCTCGTACGAATACATGGCAGTGCAGCGTATCAGGGCCGGCGAATACTATGCCCTGATTCTTTTCGGTACTGTTGGCACGGCACTGATGTCGTCGGCGATCGAACTGGTTCTGATTTTCATTGCGCTTGAGATCTCCTCCATCTCCTCCTATGTGTTGGCGGGATTTCACCGGCACGAGGCAGCGAGTGCTGAGTCCTCGCTGAAGTACTTTCTGCTCGGTTCATTTGCTACCGCATTTTTCCTTTATGGAGTGGCGTTGATGTTCGGGGCCACCGGCTCGACGAACCTCGATCAGATCGGCGGCACGTTGCGGGCCGGCCCGGTTCCATTGCTGGCATTTGTGGCTGTCGCGTTCATGTTCGTGGGCCTGGGCTTCAAGGTGGCTGCGGCTCCCTTCCACATCTGGACTCCTGACGTGTACGAAGGAGCACCGGCGCCGGTTGTTGGCTTTATGTCGACCGCGCCCAAGGCGGCGGCTTTTGCCGTTTTGTTACGTGTGGTTTTCGTGATCAATGTGCACGGCTTGGTCTGGGTCATTTGGGTTGCGGCGGCCCTCTCCATGACTTTGGGCAACTTGAGCGCTTTCGTACAAAACAATGTGAAGAGGTTGTTGGCTTATTCCTCAATCGCGCATGCGGGCTACTTGCTGGTCGCATTCGCAGCGGCGCCGGTTCTGGGAGCCTCAGCTGCGATGTTCTATACGGCAGCTTATGCCGCGATGAACCTGGGTGCATTTGCAGTGGTCAGTCACTTTGCCAACTCGGGCGAGCGCTATGTGACGCTTGAAGACTATGAAGGCCTGGGCCGCAGCTCTCCTCTGCTGGCGGCGACGCTTACTATTTTTTTGCTCTCGCTAATCGGGATCCCGATGACCGGGGGCTTTTTTGCCAAGTTTTATGTGTTCAATGCGGCGGTGAAGGCCAACTTGATCTGGCTCACAATCATCGGCGTCATCAATGGCGGCGTCGGCGCGTACTACTACCTGCGCATCATTGTAAGGATGTACATGCGTGAATCGCGGAAAGAAGTCCCTGTGACTCCGGTTCCGTTCGCCCTCGCTCTCGCGTTGTCGTGCTGCCTCGCCGCGACTATTTATTTAGGAGTTTTCCCCAACGGCGTGTTGCAATTTGCTCAGGACTCCGCTCAGCAACTCGTCGAGCGGGCTGCGCCCGAGATTCCTTCCTCCGCGGCTGTTTCAGCTGCTCCCTAAGCAGTCTAAAGAGTCCCAAACCATAACACGATAAAAGTAGTCCTGGTTGACATAGTCAGGATTTCCTCGGCGTGTTCAATCACGGCCGCGCACTAAGGGAACGAAGAGCACGAGTTCGCGGAGAGAGATTGCGGGCTGACCGTTTTGCATTCGGATGAACTGCAGCTGCTGAGAACCGGGGGAGCCGACGGGGATGATCATGCGTCCAGCGTCGCCAAGTTGGGCGACGAGAGTGGAGGGCAGATCGGAAGCGGCAGCGGAGACGAGGATGGCGTCGAACGGAGAGCTGGCGGAAAGGCCGAGTGTTCCGTCTCCGGTGAGGACCTGGGTGTTGGTATAGCCGAGCGCCGCAAGAACGTTGCGGGCGCCGGCGGCCAGGGCCGGGTGGCGTTCAATGGAGAATACCCGTCCCGCTAGTTCAGCGAGCAGAGCGGTGACGTAACCGGAACCAGTCCCAACTTCGAGAACTTTGTCGGCGCAGGTCAGTTTCAGAGATTCGAGCATACGGGCAACGATGTAAGGCTGAGAGATGGTTTGGTTGTCGCCGATGGGCAGAGGATGATCCTCGTAAGCCTGGCCCCGGTAAGCTTCGGGAACAAATTCGTGGCGGGGGACGCGAAGCATGGCGTCGAGAACGCGAAGGTCAGAGATGCCTCGGGCCCGGAGCTGGGAGTCAACCATGATCTGGCGCGCGGCGCTTGGGTCAGGCATGGAATTGCGGCTCCCCATTTCGGCCTTCAGGCTGGACGACTTCAGTGCGGCGACTGACTGCGGTCGCTGGTTCTACTGTTTGCGATGGCGGATGCGCACGTCGAAGCTGACCACACCGTTCTGGTCGCGGTTGCCGACGAGGGAAACGTTGCGATTCACATAGTACTCCCCCTCGATAATCTGCTGTGAACTCTGCGAAACATTCGTGGAGTAGGTGAGGGACAGATTGTTGGAGAACTGCTGCTCGATGGTGATCTGCGGACCGTTGCTGATGGGATTGGTCTCGGTGGTAAGTCCCTGAGGATCGATCTTGATGTTGCTGGCGCCGAACAGACGGTCAAGGCGGCTGCTGACGGTAGAGTTCAGCGCCTGGCTGAGGATGAGAGCGCTGGCCTGGTCGGAAAAGACGCTCTGCCCAGACTGCTCCTGGAGCTGCGCAGACTCCTGATTTGTTCGGCCGAGAGCGAGGAGAGCGATGATATCGGATTTCGGCAGAGGAGGTTCGGACCTGTAGTTAATATTGAGGCGCTCGGGTGTGCCCGTTGCCGTAATGTTGAGGTCGTAGTTGCGCACATGGCTGGAGGCCTGCAGATTGAACTGGGGCTCGATGGCAACCGGATTGGCAAAGGTGATATCGCCGCGCTCGAGGGTAAAGCGGATGCCGTGAAACGTGGCCTGGCCTTCGAGAATATCGACCCGGCCGAGGACGGCGGGCCGTGCCAGGGAGCCGCGCAGCCGCAGGTCAGCGTCACCGGAGAGGCGGGCGATCGCGGTGCGCATCTGGAGTTCGGGCGCGGTCACGACGTGAATGTCGAGCTTTACGTTATTGAGCGGAGAGTTTGCTGTTGTGACCGTCGAGAAATTCCGACTGCGCTCCAGATAGCTACTGAAGTCGAAGCCAGGAGTCACGGCCATCCTGGTGATGCTGATATCGCCGGAGACGGTGGACGAGGAGCGTGTTCCAACCCAATGCAGTTCGGTATCCGCGGTGGAACTGACTCCGGGAGGATAGCGCAAGCGCACATCCTTGCCGGTGGCGGTGAGATTGAAGTTCAGCTGCTGCTTGATGTAGGTGGCATCGCCTTTGAGATCGAGAGTGCCGCCTCCGGTGCGGGCAGCGAGCGTCTCCACGAGGACGCGATCGCTAGTGAACATAAGGGAGCCGTTGAGTTCGCTCAAGCCGCTAGGCAGCCCGGCGTACGAGAGGGCGCCGTTGGCAATCTGAACGTGGCCGTGAGGGAAGGGGTTGGCTAGAGTGCCGCCGACGTTCAAATTCACGGTGATGAATCCCGAGGAGGAAATGTTGGAATCGAAGCTGGAAAGAAGTTTGAGATCAAGACGTCCATCGGCAGTGAGATCGAGCGTACGGTCTCCAGAGAGTTGCACCGCTCCGTGCGCTGTGAGGTCAGTTCCCTCCCCAACCAGGTGGAGTTGCTGGATGTTGAGCGACTGACTGGCTAGCGAGAAGCGAACTGGATCCTGGTTATGCACCGTAACATTCGCGACATTGATTGAAACGGAGGTCAGGTTGCCGTCCAGAATCCACTGACGCGGCTGGCGGAGTGGGCCGCGCAGGTCGAGAGAGCCGTCAACGGTGGAGTGTCCTGTAAGTTGGCCGTGGAGATAGGAGCGCCAAAAGGCGTCGAGATCGAGCTGCTGCATTTTGAAGCTGAGCTCGACCGGATAGTTGTCGCGCAACTGGACCTTGCCACCGACGAGTAACGAGCCGTGTTGGAAATTGGAATTGCCGGTGAGATGCAGCTCGCTGCCCTCGGTTACGGCATGCAAGTCCATGTCACCCGCGAGTTCCTGATCGAGCGTGAGGTTGTGGAAGTGGACGTCTGCATTGATCGAGGGCGCACCGGGAAGGCCGGATGCTTTCAGGACGAAGTCTGCTCGTCCTTCTACAGAAAGACGATCGGAGTAGAGCTGCCGAACCAGGGCAAGGTCGAAATTGCTACCCGCGAGATTGAGACGGAAGGCGTGACTGGAAGGGTTGTAGACGGCGCTTCCCGTGGTAACTGAATCGTGGTGGAAGAGATGTAAATCGTCGAAAGCGATTTCGCCCCGGGAAAGGTGGAAGTTGGAATAGAACTGCTCGATGATCTCACCATAGGCAGATGCTTCGGTCAGGTGAACGTTTCCCTGGCCGTGCGGCTCGGAGAAAGTGCCGGAGGCCTGAACGAAAAGATCGGTTTTGCCAGAGACGGGATAGTCGTATCCGAGGAAGGTTTCGAGTTCGGCGAGGCTGGCATTCTTGACGTTGGCCCGCAGGTTGAAAGTGCTTTCTCCGGTGAAATGACCGTGCTCAAGAGCGGCGGAGGCGTCGAACTCAGCGGAGGTGTCATCGCGGCGCAGAGTGGCGCTGCGAAGAGAGATGCCCCGGAAGGAAAGCTGGATCGAGGTGGAAAGAGAATCCCAGCGGGTTTGAAGTGGACGAGTTCCGGCTATGGCAGGTGGGGTGACGTCGAAATCGTCCACTTGCAGATTGCCGGTAATTTGAGGCGAGGAGAGCGAACCGCTCATTCTGCCGTTGAAGGCAGCGCTGCCGTTCAACGCGACGGGAAAGAGTGCGGGGCCGCGGACAACCTCAACGAAGGGCAGCCAGTCCGCAAGACTTGAGGTGTTCACTGAGAGGTGGAGCGTAGACGAGTCAGACAGAGTGCCGGAGGCAGTGACGTGAGAAGTGGGCGTGGTAAGCACGAACTGTGGCAGGGTCAAGGTGTTGCCGGCTGCCCGGTAGACGCCGTTGGCATGGCCGGTGAGCGGTAATTCCGCCGGGGCAGGATGCACGGGAGGAGTTAGATCGAGAGCGAATTGGCTTTCGGCGTCGCCGACAGTTCCCTTCCATCGAGTTTCGAGAGTTCCGGAGGCTGATCCGACGGGATGAAGCCGGGCAAGGGGGTGAGTGACAGCAGTGAAGGCGGCTGTGAGATCTTCTACCGAGAGGTCACGCAGGCGAAGAAAGACGAGGCCGCTTTGGATCGCCGGCGGCTTTCGGCTCGCGATTTTCCGGCCGGATTTGGCAAGCGGCGGGGCGGCTGAAATAGTGGCGGTTTCAAGGCTTTTTCTTGCGCCCGACGAGATGTGCTGCGCAGACGCGAGCCATTGATTCAATTCAGCATCGCCCGTAAAGCTGCCGCCGAAAATATTCCCTTGCAGCTTAGAGAGTTTGAGTTGCTGGTCGGTGACGGTGTAGCCGGTGTTGAGGGCTGCCCGGGAGAACGAGAGTTGATCGTTGTTCCAGGCGAGATCACGAACCGTGAGAAGGCCGTTGGTGGCGAACTGATCGAGTGACCAGTCGCCGCTCCCCTTGAGTTCGAGCAGACCGGCACGAAGATCGCGGCGGCGGGCAATGGAAGCAGCCTCGCTGAGATCGAGTTGGGCATCGTAGGAACCCTGGATATTGGGATGGCTAAAATCTGTGACCGCGCCATTGGCCGAGAAGTGCGAGCGTCCGGAGTTCCATCTAAGCGAGGAGACGGTGGCGGAGTTCGCTCCAAGAGTGAACTCCAACTCAGTCATCCAGGCGAAAGGACGCCAATCCTTAAGCTTGGTGTCGACCATGCCTAGCCGGAGGCGCCCATCGTAGCGGCGGCGGAGCAGCGAATAGTCCATCTGAAGCGCAGTGTCGCGCGCCGCAAAATCAAACGGGATGGTCTGGTTGTCCCAAAGGATGCGGCCATGGTTAAGCTCGAGACGATCAATGGAGAGAGCAAAGAGCCGCTCGACGAGAGTCTTACTGGTAACCGAGGCAGCGCTTCGCGGTGGAAAATTGGTGGTGCCGTCGGAATAGAAGGCTACGTGGACGATCGGTTGCTCGATAACGACTTCGCGGAAGCCAAACTCGGAACGGACAAGCGAGCTGATCTTCAGGCGCGCGACAACGCGGTCGGCGTGGGCGAGAGGAACCTCGGAGGCGGACTCGCGACCGTGGACGCTAATATTGCGCACGTCAGCTTGCAGGCGAAAGGGCCTGGTGTGAATGCTGCCGATTTCGACCCGGCCGCCGGTGATGCGCTCCAACTCGGCGATGAGACGGCGGCGGACTAGCGACTGGAAAGACTCCGTGTTGACGTAAACGAGCAGAGCGAGAACGGCGCAGATGCCAATTGCGCCAAGGAATAACAGATATTTCCACCAGCGGCGGCCGGCGGGTTTGGTGGACGCTTCGGTCACTGCGATTGGACTCCCGGGTCGTTGGCAGAGGGCCCGGGAATATGAACCTGCCCTTCGGAGCGCAAAGTTTGCAGCCAGGAGACGAGCAACTCGCTGACTTTTTCTTCCGTGAGCACCTCGCGAATCTTAGCGGAGACCTCAGCCAGTGGGACGTCGGAGGCTCCCGACTGCTTCAATTTGGGGACGAACTTCTCGCGATAGTATGCCTCGATCGACTTGGAATCGATTTCGACGCCGGGCCGAAGGCGGGCGTCAACCAGGCGCATCACATCAATCTGCTGCCGGACGTGCGCGAAAATATCTTTTTCCGCGAGGTGGTATTGGGCGAGCAGAGCCTGCCACGCCTCCGGTGATGTGGCCTGGGGGTACTGTTTACGGGCATCGGCCACGCGAGTGTCAACCTCGGCATCCGTGGCGTGCGGGAAGTCGGCGGAATTCATCTGCCCGCGAAGAAGCTCCTGGTCGATGAGACGGTCCAGAACGGCGCGGCGATCGTCGTCAGTGAACTGTGCGAGGGTTCGGTTGGTAAGCAGCGCTTCGTAACAGAGAGCTTCGTCCCAGTCGCTCTGCAGGATGACGTGGCCGTTGACGGTGGCGACGATGCGGTCGATCACCTCGGCGGCAGCGCCCGCTGGTGCCAACAGAAATACCGAAAGCAGGAGTGCCAACGCTACCGCAGTAATCGTTCTGTTGATTCGAAAAGTCATTAAAATGGCTGACCTATACTGAAAAATACGTTGAAATGACGCATACGCTGGCTTTCGAACGTGAGCGCCTGTCCCGTCGCGGAGAACGTGACCCCCTGGAAATAGTAGGTTGGATTTAGATTGTACCCGAAGTCAAAGCGCAAGGGGCCGATGGGAGTCTTGTAGCGCAGTCCGAGCCCAACTGCGTGCGAGGTGTAGTCGTAACCGCTGTTGTCGAAATAGGTCTGGCACGCTGGAATGACCGCGCCAGGGTTGGTCAGCAAACACTGCGCGGGATCGGGCTGGTGCCAACGCATCAGGCCCGTCAGCAGATCGTGTCCCGCGGTGAATACGTTGCCCATATCGTGAAAGATGGCGAAGCCGAAGCCTTCTCCGAGGTAAGGCAAGCTCATCGGCGGGAAACGCAGTTCCTCACTGTTGACGAACAGTGCTGTTCCACCAATCGGAAAACCGGAATCGGGATCGCGAGGTCCTGCTTGATTTAACCCAAAGCCGCGATGGGAGTTGCCTCCTCCGGCAAAAAAGACTTCGGGAAGCGGGATGACCGAAATACCAGAGGGGCATGAGTTAACCAAATTAACGACTTCACATGCTCCCGGCGGCAGAACCACGCTGCCGTGATAGACCTGTTCCAGGCCCAGGGTGGTGGAGCGAGCGAAGACAAACTTGTGATTGGGCCGCCCGAAGGCATAATAGGTGGCATCTTGACCGAGAATGCGGCCGTAATTGGCCTGAGAACCGAAGTAACTGGATGCGGCGAAGACATCGAGCGTGAAGTATTGGCCCTTTGTACTTTCGAGGGGGTTGTCTCGCTTGTCGCGGATGTAGGTAACGCCGGGACCACCGACGCGGGCGGGCAAGGAAAACAAACTAAATTCGGCGGGGGAAAGGTCTGGAACGATGCTGCTGGCTTTCACGCGCCGGTAATCGAAGCGGTAGGTGATAGACGTGGAGTAATTGCTCAGTAGTTTGCCGATTTGCTGGCGGAGATCAATTTTGCCCTCCCAGCGTTGAGAGGTGAAGGTAGACACGTCAAGGCTGTTGTCGTAGAACACGGTGTAGAAAAGTTTGAGGCGGTCGTTGTCGAAGAGCTTGGGGATTTCGTAACTGATGAGGCCGCGCTGTTGGAGCCGGCCGACGTGAGACTGGAAGGTCAGGCTTTGATCCCGGCCGCCGACGTTCAGGCGGGTAATATCGAATCCGACGCGGGGGCTTACTCCAGTGTCTCCAGTAGGAGCTGTGGAGCCGGCAGGGAGGCCGGTTTCGAATTCCAGACCGAACCCATAGGTAAAGGTGTAGCGTTTGGCTTCCTGCACCTGCACGAGAACGTTTTTCTGGGAGTCGGAGCCATCGGGATTCTGCACGGCAGTGTCGACCTGGCTGAAGATGCCAAGGTCGTAGAGCCTGCTCTGGGTATCAAGGAGATCCCCCTGACTGAGAGGTTGGCCAGCAACTTCTCGAATCTCGCGCTGCACCACGTAGTCGCGAGTGTGATCGAGACCGGCGACCATTACCTGGTTCACGAAGAACTGATCCCCCTCATGGATGCTGTAGGTGATGTCTTCGCGGTGAGCTTGGCCGGGTGACGGTTTGGTAGTGATTTCGAGGTTGGCGTTGGAAAATCCGTGATTGAAGTAGTAGTTGAGGATGGACTCGCGATCATTGGCGAGATTCTGTTCCGAGTAGGGCTGGCCCTCGGCAGTATAGAGTTCAGGGAAGGCCTTGGCATCGATCTTCTGGTTGCCGACGATTTGAAGAGAGCCGACGACCGTCTGCGGGCCTTCTTCAATCTGAATGTGAACGGCGATGTGGTTCTTGGCGCCGTGATAGTTGTCATCGACCTTGGTCTGAATCTTGGCCTCGCGGAAGCCGTTGGAAACATATAACGCCTGGAGATTGTCGACGTCGCCTTTGAGTAGATCGCCACTGTAACGGCCATGAGATAGAAATCTTCCCGAAGGCTGAATCTGGAGGCGCACCCGGAGTATCTGCCGGGGGAAGTATTTGTTTCCTGTGATTTCGATGAGATCGAACTTGTGCAGGGGGCCGGGATCGATTCGGTAGTTGACGCGGAGCGTATCGGGAGCGGTTTCCTTCTGGATGTCGACCGTAGCGTCGAAATGGCCGCGGCTCTGCAGATAGTCCAGGAGGTTGCGCCTGCCTTCATTGAGCAAGTCGTCGTCGAGGGCGTTTTCCTCGTAGACCGGAACCTCTTTTTTCAGGACACCGTGACTGATGTGAAAACCCTCAACATGGATGAGGACGACGGGTCCAGGCTCCATCAGATAGGTATAGTCCACGGCATTGGATTCAGGGCGGTATTGCTGCTCGGCTATGGAAACCTGAGCCAAGACCCGCTGCTGTTTCTGGAAAGTTTTTCGGAGGTGCTGGAGAGAATTGGTGATGCGGGCGGCGGTAACGCCATCACCGCGGTGCATCCTGGCAATGTCCTCAAACTGGCCCTGGGAGAAAGTCGAGTGGCCTGTGAGTTTGACCTCACCGACGTGGGCAGGTTCTCCAGCAGTGATGTGGAGGAGAATATTGACCTGCTGGTTGGCTGGATTGGAGGTGCTTTCGGCCGTGACACGCGCGCGATAGTAGCCGTTCTCCTGCATGAGCTGGCGCACATTTTTCAGGGCGCGTTCGAGTTTGTCCTGAGTATGAAGCTCGCCGAGTTGGAGCTTAGTGGCATTGACTACCTGGTTGGAGTTGGGATGAGCGGGAGCGCCTTCCACGTCGATGGCTCCGACAAAAAAGTTGAGCGAGGTGGTAAAAGTCAACAGCACGCCGGGGCCGGAAGGTACCGCCTCGGCCTGGATATCGGCAAAGCGCCCGGTCGCGAAGAGAACGCGGATGCTTTCGCGGACCTGGTCGCGGTCGAGCGGCTGGCCGGCTTTCTGCGGGATGATTTGGAGCAAGTGGTCGCGGTCCGGCACTCCAGGCAGCTCGATGGATTGGACGGTGCGTCCGGCATACGCGGTCGTAGTGGCGAGAGCGGAGGAAGACTGGGGGGCTTGCGGTTCCTGAGACGACTGTGACGATTGCGACGAAGCGTATCCGGACGATCCGGCATGGGCAGCCGGGCCGAATGAAGCAATGAGCACCATCACGAATGAGGCGTACCGTCTCAGCAATTAATGTCCTTGGGCCTGTTGCCTATGTTCGATGAAGCGTGGGAGGCCGGTGTTGTCTGCATCCTGGCGGCTGAAGCAGTCCAGACACTTATAATAAAGGTTTTGCCGGGGAAAGCTGGTGACCTCTTTGAGGCAGGGCTTGGAGAAGGAAAAGTTCGAGGAAAGGTACTCACGGCAGATTCTGTTTCGCGGAATCGGCGCTGAGGGCCAACGGCGTCTGGCGGCGGGACGAGTCGCGATCGTGGGATGCGGCGCGACCGGGTCGGTGCTGGCGTCATTACTGGCGCGCGCGGGCGTGGGAACGTTGCGCATTATCGACCGCGACTACGTGGAGGCGAGCAATCTACAGCGGCAGTCGCTGTTCGACGAGAAGGACGCGGCCCAATCGTTGCCCAAGGCGATCGCCGCCGCACGAAAGATTTCCGCCTTCAATTCGGAGATCGTCGTTGAGACGCGGGTCGACGACCTGGTCCCTCAGAATATTAATGTATTACTTGAGGGGATGGATGTAATTCTCGATGGCACGGATAATTTCGAGACGCGCTATCTGGTGAATGATTACGCGGTGAGCAACGCCACATCATGGATTTATGCCGCGGCCTTGAGCAGTTATGGGGTAACGCTGAATGTATTGCCGGGTAAGACCGCGTGCCTGGCATGCATTTTTCCGGACACTCCACATGGAATGGCGGAGACTTGCGAAACCTCGGGGATATTGAATACTGCCGTGAATCTGGTTGCGTCGATCGCCGCGACGGAGGCGGTGAAGTTGCTGGTCGGAGGCGCTGCCTCGGAGAAACTGAGGAAAACCTTGTGGTCGTTTGACGTGTGGAAGAACGAGCACGCGGAGATTGTTGCGGCGCATCCGCGGGCTGGCTGCCGGGCGTGCGGAGAACGAGACTTTGTGCATTTGGCCGGCGAGGGGCGTCCGCATATCACGATGTGCGGACGGAACTCGGTGCAGATCCACGAGCGCGCCCGGCCGATTGATTTTGGCGAGATGCAGCGGCGCTTGGAGGCGCACGGTACGGTTCGGCACAACGAGTTTGTGCTGAAGTTCTGGCGCGAACCCTATGAGATGACACTGTTCCCCGATGGACGAGCAATCATCAAAGGGACGACGGAAACCGGGGTAGCACGCAGTCTGTACGCGCGGTACGTGGGGAGCTGAGTGCGCGGTTCGTCGCCCCTCGCAGTGCGTCAGACCTGTCGTTGCCGTTAGATCTTAGGTTCAGTCCGAATCAGCAAGGCAAGGCGCGGAAACAGGAAGTGGCCGCCGGCATCGTCGATCACGTTTACCTGGCAGGTATAGAAACCCGGCTTGAGCGACGTCAGGGGCACGTCCAACTGGAAAACGGCGGCCTTGCGCTCCCGCGCGTTTAATTCGGTCAACTCGACCAACGAACTCTCATAGGCCTTGGCTTTGCCCTGAAAAAACGCGACGTTAGTCAAAAGGCGTATGCCGGGCTTTTGCGCTCCTGCTCCGGCAGAAGCTGTGGCCGCGGGTTGTGCGGGATCGTACACCTCGTAATAAACGAACAAGTGCTGCGAGGCGGAGAAGACGTGCGTGATGCTGGGAATGATTTCGGAACCGTCATGAACCAGCGGGTTCGGATTCGCGCTCTTCTTTGCCGGTTGAATCTGGCTGGCCAGCACCACGGAACTCATCTTCAGTGGCTGCGTCTTCAAGTCCGGCACGTCGATGTCGGTTTCGAACGATCCCATAAGGCCGGTTTGATTCTCGCGCACGACAAATTTCAGATGATACTTGCCGCTCAGGAGGCTCATCCCGGTGTCATACTGCACATTTTTCTTCTGAACGTCGGTTATGGTGTTGACGGCAAGTTTCACGGTGTCGCGGAACCTGTTCAGCGGATGGTGTTCGTTGTCGAGCACCATTCCGATCACGTCCAGGGTCGCCTTGTCCAGGTCGCTGCTGCGCACGAACGGAATCTGTGATCCCGGCACCACGAGGGACATAGGAACGAAGAACTTGTTCCCGTCGAGTCTGAAGTATTCAACTCCAAGATAGAGCGGCAAATCCGTGGCCGGCATTTCGGAAGCAAGTTCCTCTTCAAGCTGACGCTCTTTGTCGTCTTTGGTGGCATGCTTGAAATCCGCAGGCGCGTAGTAGCCCCGACGATACTCGATTTTCGCTCCGGGAACGCTGCTCTTCACTACGATGCGGCGGTAATGCCCGTCCCGCGCGGGGTTTGTGCTGTGGTAGCCGAGCAGGTAATAGGTCGACGTATCCTGCTGCACGCCCTTGAAGATCTTGGTGAAGTCGTTGGAGTCGAGAAAAGCACGGCCGCCAGTATCGCTTGCCAGGGTCACCAGCGTTTCCTGGGTGGTGAAATTGGAATTGAGGGCGTTGAGGGTCGCCTGTCCGGAATAGGCCGAAACCCCGCGCAGGCTGGCGTTCTGCGCCTCCCCGCCGGCCACCAGCGCCTGCAGGCCGCGCATGTCCATCGTGTAGATCGCCAAGTTGGAACGCACAGCTTCATTCACGGCCGCGCGCAGTTCCGATTGATTCTCAATGCCGGTGCGGTCCATACCGCTGGAAAAATAAATCAGCGACTTCTTCTGCTGGATGTGCGAAAGCTTCTGCGACACCGACCGCAAGGCTTCCAGCCGGCGGTCGGTATTGAAAATGTTGTATTCGGTGTCGTCGGCGGTGAAAGGCTGACCCGAGTCAGGCGTCCCTTCGGTCGTTCCCGTTGTGCCTTCCTCAAAGCCCTGGCCGCTGCCTGAACTGAATGCGTCCAGCTGTTTTTTCAGTAGTGCGCGATCAGTGGTGAAATCCTGATTTACCAGCAGCGAGCTTCCCAGGGAAACAATCGAAACCAAATCAGCAGGCGCCATTTGGGTATCGACATAGTGTTCGGCTGAGGTAACCGCGTGGTCGATTTCGTCTGGCTCCATGGCCGAGAGATCGAAGAACAGGACGATTAGTCGCCGGTCCTTGAATTGAGCCGACGCATTCGCTGGGGAAACAGGCGGACTGGGTTGCCCCGAAACTGGCGCCGGCAGAGGCTTCACTTGGGCCACATCCGCTGCGGGGACGGCATCGACGTTTTCTACGTCAAAGGAGACAATTTTCTGCGGCTTGTTGTCTTCGAGAATCGTGAAGTTCTCGGGCTTTAATCCCGGGACAAAATTACCGTTCTTGTCCCGCACCGTCACATTGACCAGGACGAGATCCGATTCCACGTGGAGCACGTAGCCCGACTCCTGCTGCGAAGGCAAGGCAGTGCATAAGAGCACCAGGGTGAGCAGCACGGCTATTACTTTATTGGCGAGTCGGTTTGGCGCGAACGTCATAACAGGCCTCTGCCGGAATATTCCTTCCGCATCATGCTCAGAACCGAAAGCGTGCCGTTATTGTGAACTGGCGCATGGCTCCGACGGTCGTGACTCGACCGAAGGTGAGCGAGTTTACGTTAGTATCGATCGAAGAATAATTGGGTATGTTGAATATGTTCGCGGCTTGCGCCCGGAATTCCAGCATGCGCGATTCCTTGAGCGGAACGATTTTTGTGAACGCCATGTCAAACACTTTGCTGCCCGGCCCGATAATGCTGTTCCGGCGCGCGTTGCCGTAAGTGCCCGCTTGCGGCTGAACGAATGCGGCCGTGTTGAACCACTCGCCTATGGATCGATTGGGCAAGGAGATCGATTGCCCGGGAACAAGGTTGGGCCGCAGTGTGCCGTTCGTTCCCCCGTTCACGTCATCGATGTCGCCTAGCACTCGTGGCGTGAAGGGCAGGCCGGACGCGATCGTCCAATCTCCGCTCCACTGCCAGTCGCCAAAGACCGCGCGCCACGGGGTGTTTTCCGTGAGCCAGCGCTTGTCGTGGCCAAAGGGCAGTTCCAATAAATAGTCTGCCGTGAATTTGTGGGTCTGGTTGAAGCTCGACAGCCCACGCTCGGCGGACAGATCGAACGGATTCTGCGCAACGTTAGCCGCACCGGCCGACGAACTCGCGCCCCCACCGGCAGCGCCGGTACCGCCTGCGCCCAGGCCCGGTGTACTAGCCGCCGAGGTTGCTCCCGCGCCGATTGAGGATGCGTCATCCAATGACTTGGAAAACGTGTAGGTGCCACCGATGGAGAATCCGTGTGCCAAGCGCTTGCGCAACCGCACCGATCCTGCATTGGCCTCCGAATCGGCCACCGAGCTTTCGTAAGTAAACGCGTCAACCCCAGAAATCCGAATGCCGCTCGCGGTTCGGTTGGGCGCTTCCAAAATGTCGAGATCCGTTCCTTTGGTTCCGGTGTAGTCAATGTTCAGTAGCAGGGTGGGACGAATCTGTTGTTGAATGTCCAGATTGCGAATCTGCACGTAGCCCATCCGATAATTTGGATTCACCGCGTAATCGTTAGTGATGCCGATAGGCACCGGAAACCCGTTTTGTAGGGTCAGTTCGCCCGAAGCAGTCTGGACATTAGTCGCCGTGGTGGCGTTCGGCGGCTGCAGGGCAAGCTGCTGTGCGATGCCCTGATACGCGCCGGTGTTGTAATTGATTCCATAACCGCCGCGCACCACCGTCTTGGAAAACGGCTTCCACGCAAAACCGATTCGTGGCGCAAAGTTGTTGCGATCTGGCCGTACGAGGCTGGCCGGCAAAGGGCCGCTGTAGGGCCCCGGTTGCCCAGGCAGAATCGGTGTCACGGGGGTTGACCCGAGCGGCGGCGCCGGATTCAACACGCCGGGAGAAAGATCGAGGTTCGTAATCAGATTATTTGTCTCGGTGAGCGGCGAAACGTATTCGTAGCGCACTCCGAGATTGAGAGTCAGGTTGCCGCGCATCTTCCATTCATCCTGCAGGTACAAATCCCAGTAGTTTCCGCGGAAGTGGTTGCCGTGGTTGCTAACGCCAAACTGCTCGGAAGTTTGCTGCGGTAATCCGAGGAGGAAGTCGGCGAAATCGTATCCAGTCCCAGCGACGGGATTGCCACCGATGATCTCCGAAGTGTTTAGACCGGTGAAAACAAACGAGCCGCGCGGGTTGCCGTCAGTCTCCGCGTTGACCTGCACGCGCCGAAAATCTCCGCCCCAGCGCCAGGTATGCTTGCCATGGTTCCAGATCACATTGTCGGAGAAGGTATAGGTCTGATTGCGAGTAAGCGCAGGCGTGGTGTCTGTGAGACTGGCGATATCGGTGAACGAGAGATTCGGCAGGCCCCAGTCGAACGGATTCTGCGAGACTCCCGTGATTCCAAGCGTACTCGTAATATCATCGCTGAAAGCGTATAGATTCTGCGTGCGGGTGCGGCTACGGTTGAAGTCGGCGCGAACAATGTTCGTCAGTTTACCGACGCTCCGCGTGTAAGACACCGGAATATCAAAGCTGCGGACCGTCGTATTGCCGCCGACACTTGGAAACGGATTCGTCAGGTTGGCGCTGGACCCGTGGTAGTGAAAGCCGAAAGTCAGATTGTTGCGCGGAGCGTTGCGGCCTCCGCCCCGGCGGCCGCCGCCTGCGGGCGCTGCGCCGAACGTACGGTTTAATCGGATGTTGAGGTCGTCGCTATCGCTGGTGGCGGAAGTTACGTAGTGGAAGTTCTGGAAATCTCCGGGCAGGTTCGGGCACGGAATATACTGCAGCAATCCTGCGACTCCGCTCGACGGCCCGCCCGCGGGACAGGTTTGTGAACTGAATCCTGGAATGATGTTGCCAGCGTACGGAGTATTGTTGGCGGGATTAAACAGCTCTACCGGCTGCCCAGCTTGCGGCCCCGAAGTGTATGTGACTCCGGAAAAATTTCCCTGCCGCTCCAGCAGCGTGGGCACAGTCGAAAATTGGTCGAAAGGATTTTCCGCGCGCTTGCCGTTGTAATTGATGAAATAGAAAGTCTTGCTCCCGCCGTGGTAGATGTGGGGAATATTCAGAGGGCCGCCGACGGAACCCCCGAAGCTATTCTGCAAGTACGCGGGCTTTTCCGTCGGCTGGCCGGTAAGCGAAAACGGCGATGCATTCAGAGCTGAGTCGCCGACGCCGTAATATAACGATCCATGCGGGCGATTGATATCAAACCCCCGCCGGCCAAAGCCTCCACCACCGAAGCCACCACCACCTCCGAACCCTCCTCCTCCGGGTCCAGCAAATCCGCCGCCGCCGAATCCGCCGCCCTGTTGACGGGCGTCGTTGAAGCGCTGCTGCATTTCGTCAGCGCTCATCGCATTGAAGGAATTTGAGGTGTTGCCCGAAACCGCGACCGATTCCGTTGCGCTGTCGGGCGCGATGCCGGGAACCGGCATACCGGAAGGAACCACGTCGCTCATGGAGCCGCCAACAGCATCCTGCCCAGCTCCGCTCTGAAACACGGAGAGACTCTGAAAGCCTCGTCCGCCTCCGGCGTTCGGCTGCCGCTGGTCATTTTTACTAGCGGCTTGCTTGCTGGCGGCTTCGTGTGCTCGCGACAGCAGAACCAGTTCAAAATCCGTCACCACGTCCAGATGTGTTGGATCCAAAACCACTTCCTGTGAGCTGGCAGCGAATGCGGCCATCTGCACTTGCACAGCGTAGCGCCCATCGGCGGGAATACGCACGGAGTAACGGCCATCTATATCCGTCCATGTGTTGATTTGTTCCTTGGTGGCGGTACTCACTGCCGAAACTTCAGCGCCTGGAATCGGCATATTCCCCGATTTCACCACGCCGTGGATGGCTCGAGCTGGGGCCGTTGGTGCGGCAGCCTGGGCAGCATCTTGTGCCCGCAACCAATGCGGGTGAAACACGACAACGTGAAGCAAGAAAAGAACCTGGAAGGCGAATTCAGGGCGCAGCTTATCCTTGAATGCCGCAAAACGAAAAATGCGAGGACCAGAACTTCTCATAGCATCGCGCAGACGCCCGGCGCCGTCTTGTTCGGATGATACCGCTCTGCGCAGCCTGACGCTGTAAAGTTTTGTGCGGCTTTCCCGAAAGCCAGTCTCCGCGAATACTGTCGCTAAGCGGGAGGAGATCAGATGTCACTTAAGCTCATTCTTGAAAACACTACCGGATTTCATCACGAATTTGACGCGCTGAAGTTCGGTGATGTCCTTTAGTGGGTCGCCCGAGACGGCTACTAAATCGGCCCACTTTCCGGCCTCGATCGTGCCCATCTTCTCGGACCAGCCGAGCAGTTCGGCGGCCGTAGTGGTTGCGGTTCGAATCGCCTGCTGCGGCGTCATGCCATAGTCGACGTAGTATTCGAATTCCTTCGCTTCGTTCAGATCTCTCCAGTCGAAACCGCCGGCGTCGGTGCCGAGGACGACCTTCACTCCCTTTTTCAGCGCCAACTGAAACGCAGCCTTTTCCGTCTCCACCATCTTCGGCCAGCTGCCCTGGCGTCCCATGGCAACATACGCGCCGACCGCAATGGTTGGAACCCAGTAGATTCCGCGGCGAGCCATCTCCTCCATTTGCGGCGCGCTGAGCCCGTCGCCGTGCTCGATGGTATCGACGCCGGCTCTCAGGGCAGCCGCGATGCCGTCGTTGCCGATGGCGTGTGCGGCGACCTTCTTCCCGATGCGATGGGTTTCATCGACGATTGCTTTGGCTTCCTCGTCCGTGAAATTGACGTGACTGTGCAACACTCCATCAGGGCCGTAGAAGTAGCCATGGTCGGAGTAATACTTGATCCAATCCGCGCCGAACATAGCTTGTTCGCGGACCGCTTTGCGGGCTTCATCCACTCCATCGACGTATTGCACGCCCTGAGGCACTCGGATTTCCCAGGAATACCCGAGCGGTCCGTACATGCCAGTCGGAGTCATCGCGCGGGTGGCGACTTGCATGTGTGGGCCGGGTATTTCGCCATTAGCAATAGCTTGCTTAACGTCGACGTCGGCGTACATCGCGCCTTCGGTTTCGAGGTCGCGAAGCACGGTGAATCCATGGGAGAGCGCGATCTGCGCATTACGCGCCGCCAGGATCGCGCGGTACGGGATAGACTGCTTGAGAAGTTGCTTGTCGTAATCTTCCGCAGTTATATCCCCCTGAAGCAAAACGTGCGTGTGGGCATCGACGAAGCCGGGAAGGACGGTGGCCTTCGAAAGATCAATCAGCTCAACGCCTGCGGGAGCGGAGCCGCCGGGAGTCACACTGAGGATCTTGTCACCTTCAATAAGGATCAGGGCATTCGAAATGGGGGTATCGCTTTTGCAGTCGATCAGACGCCCAGCAAGAATGGCGACGCGCTTGGGGGCAGTCGCGGAGGGTTGTTGCGCGTGAACGAAGCTGCTCGCACTTGAAAGAAGAAGGACAACGGCAAGAAATCTCAGGCCGTAGGGTCTCATCACATGTGCCTCCCGTGAACGGCGACAGCGTAACAGAGGAGCGGTGGAAAGAAAAAGTGGGCAACTTCTTCCCGCTCCTACTACACAAATTTCTCCGAGCACATCAAAGCAGCGCGCTTCCGTGGCATACTCGTTGGTTCGCAAATCTCAGGAGGCCTATGCGGCGCTCAATCCTTGCATTGTTCGTCATCGGCTTGTTTCTGCACTCAGCCCTGGCGGATTCCCCCGAACCGAATCCCAACGCCACTCTCGACGGATTTTCAGCGCAGAACGCGCGTACTGAGCGCGAGTGGGAAAACAAATTCCGCATAGTTCCTGACGCCCAGAAGCAACGCGACTATATGAAATTGCTGAGCGCCCGGCCGCATCACGTGGGATCTCCCTACGACAAGCGGAATGCCGAGTGGATTCTCTCGAAGTTCAGGGAATGGGGGCTGGATGCACACATCGAAAGCTTCAAAGTGCTTTTCCCCACGCCCAAGCGGCGCCTGCTGGAGTTGATTGCGCCTACACGCTATGTTGCTAAATTGCAGGAACCGACTTTGGCCGAGGATCCAACTTCCGGTCAACGGGATGAACAGCTTCCCACCTACAACGCCTACTCCCACGATGGGGATGTGACGGCGCCTCTGGTGTATGTGAATTATGGCTTGCCGGAAGACTACGACCGTTTGCAACGCCTCGGCGTTTCGGTGGAGGGCACCATTGTAATCGCGCGCTATGGCAATTCGTGGCGCGGCATCAAACCCAAGGCTGCTGCTGAGCATGGCGCGGTCGGCTGCCTGATTTACTCCGATCCCAAGGACGACGGCTACTTTGGTGGCGATGTTTTTCCGAAAGGCGGCATGCGTCCCGATCAAGGTGTGCAGCGCGGCAGTGTGATGGACTTTGCGTCTTCTTACCCTGGCGATCCACTCACTCCTGATCGAGGCGATCCCAACTCGCCCCGCATGACCGCCAGTAACGCTCCCAGCATCACCAAGATTCCGACTTTGCCCATCTCCTACGGAGACGCCCAGCCGCTGCTGGCCGCTCTCACGGGCCCGCTTGCGCCTGAGGAATGGCGCGGGGCCCTGCCTATTCCTTATCACGTCGGTCCCGGTGCTGCCAAAGTGCATCTGGTGGTCGAATCGAATTGGGACGTGAAGGATGTGAACGATATCATCGCCCGCATTCCTGGCTCGACTGAAGCCGATGAATGGGTGGTGCGCGGCAACCATCACGATGGTTGGGTGAATGGCGCTGAAGATCCCATCTCAGGCCAGGCCGCTTTGCTGGAAGAAGCCCGCTCGTTCGGCGAGCTTCTGAAGCAAGGGTGGAAGCCCAAACGCACGATCGTCTACTGTGCCTGGGACGGCGAAGAGCCGATGCTGTTGGGTTCGACTGCATGGGCCGAAACCCACGGACACGAGTTACAGGAACATGCCGCTGTCTATATCAACTCCGATAGCAACGGCCGTGGCTATTTGCTGATGGAGGGCTCGCATTCGCTGGAGCACTTCATGAACAACGTGGCGCGAAATATCGACGATCCGGAAAGCAAGCTCTCAGCTTTCGAGCGCGAGCGCCTGGCCGGCATTACCGAGGCCAAGTCGGACGAGGAACGCAAGGAGCTGCGCCAACGAGCTGACTTGCGCATGAATGCTCTCGGCTCCGGCACAGATTACACGGCGTTTGTTGACCATCTCGGTGTCGCGTCTCTCAATCTCGGTTACGGGGGCGAAGACGATGGCGGAATCTACCACTCCATCTACGACGACTTCTATTGGTTCACACATTTCTCCGATACCGATTTTGTCTATGGCGTCGCCCTCTCGCAAACCATCGGCACGGCGGTGATGCGAATGGCCGACGCTGACGTCCTGCCCTACGAGTTCACTGATCTCGCAGACACCGTGCAGAGTTACAACAAAGACCTGCAAAAGCTCTTGCAGAGTAAGCAGGATGAGGCTCATGAGCGCGAACTGGAACTAAAGGAGGGGGCATTTCACGCCGCATTGGATCCCCGCAAGCCGACCGTCGCGCCCCCTCCGCAGGATGTTCCTCCACACTTGAACTTCGCACCGCTGGAGAATGCCCTCGAAGCGCTCACGAAGAGTGCGGAGCATTACAAAACTGCCTTCAACAAAGCCGAAGCCTCGGGATTTCCCGGGAGCGACAAGCAGTTGGCCGCGCTGAATCAGAAGCTGCTGCAAAGCGAGCGTCGACTTACCGATCCCGCAGGTCTTCCCCGCCGTCCCTGGTACCGGCACATGATTTACGCTCCCGGCGTCTACACCGGATACGGGCCGAAAACTATGCCCGGCGTTCGCGAGGCCATCGAGCAGCGCCGCTGGCAAGAAGCTGACACAGAGATCGGGCGCGTCGCCAAAGTGCTCGAAAACGAAGCTGCGCTTATTGATTCTGCTGCCACAGATCTGGATGGGCTGGCTAAGTAATGCAGTTTTCAGGGAAAATAGCCGCGGAATCGCAGGCAGAACCTGGCTGCCCCCCAGGGATTCGAACCCCGATAGCCTGCTCCAGAGGCAGGTGTCCTAGCCGTTGAACGAGGGGGCATTCGATTCATTATCCAACGAGTCGTCCGCGTGGTCAACCGGGTGTCGATTCGCTATCAATTCGCGCTAAACTCTGTTTGTCCGCTGCGCTGCTTAAGGAATATTTATGGTCACCGTTTTCGAGAATGTTTCTGCCATCTCCACCGAATATACCGAAATTGCCCGCCGGCCGCTGGAGTCGGATCAGTGCGCGCTTATCGTGGTGGATATCCAGGAAAAGCTTTTGCCGCCGATTTTTCAGAAGGAACAACTGGTGCGAAATTCGAAACTGCTGATCCGCGCCGCAGGTGTACTGAAGATTCCGGCGATTGTGAGCACGCAATACGCGAAGGGACTCGGCGAGACTGTGCCGGAGATCGCTTCCCTGCTGCCGGAAACCAAGGCCATCGACAAAGACAGATTCTCCTGTTTCGGCAGCGATGTCTTCTGTACGCTGCTTAAGCGGCTGCCGGGAAACCGCAACACTCTGCTGCTATGCGGCATGGAAAGCCACATCTGCGTGATGCAGACGGCGCTGGCAGCGCTGCGCGAAGGCTACCTCGTGCACGTTGCCTCGGATGCAGTCAGCTCGCGCAAGGAATGGAACTGGAAGATCGGCCTCGAGCGAATGCGCTCCGCGGGCGCGGTCATTTCCTCCACCGAGATGACGATCTATGAGCTAATGCGCTCCTCGTCGTCACCGGCATTCAAGGAGCTGCTGCCCTATCTAAAGGAATGAACTCCTGCTGGATTCGGGCCACCGAAGGGACTGTCATCCCGAGCAAAGCACGGGATCTTTGTGCTTGCTCGCAGCGGCAGCGCAGATAACGCAGGCAAGAACCAAGATCCCTCGCTCTGCTCGGGATGACAAATGGTCCGGTGTCTCTGTTTCTGAAGGGTGGACTAGCTTTCGGACTCCTTCTTCTTTACCCGCACGACAGTGATCTTAGCGAAGCCTTCCTCGAACGCCGGAGGCTTCAGCTTGGCCGCCATGCGGCGCATCACGTCTTCTGGAACGACCAGGTCGCGGCGCGAGTGTCGATCAAGGCAGACTTCGAGCGGTACGTCGAAGAAGACCGCGTGCACTTCGTATTGGTAATCCTTGGCCAGTTTGATCCAGTGTTGGCGTTCCTGCGGCGTCAGGTTGGTGGCGTCAACGTAATTCATGGGACGCTTGGCGATGAGCCTCGCCTTGAGCATGGAGCGGAGGTTGGAAAACACGAGGTCTTGAAAACGCTGCTCTCGGACATCGTCGAACAGCAGCGACCGCACCATGTCGCTGGAGAGCGGGACAACGTTGTGGCGCTTGAACCACGAACTCTTGCCCGAGCCGGGCAGCCCGATGGCGAGCACTACGACGCCTTTCGGAGCACGTTGGGCGGCTGCAGGAGCTGCCGGAACCCTCGACGCGGCCGGGACTGGAGAAGTTGCTGCTGGCTCTTCTGCCTCTCTCGCGTCCGAAAACTCTTCCTCCGCCGGCCCTGCGGGCACTACCGGAACAGATCCCTTAGCTGCAGCGGGTGCAAAGGCTTGAGCAACCGCCTGCTCGCGCCCACGCCCACCTCTTCCGCGCCCACCGCGGCGACGTCGTCCGCGACCGGTTGATCCGGTGCTAATCGGGACAGGCTGCGTGGTCGCGGGTGGTTCTTCCGACGGTGGTTCTTCCGACGTCTGTTCCGCCGAGTTCGAACGTGTTCGGCGCACGGGACGAGCCTCCCGCTCAGGCGGAGCTGGGACGAACATTTCCGGCTCTGTCTTCGCGGCGTCGGGAGCCTCGTTGGGCGGTTGCTCCGCGTCAAAATAAGCCGGCTGCAGGGGCGGGGGAACGGGCTGGTCGGAGGGCTCCACCGGCGTCTTTTTGCGGCGCTGCAGGCGCTCGCGCATCCATTTACGCATGCAAGGCTTTTAACACAGAAGAGAGTGCGGGATCAATCGACTGGGCCGCAAGCGAACCACGCGCGACAGCCGAGTAGACTCCGCTAGAATGTCAGCATGGCTCAGGTAATCCCCTCAACGATCCACGGCCAGAGATACATCTCTCTCGGCACGTTCCGAAAGAACGGGACAAAGATCGCGACGCCAGTGTGGTTTGGAGAAGACGGCGACAAACTGTACGTGATGACCCGCAGCGATACGGGCAAGATGAAGCGCGTGCGCAACAATCCGCGGGTAACGGTTGCTCCCTGCACGATCCGGGGGAAACTGACGGGGACGGAGGTCCCGGCTTTGGCGCGGATCCTGCCGCCCGAGGAACATGTTCATGCGCATCAGACCATCAACCGGAAATATTGGCAGGCGCGGATCACATCGATCTGGAGCAGGGCGGATGCATTCTTGGAAATAAGCTTCCCCTAGCCTGTCTATAAACGACCAGCGACCGCTTTCCGTGATGGGACCGGGGCCTTCTCAATCGGTGCCCCGATCATTTACGGCGGTTCGCTCTCCTGCTAACATCATTTGTCTGTCTACCGGCGCAGAAAGATTTCTGATGTCGCATTCATAGAAAACGGAGAAATTATGGCAATCAAAGTTGGTATCAACGGTTTCGGACGCATCGGCCGCAACGTTTTGCGGACCTCGCTCAACGACCCCAACCTCGAATTCGTGGCGGTGAACGATCTCACTGACCCCAAGACGCTGGCACACCTGCTGAAATACGACTCGATTCTGGGGAACCTGCCCAACAAGATTTCTGCGGGCGCAGACAGCATCACCATCAATGATAAGACCATCAAGGTGTTCAAGGAGAGAGATCCGGGCGCGCTGCCTTGGGATTCAGTGGGCGCTCAGGTGGTGATTGAGTCGACTGGGCATTTCACAGACGCAAACGATGCCAAGAAGCACCTGCGGGGATCGGTGAAGAAGGTCATTATCTCGGCTCCCGCGAAGAATGAAGACGTTACGGTTGTGCTCGGCGTGAATCAGGAGAAGTACGACGCCGCCAAGCACAACATCATTTCAAACGCCTCTTGCACGACGAACTGCCTGGCCCCGATCGCCAAAGTGATCAATGACACGTTCAAGATTGTCAGCGGGACGATGACCACGATTCACTCTTATACAAATGATCAGGTCATTCTCGACTTCCCACACAAAGACCTGCGCCGGGCGCGAGCTGCGGCGATCAACATGATACCTACCTCCACGGGAGCGGCGAAGGCCTTGAGGCTCGTCCTTCCCGAGTTGGCCGGAAAACTGGACGGTTTCTCCATGCGGGTACCTACGCCCAATGTTTCGGTGGTCGATCTGGTGGCATGGGTGGAAAAGAAGACGACCAAGGAAGAAGTGAATGCGGCACTGAAGAAGGCGTCAGAAAGCGGGCCGCTGAAGGGCTACCTGGGCTATGAGGAGAACGAATTGGTGTCGTCGGATTTCAAGGGCGATCCACGTTCTTCCATCGTCGATGCGCCCATGACCCTCGTAGTCGGCGGCAATTGCGTCAAGGTCATTTCCTGGTATGACAACGAATGGGGATACTCCAGCCGGGTGCGGGATCTGATTCACTACATCGCCGGCAAGGGTCTGTAGCGATTCTGTAGCGCGGCATCGACTTTCGCGATGGTGCCGGCGCTGCTTTATGACGCGGTTCCTAACTAAGGACGAACCAGCCGATGTCCAAACTTTCTATCCGTGACCTCCCGCTGAACGGTAACCGTATCTTCATGCGGGTCGACTTCAATGTTCCTCTGGAAGACGGGCGCGTCATGGACGACACGCGTATCCGCGAAACTCTGCCCTCCATCGAGTACGCCCTGCGCCACGGGGCGAGATTGATTCTGGCCTCGCATCTGGGGCGGCCCAAAGGCAAGGTTAATCTGAAAATGAGCCTGAAGCCGGTGGCCGAGCGGCTGCGCATGGTGCTCGACAAAGAACTGGCGCGTGGTGAAAACGTGGGATTCTGTCCGGAGTGCGTCGGTCCGGAAGCCGAGGAAGTGGCCACGCAACTGGAAAAAGGCCAGACTCTGCTTCTGGAGAACCTCCGTTTTCATGCCGAAGAGGAAGCCAACGACGAGAAGTTCGCCAAGCAGTTGGGAATTCTGGCGGATTTCTATGTGAACGACGCCTTCGGCACGGCGCATCGGGCACATGCCTCCACCGTCGGCATTACGAAGTTCGTGTCAAAATCCGCGGCTGGCTTGCTCATGGAGAAGGAACTGAAGTACATGGGCAAGGCGCTGGAGCATCCAGAGCCGCCGTTTGTGGCGATTCTGGGTGGCGCCAAGGTGAGCGACAAGATTGGCGTGATTCGGAACCTGATGGACAAGGTCGATTCGCTCATCATCGGCGGCGGAATGGCCTATACCTTTCTCAAGGCTAAAGGACAGGAAATCGGCAAGTCGCTGCTGGAATCCGACAAAGTTGACCTGGCTCGGCAGCTGATGGAAGAAGCGAAGAAGCGGAATGTGAAGATCCTGCTGCCGATCGATCACGTGGTGGCGATTAAGCCCGAAACCAACGCCGTCGTGCAGCAAATCGGGGAAGGCCAGCCCATTCCGGCCGATCGCATGGCGCTCGACATTGGGCCGAAGACGATCGAGCTGTTCTCGGAAGAGATTTCGCGGGCGCGCACCATTGTATGGAACGGGCCCATGGGCGTGTTTGAGGTTCCAGGATTTTCGCGGGGGACTTTCAAAATCGCCCATGCCGTAGCGGAGAACGTGGGCGCGATCTCCATTGTGGGCGGCGGCGACACCGTCTCGGCAGTGCATGGCGCCGAAGTCGCGGATAAGATGACGCATATTTCCACCGGTGGCGGGGCTTCGCTGGAATTTCTGGAAGGCAAGAAACTGCCAGGTGTCGAAGCGCTCACAGACAAGAAGTGATCCATCTTCGCCGGGCTTTCAAAAAGTTCAACCATCCGGCATTCGTTCCTCCATTCCGAATCAAGAAGGTCTCCTCATGAGAACCAAGCTAATGGCCGCCAACTGGAAAATGAACAAGACCCCGGACGAAACTCGCGTGTACTTCCGCGAATTTCTCCCTCTGGTCGCAGGTCACACTCGCGATGAGATTGTGGTCTGTCCGCCCTACACGGATGTGGACGCGGCGCTGGCGGCCGCGCGGGGTTCGAACGTCGCCATCGGAGTGCAAAACGTGCATTGGAAAGCCGAAGGCGCTTATACCGGGGAAATTTCGGCACCGATGTTGGTGAGCCTCGGTGTGACCCATGTGATCGTGGGGCACTCGGAGCGACGGCAGTATTTTGGCGAGACCGATGACACGGTGAACCTTCGGCTGAAGGCCGCCTTGGAATCCGGCCTTACGCCGATCTGTTGCGTAGGCGAATTGCTCGAAGAACGCGAAGCTGGCCTCACCGATGATGTGTTGCGACGGCAGTGTGTAAGAGCCTTTCATGCCATCTCGGCCAAGAAAGCCGCCAAGCTGGTCGTAGCTTATGAACCGGTGTGGGCGATTGGAACCGGCAAGACGGCGACACCAGAGCTGGCCGCCGAAGCGCATGCTGTGATCCGGCGGGAGGCTGCGGAAGCTTTCGGGGACGATTTCGCATTGAAGATGCGCATTCTCTATGGGGGATCGGTGAAGCCGGACAACGCCGCGATTTTGATGGCACAGGAGGAAATCGACGGGGCGCTGGTGGGCGGGGCTTCGCTTGATCCGAAATCGTTTGCGGCGATTGTGAAGTACTGAGATGAACTGCTGCAACTCGAGTACCCCCTCGTCGTGCGCGCGGAGTCGCCTTGTCGACATGAACGAATCTGTCATCCAAAGGGCAGTCGAACTTAACGATCCGGACCTCGCCAAGGAAGCCCTGCGGGAGATAGACGTACTTCTCAGTTCCTCGTCGGACCAGAACGAGAGAGTCTATCTTCTTTTCAGCAGGTCATCCTGCTACGGAATACTGGGGGATTTCGTAGAGGCTAGACGGCAACTTGCGGTGGCGCTTGATGAGGGACGTGGCGACCCATTCGCCCAGGTGTCGTTCGATTTTGGTGCCGGGCTCCTTTACCAGCGGGAAGGCAACTACGCTGAAGCCCTGGACAGGTTCAACTCCGCGTTGTCCACGCACTCCCAGCAATTCAAACGTCCGGAGATGCGCTTCATGTACGAAGACATTCAACAACGACGGGCGTTCTTATCGGTAACCCTAAGCAGATTCCGGGATGCCGTTCCTCTTTTGCGAGAGAGCCTTTCATTTGACCTGGACCCGGCACTGCGAAGTAGTGCTCTTGCCAGCTTGGGGCTTTGCTATTTGGAACTCAAAGACTATGAAGAGGCCAGGGATCACTTTCGTGAGGCCATTGCGCTCGGCCTGACGAAGGAGTGGGAAGGGAAGGCTCATTTCCATCTTGGCATCGCTTACTTCTGGACGGATTTGGTTGGGGTGGCGAAGCAAGAATTCCTGCTATGTGAACAACTTGCGACCATCCAGCAACTCCCAGTTGTCGACATCTGCGGCTGGCTTTCAAGCATCTGTAGGCGCCTCGGCGAGACCTCCGAGTCAGAGCGCTACGCGAGAATGGGAAAGCGCAATTGAACGGAAATATGGCGTGAACTTGTCTGGTGCGAAGTTCTCCCGCGATCTGCTAATCTTCTCTGCCTGTGTGACCTTGGGGGTTCAATCTGCTCAAAAGACAGAGAGCGTGAATGACGGAAACTGTGCGTCCTGAGCCGAGCCGCCTGTACCGGTGGCTGGTCCTGATCTTCGTCAGTTTGGCAATGTTTGGCAGTTACTACGTGTACGACGCTCTCAGCCCACTCGCCGATGTGCTCAAGCAGCAGCTTGGATTCTCCGATCTGGACATCGGATTCCTGCAGGCAATCTACAGTTTTCCCAACATTTTCACGGTAGTAATCGGGGGCTTCATCATTGACCGCATCGGTCTGCGAAAATCGCTGATGATCTTCGGCGTGCTTTGTTTTGTTGGTCCCGCGATCACCGCTGCCTCCGCGCACCTCTCGATTATGGCGACTGGACGCCTCATTTTCGGCATGGGGGCGGAATCGCTCAACGTTGCCGTGGTCACGGCGCTGGCACGCTGGTTTAAGGGTAAGGAGCTTAGTTTTGCATTTGGCTTGAACCTCACTGCGTCACGCCTCGGAACTTTTGCCGCGCTCAACTCTCCGACCTGGGCTCGCTCAGCCTATGCCAACTGGCGAACTCCCTTCCTGATAGCGCTAGCCTTCGCGGCTCTGTGCGTGGTGGGAGCCGTCGTCTACTGGTTCATGGAAGCGTGGGCCGAGAAAAACTACAGTCTGGGAGCGGTTTCCACCGACAAAGTAGTCTTCGCCGACCTGTGGAAGTTCGGGGTAAGCTACTGGCTTATCGTGGCGCTCTGTATTGTTTTCTACTCCGCCATCTTCCCTTTTCAGACCTTCGCGGTGAAGTTCTTCATGGAGGCCCACGGCACATCCCGCGAATTCGGAGGGTTCTTGTCGAGCATGCTGACCCTGTTCGCGATGATTGCTACGCCGCTGTTCGGCCTGTGGGTTGATCGTGTGGGAAAACGTGCGCTCCTAATGATGTTCGGGTCGTTGCTGCTGATCCCGGTGTATCTGATGATGGCCTATACCCAGGTCAGCCTGTATATTCCAATGGCGATGATGGGAGTCGCGTTTTCGTTGATTCCGGCGGTGATGTGGCCTTCGGTCGCCTACATTGTCGATCAGTCGAAATTAGGGACGGCTTATGGGCTGATGACGATGATCCAGAATATTGGGCTGTTCGGCCTCAATCTATTGATCGGGTGGGCCAACAATTATGGGCACGCCGATGCCAGCAATCCTGCCGGCTATCGCCTGGGTATGTGGATTTTCTCAGTCCTGGGGTTGCTTGGCGTGCTGTTTTCGTTCCTGTTGCGGCAGCGGGAATTGGGGCCTCATGGGCATGGGCTGGAGACGATTACTACTGCCAAGGGTGCGGCATAGGCTTTGCAAACTACCAATTTCCGGAGGTTGCGACTCTTCGGTCTGGCTGGGGTTTGAAGTCTGGGATGAGTCGGTTCTTCCAAGCCTTCGAATGCAAAGACTTTCTGGTATGGACTGGGGCGGAAACTGGATGGTTTGGGAACATCCGAAGATCGGTAGAAATACTCTGATATTCTGGAAGTGCAGAGGGTACGTCGGTTACTCAAGATCCGCGCAAACGATACAACACAAACTACTTATGCCGCATCCCAGTGATTGCGGCCCGGAACAGGCAACTTGACCGAGCCACGACATCAACAGACGACTGAACCCAGCGAAGCCGAGTTAATCGAACGGGCCAAACTGGGGGACGCGGTAGCGTTCCAGGCGCTCTACGACAAGCACAAGCGGCGGGTATATTCGCTGTGTCTGCGCATGACGGCTAACACGGCGGAGGCTGAGGATCTGGCACAGGAAGCATTCCTGCAGCTCTTCCGCAAGATCGCTACATTTCGCGGGGAGTCGGCATTCTCGACCTGGTTACACCGGCTTTCGGTAAACGTCGTGCTGATGCATTTGCGGAAGAAGAGTCTCCCTGTAGTTTCGTTGGAAGAGACAACGCAGGGGACTGAAGAGGATTCTCCGAAGAGGGACTTCGGAGCCGACGATATCGCGCTGGCCGGATCGATTGACCGAATGCAGTTGCAGAGGGCAGTGGACAATCTGCCTCCTGGCTACCGAACGATATTTGTGCTGCACGATATAGAAGGTTACGAGCATAATGAAATCGCCAAGATCGCGGGATGCTCGATTGGGAACAGCAAGTCGCAGCTACACAAGGCGCGCATGAAGTTGCGCGATCTGCTCAAGATGAATAGAGCCGAAAAGGCCACAAAATCTCGAGTAGGTTAAGCAAGCGTTGGACCACTGAACCGCATTAACCTGAGCAGGGGCGCAAGCGCTGCGGTAAGACTTAGAGCCGCAGCAGATTTCGGGGAGAGGTTATGAATTGCGTTGAGCTGCACCAGAGCTTGGCGGAGGTGGAAGATGGCGGCAGCGTGGAACGGCTGGCCCATCTCAGAGCATGTCCAGCGTGCTCAGCGCTGGTGAGAGACCTGAATCAGATCGCCGCGGCGGCGAGCCGGCTGCAAGCGGCGGACGAACCCAGTCCCAGAGTTTGGAATTCCATTGAGGTCGCCTTGCGACAGGAGGGCCTGATCCGTCTGCAGCGAGCCGGGCGGCCGTTAATAACTACCTTCTCCCGCTGGGGAGCGGCAAGATGGCTGGTGCCCGCGGCGGCGATGTTGCTGCTGGCTTTGGGAATCTCTGTGCGGCGTGAGTTGCGGCCGAATCCGTCCGCTCAACAAGCCTCCGTGGCTGTTCCTGTCGCGAATCCCTCCGATCTCAATGACGACGACCTGAGGCAGGAGATTGCGAACAACACTCCGGAGATAAAAACCCTCTATGAAGAAAATCTCCGGCAGGTGAATGACTCCATTCGAGATGCCCAGGGGGTCGTGGATGAGACTCCGAATGACGAGGATGCCCGGAGGTCGTTGATGGATGCATACCAACAGAAGGCGATGCTTTTTGAGCTGGCGATGGATCATTCGGCGGAATAGTATTGAGAATTTTAAGTAGGCTTACGGCGATGGCGGATCAGCGGGCTTGGGAGAGTTGCACATGGTGAGCAAACGCGCGGCAAAACTGGTTGCGATTGGTGTAATCGTGGCGGGCACGCTGGTGGCCGAGAGCAAGAGGGAGTATCACTTCTCGGTGGGGCCGAGAGCCGGCGTGTCGGTGATGAACCCCTATGGGTCGATTTCGGTGAAGCCGTCGTTGAACAATACCGTGGTAGTCAACGCGATTTTGCATTCCGACAAAGTTGAGATCGACAACAATCAGAACGGAAACCGCGTGGATATTCAATCGCACCTGCTGGCCGGGGCTGATTCCGACTCCGGACGCGTGGATTATGAAGTGCTGGTTCCTGCCGATGCCAGCGTGACCCTGCATTCCAGCACCGGTTCCCTGCGGGCTGAGAAACTGCATGGCGATGTCAGCCTGGAAGGCGCGGGAGCAGCGGTTGATGTTCGCGACGTCTCCGACGCCCACGTTCACGTCAAGACCATGAACGGTGCCGTGAATCTGGACAACATCCAAAACGGGCATGTCGAGGTCGATTCCTTGAGCGGTGACGTCACGCTCAGGAGCGTGACTGGCCCGCTGGTGCAGGTGGTTTCGACCAGCGGCAGAATCAACTACTTCGGCGACTTCGGCAACAGCGGCGAATACCGCCTGACCAGCCACAGCGGCGATATCGAAGCCACGATCCCGGAATGGACGTCTGCCGACGTGAGTGCGCGCTCGGTGCGCGGAGAAGTGCATGACGATATTCCTCTTCAACCGAAGAATCACACCTGGTTTCCCATCGATAAGGGACGTGCCTTCGCAGGTACCATGGGTCGAGTAGCAGTGTCCTCGACGGTGGTGCTTCGCTCCTTCAGTGGTAAAATTCACCTCAGAAAACGCTCCGAAAAACAATAAAGAAAACGAAGCGAAAACCGGTTCGGCGGAAACGGTCTGCTCAGGGCCCGAAGAAACCAGCGGGACTTCGTGTGCTTGTCCGCAGAGGTCGCGAGCTAGGCCGGCAGGCGGGGGCGCGGGGCGTGATCCTGATCGGCTTCATGGGCGCGGGCAAGAGTAGTGTGGGCCGGACCTTAGCCGAACAACTGGGATGGACCTTTGAGGATCTCGACGACCGGATTGAACGGCGGGAGGGGCGCAAAGTGGCTGAAATCTTCCGCGCGTCCAGCGAAGAGGGTTTTCGGCGAGCGGAACATGCAGCTCTAAAGGAACTATTGCGGGAGCTGCGTTCCGGCGTTCAGAGAATCGTGGCCCTTGGCGGTGGAGCTTTTGTGCAGAAGAAAAATGCCGCGCTGATCGAAGCCGGAGCCGTTCCCACCGTGTTCTTGGACGCTGCGGTGGAGGAGTTGTGGCGGCGTTGCAGGCAACAGGCCGAGGAGCAAGGAATTGAGCGCCCGTTGCTGAGCAGTCTGGAACAATTCGGCGAACTCTACGAGGCGCGGCAGCCGCACTATCTTAAAGCTTCGTTTAGGCAGCAGACCGGTGGGAAGAGCGTCCAGGAAATTGCGACCGAGGTGATGCAAGCTTTGGGCCTGGACCGAAGACGAGACAGTCGAGGAGAAAAGCAGTGACTCTGAAGGCACGGATGCGATGGGGAGCGGTGGCGGTTCTAGGGTGCGCGACGCTATTGTACGGCGGCGATAAGAAAGACAAGGCGAAGCCGGCGGGTGCCCAGCAGATCGATTCGGGCTCATTCGGGGTGTTCGTCAGAGGCCAGCGCGTTGTGACCGAGACTTTTAGCGTGAAGCAGGAGAATAACGTCAGCACGGTGAAGTCGCAATTGAAGGAAATAGGCAGTTCCGCTTCGTCCGGCCAAAAGTCGGAATTAGAGATGACTGGCTCCGCGGAGTTGGTTAAGTACGAGTGGGACGATGGCAACAGCTCGCTGGTGGTCACGCCGAACAATGATTTCCTGCTCGAAAAGATCACACCTTCGCCGGGCGCGAAACCGGCCGAGCAGCCGTTTCTCATGCCCAGCACCTCAGCGATTCTGGACAATAACTTTTTTATTCACCGTGAGGTTCTGGCTTGGCGCTACTTGAAGACGAATTGCCAGAGTCAAGGCGGCGAGTTCAGGTGCCAAAAGGATCCGGGGGAATATGGCGTGCTGGTGCCGCAGGATCGAACTTCGCTGCATGTGCGTCTGGAGCTGGTGGGACGAGAAATGGTTAGCATTCGGGGGACGCAGCGCGAACTGCTGCGGCTGGACTTGAAGGGCGAAGCGTTCTCGTGGGCCCTTTGGGTGGATGACAAGGACCAGTTCAAGCTAGTGCGGGTGCTGATTCCGGACGATAATACAGAAGTGGTGCGGGATTAGCCGCGACGCGGTGGTTGCAAGGGATTCGAATAGGAGCTGACTGGGCGCTATGCCGGTGGCCGACGCACGTACGGCGCGGGTTCTCATCACAGTGCTCTTGTTTGCACTGGGGTTGGGGTTTCTCTACGTGGCGCGGCAGACGCTGATTGCCTTCCTGTTTGCCATTTTCTTTGCCTACCTGATGAGCCCTCTGGTCTCGAGCCTGGAGAAACTTCTGCATGGCCGTGTACGCGCGATCGCGGCAATTTACCTGTTGCTGCTGGGCCTGGTGGTGCTGTTTTTCATCTCCATGGGACCGCGGATCGGCCACGAAGGGGCGCGCCTGGGCCAGTCGCTGCCCGCTCTGGCAAAGCTGAGTTCCGGGCAGATCGCCGAACAACTGGGAGAACAGCATGGCTGGAACTCTCGGATGGTCGAACTGCTTCGCGACTACATTGCCAGCCACAGTGAGGAAATTGAACAATTGGCGCAGAACGTAGGGCTCCGCATAGCGCAAGCAGCAAAACAGGCATGGCTGCTGGTGATTGTCCCCTTGTTGTCGATTTTCTTTCTGAAAGATGGCCGCGCCTTCAGCGAAGTGCTGCTGGCTCTGGTTCAGTCGCGACCACAGCGAGAACTACTACAAGGCGTGCTTAGCGATTTAAATCAGATGCTGGCCCATTTCATCCGGGCGCAGCTCACCCTGGCGTTGCTGACTTTCGTCATGTATTCAGCAGTTCTCGCCATGATGCGACTGCCGTACGCCCTGGTGCTCGGTACAGTGGGCGGCCTGCTGGAATTCATTCCCGTGCTCGGGCCCCTGACCGCCGCGGTAGCAATCGTGGGCGTGGCCTTGCTGATGGGCTACCAGCACTGGGTGGCGCTGGTCGTCTTTCTAGGTATCTGGCGATTGATCCAGGACTACGTATCCTCGCCCCGCATCATGGGACAGAGTATGGAACTGCATCCTCTGGCAGCGATTTTTGGCGTCATGGCCGGGGCCGAAGTCGCGGGCATTCTGGGTATTTTCCTTTCCATACCCGTGATGGCAAGTTTACGAATTGTTTTTCGGCGCTGGCGGCTGTATGCGGAGAAAAGAAAGTTCGGGCCGCTCAGTGAGTACGTGCTGGATAGCCAGATCGGGCGGCCGAAGTAGGAGAGCAGTTCTCAGGGCTCAGCCTTCAGTTCTTCGTCGCTTCCCTTCTTAACTTCTGCTGCAGTATTTTCGGTTCGCCCTCTCACTTAGCTGGCCGAGGCGCCTGCTCCTTCAGCTTTTCCTGCGCCAATGTTCCGGAGGAACTCTGCTGCTGCTTCGGGCAGAACCGTGTTGATGAACATACCCGAACCCAGTTCGAAGCCGGCGACGCGGGTGAGGCGCGGAATCACGCTTACATACCAGTGAAAGTGCCGGGCGCTGGCGTAATCGGAGGGGCCACTACGGACGGTGAAATTTAGATCAGGATTTTCGGCCAGCAGGCTGCGCAAAACACGGGCAAGGTCGGCGATCTCTGTGGCTGAGATGTCTCCGAAGGTGGCCATGTGGCGGAGGGGAAAGATGTGCGTGGCAAACGGCGTGGCCGAAGCGAAGACTTCCATGGCCACAAAATGCTCACTCTTGATAACGATACGGGTCTGGTCTTCCAATTCGCGTTCGACCATGTGGCAGAACATGCATTCTCCGGCGTCGTCGTAATGGCGCAGAGCCTCGTGCAGCCTATGCCGGACCTGGCTCGGGATCACCGGCGTCGCAACGATCTGGGAGTGCGGATGATGCAGACTGGCGCCGGCATCAAGGCCGTCGTTCTTGAAAATCGTCACGTGGTTGACGCGGCGGTCCATACTCAGCAAGGTGTAGCGCTCCTTGTAAACACGAAGAATGCTGGCGACCTGTTCATCCGGCAGCAGGGCCATGCAGCATGAGTGGTCTGGACTATCGATGACGACTTCGTGAAAGCCGAACCCCTCGATGCGGCGCCAAACGTCTTGCTGGCTGCGTGCAGGCTGGGCTTCTCTTGAAAGCGCAGCAAACTTGTTGGGAATAACTCGTACTGCCCAAGGCTGACTGGCGTTCGCAGGAAAGCGCATAATTTCAGGCGGGGTCTTGCTCTCGTTGCCCGGACAGAATGGGCAGGTCTCCACGAAAGGCGGCAAAGACTGAGCGGGCCGATGCGTGGCCAACTCCTCGGGACGCTTGGCACGCTCGGTGGCGATGATCACCCATTCCTTGGTAAAGAAATTCTGGCGTAACTCCGGCATGATAGTCCTCCTGAATCTTCTATCGGCAGAAGGAGGACAGTACTGGAGCGACGAGAAGACGCCGTCTCTGTAATGCGAGGAAGTGACTGCGATCTCAGGATCTGCGGTCCTGGCCGCTGCATCTTCCCAGCCCCGAAGAGAATCTGATATCGGTGAGCGCGCGAGGAACATAGCGATGTTATTGACTTTGGCTGGCGTCGGTATTGTGGGCGTTGTGGCTCTCGGGATATTCCTCGTCGTTCGCGTGAAACGCCGAAGGGACCGACGCGACTTGGAGCAGCACAGCATCACGGCGGAGGAACTCCACGCATTGTTGGCATCGGATCAAGAGGTGCTCCTGTTTGATGTTCGCCAGCCGCTGGACTTGTTAGCCTATCCGGAGGTGATTCCTAAGGCTCAGCGGTTCGCCCCGAGTGAAGTGCTAGCAAACCCCACGCTGATCCCAAAAGACAAAGAGTCGGTCGTTTACTGTACCTGTCCGAGCGACGAAACCAGCCGCATGGTATTGCGTCGCGCATCGGCGCTAGGATTCTCACGGATGAAGTTCCTCGAAGGTGGGTTGGCGGCGTGGAAGGCAAAGGGCTACCCAGTGGCTCCATATAAGGGGGTCTTCCACCTCAACCCGAGCTTGGTCCCGCGCTCCCAGTGATCGGTTTATTACAATCCTTGGAACCCGAAATCTGTACCTTATAGACGGAGTGCTACCATTACAACTGTGAGCAATAAACTTCCTATCGGAATCCTGGGCGCCACCGGAGTGGTTGGGCAGCGCTTTATCCAGATGCTGCAGCGCCATCCGTGGTTTGAAGTGGCGTGGCTGGCGGCATCCGACCGTTCTGAAGGCAAGACCTACTCCGAGGCCGCACGCTGGCGGCTGAAAACGCCGATTCCGGCCAACGTGGCCGCGATGAAAGTGTCACCCGCCTCACCGGAGGGCGCGCCGAAGATTATTTTCGCCGCACTCGACGCTTCGATTGCCGCCGAAATGGAGCCCCGGTTTGCCGACGCAGGTTGTGCTGTGGTTTCGAATTCCAGTGCGCTGCGCATGCAGTCCGATGTGCCGCTGGTGATCCCTGAGGTAAATGCCGGGCACATCAAGTTGATTGACGGACAGGCCTGGCGGAAGAAGTCTGGCGGCTATGTCGTGACCAATCCCAACTGCTCAGCGATTGGACTTGTGCTGGCTCTGGTGCCTTTGCAAAAGCGCTTCGGTCTGGAGACAGTGATGGCGGTAACCATGCAAGCTGTCAGTGGGGCGGGCTACCCGGGCGTGGCTTCGCTCGACATTCTCGGCAATGTGATTCCCTACATCCGCAACGAAGAAGAGAAGATGGAAGAGGAAACACTTAAACTGCTGGGACAAATGAACGGAACGAAGATTATTCCGGCAACTTTCGCCATGAGTGCGCAGTGCAACCGGGTCGCGGTGGAGGACGGGCACACGGAATCGGTTTCCGTCCGTCTGAAAACCAAGGCCAAGCCGGAGGAGATCATCGCGGCGTGGAACGAATACCGCGGCGAGCCGCAGGAATTGAAGCTGCCGAGCGCTCCGGAGCGTCCCATCGTTTATCTCGAGGCGAGTGATCGTCCGCAACCGCGGTTTGATGTTGACCTGGGGGGAGGCATGACGACTGCGGTGGGGCGGCTGCGGCCTTGCGGCGTGCTGGACTGGAAGTTCACGGTGCTTTCGCACAACACAATTCGCGGAGCCGCGGGCGCGGCCGTGTTGAATGCCGAGCTGCTCAAGTCCAAGGGTTACTTCGCAACTTCCTAGAATGAAACCTGAACCGTGCTCCAGTGCTCGGCCCACCTGCAATCCTGCAAGGAAGCGACGCCGATGATCGTGATGAAATTCGGCGGCACTTCCGTGGAAGACGCGCGGGCCATTGAGCGAGTGGCCGCAATCGTCAAGAACCGGCTGCCGCAAAAGCCAGTGGTCGTGGTTAGCGCCATGGCCAAAGTTACCGACACTTTGCTCACCATGGCGCGCGCAGCCGGAGCTGGGGAACGCAAGACGGCGCTCAAACTCTGCCGGTCGCTCCAGGAAAGGCATTACAACACTGCGAGTGAACTGCTCGGCACCGCGTTGTTCACTGACTTCCACTCGGAGCTGGGAAGCGACTTCGAGGGGCTCGACGAACTTCTGCGCGGGATTTCGGCCGTCGGCGAGTTGACTCCGCGGACCACCGATCACGTTGCCGCCTTCGGCGAGATGCTTTCCAGCAAGATTGTGGCGGCGGCGTTTTCGGCTCACGGCCTGAACGGCACGCATGTCGACTCGCGGGAAATTCTGGTCACTGATAGCAGCTACATGGAGGCGGCGCCGCAGACGGACGAAACCAACGAGCGACTGCACAGCAAAGTGCAACCGCTGCTGGATGCCGGCCGGGTCCCAGTGATGGGCGGGTTCATTGGGGCGAACAGTGCAGGAGTGACCACAACAATTGGCCGAGGTGGCTCCGATTTTTCTGCTGCGATCGTCGGTGCCGGGCTGGGCGCTGAGCGCATCGAAATCTGGACCGACGTGGATGGGATTCTGACGACTGACCCCCGCATTTGCCCGGATGCACGGCGCATCAAAGTGATCAGCTTCGACGAAGCCGCGGAATTGGCGTACTTCGGTGCGAAGGTGCTGCATCCGGCGACGGTGTTGCCCGCCATCCAGAAAAATATCCCCGTCTATGTTCTGAATTCGCGAAATCCGTCGTGCGAAGGGACGAAAATCACCACCCGCGCTCCCCAGGGAAACAACATTTTCAAAGCGATTGCCGTGAAAAAACGGATTACGATCGTGAACGTAGCTGCGCCCCGCATGTTGCTGGCTCACGGCTTTCTGCGGTCCATTTTCGAGGCCTTTGACCGGCACAAGGTCGCCGTCGACGTGGTTTCGACCTCTGAAGTCAGCGTTTCGCTCACCGTGGATTCGAATAACGCCATCCCGGCCCTGGCCGCTGATCTGGCCAAGCTGGCCGACGTGAAGTATGAGGGACGTAAAGCTATCGTGTGTCTTGTGGGCGAGAGCTTGCGGGACAAACCCGGCATAGCTGCGCTCGTATTCAGCGAGTTGGCCGACAAAAAGATTCGCATGATCTCGCAGGGCGCGTCGGAAATTAATCTGACCTTTGTAATCGAAGAGGACGAAGTGCCCGACGTGATCCAGAGGCTGCATAAGACGTTTTTCGCGGATTTGGATCCTGAGGTATACGCGTAGGTATCGAGCACACTGTGCGGTTCTGGTCGCGCTGTCGCGATCAAAGGTTTGGACGTCATGAATATCCTCCTTCTCGGCCGTGGAAAGACTGGGTCGCTGGTGGCGGAAGCGGCACGCCGGCGTGGACACAGCGTTCAGGTCGTGGGCGCCGCGGAGAACGCCGCATGCGAGGCTCTTACCGCGGATAAGCTAAACGGCATCGACGTCGTGATCGATTTTACCGCTCCTTCCTGCGTGGCTGGTCATATGGAGGCATGTGTCGCAGCAGGCAGGAATATGGTCGTCGGCACCACTGGCTGGCACCAAGAACTGAATCGCATCCGGCAGTTGGTCGAAAGCCAGGGCACGGGATTGGTTTACGCCGCTAACTTCTCAGTGGGAGTGAATCTGTTTCTTGACGTCGCGCGCGCGGCGGCCGCTGCCTTGCGGCACCAATACTCTGGACAGATCTTCGAGCGGCACCACGCTCAGAAAAAAGATGCTCCCTCCGGGACGGCTCTTGCGCTCCAGCGCGTAATCAGCGAAGCCGGCCTCAACGGCGGGCTGAAGGAAAACGACAAGCGCGACGATCTGGAAATCATTTCTTTTCGCGAAGGCAACGTCGTGGGTATGCACGAAGTCGTCCTCGACTCCGCTGTGGACAGGATCTATCTCTGCCACGATGCCAAGTCGCCCCAGGGCTTCGCCGATGGTGCGGTGCGCGCGGCTGAGTGGATTGCCGGTAAGAAGGGCTTCTACGATTTCAAGGACGTTTGGCGGGAGTTGTAGTTCCGCCAGCCGTTCCCACGCAACCCCATTCGCGTTATCTTATTAGCATGCAACTCCGTGGCTGTGGTACCGCGCTGGTCACACCTTTCCATCAGGACGGTTCAGTTGATGACGCTGCTCTGCGCAATCTCGTGGCATGGCAGGTGGAGTCCGGTATAGATTTTCTGGTTCCCTGCGGCACTACCGGCGAGACACCTACTCTCACGCACGATGAATGGCTTCGTGTAATTGACACGACCATCGAGGTAGCGGCGGGGCGCGTGCCGATCATGGCGGGAGCGACCTCGAACTCTACGCACGAGGCCGTGGAAAAAGCCAAAGAAGTTGCTTCGAGGCCCGGAGTCGACGCGATTCTCACCGCTTCTCCCTACTACAACAAGCCCACGCAGGAAGGCCAGTACCGGCACTTCAAAGCGATCGCCGAAGCCGTTGGCGACAAGCCGGTCATTCTTTACAACGTACCGGGCCGTACAGGGGCGAACCTCGAACCGTCCACGCTGGCGCGCTTGGCCGAGATTCCCAATATTGTGGGGGTTAAGGAAGCCAGCGGCAACATGACGCAGGTCGCCGAGGCCATCAACGTGGTGCCCGAAACATTTCTGGTTTTTTCCGGGGACGATTCGGTCACCTTGCCCGTGATCGCACTCGGCGGTGTGGGAGTTGTTTCGGTAGCATCCAACGAGATTCCCCACGAGATGGCAACCATGACGCGGGCTGCGCTCAACAATGACTGGACCACGGCCCGCAGCATCCATCGCAAATATCTGCAGTTAATGCAGGCGAACTTCATCGAGTCGAGTCCGCTTCCCGTGAAGGCGGTACTCGCGATGATGGGCAGAATTGAAGAAAACTATCGCTTGCCGCTCCTGCCCATGCGACGCGATACACGATCGAAGCTGCAGAAGATCGTGACAGAGGTCGGACTAATCACGAAGCCGGCGGCGCCTGCGCCGGAGACAGCGCAATTCTATATCTACGAAAACTGGGCAGCCGGTCCGCATAAAATCGTGCTGCACCGCGGATCCTGTGGCCAATGCCATCAGGGCAAGGGCCGTCCCGCAGGGCATGACGCCAACCACGCGCGCTGGCACGGACCGTATTCGTCGCTGGTCCAAGGGCGCGAGGCCGCGCACGGCATGACCGGCATACTCATTCGCAGCGAGTGCAAGTGCGTGTGAAGGCCTGACTGGAATCAGAGCATGAAAAGCTTCGCGTTATTCGTCCTCTCTATTGCCCTCTTCTCCAGTGCTTTCGCCGGAGTCGAGACGGTCGAAATCGGCAAGATTCAGATTGCAAGAGCGCTAACCGGGACGATCGTCGACCCCAGTGACTCGGTGTTGCCGGGAGTTCAGGTCCTCGAAGTGTCCTCGGACTGGAAAACCGTCCTCCGCACTACAACGACCGATGGCAGTGGAAACTGGCTTCTAGCACCAGTGCCCAAGCAACAAATCTATTACCTTCGCTTCATCGCTAATGGCTTCAACCCATTGCAGGTCCGCGTTGAGCTGAATCATGGAAAAGGAAAGGACCTCAGATTTAAGTTGCCCATTGCGACATAGCCCCGGGGGGACCGTTACTTGAGAGCTCAGCATCGGAAACCAATCTCGTCCAAGCACAGGATAGAATCCCGTATACTTTCCCCGGATGCAATCGCTGAGATCTTCCATCGAGCGTCTCGCCGCGCTGGGCGAAGTCGAGCGCAATCCCGAGGCGCGGCCGGTGTTTTTTGAGTTCCGAGACGCGCTCACTCAAGGAAAGATCCGCGCCGCCGAAAAAATCGAAGCCCGCTGGATCGTCAACGCATGGGTGAAGCATGGCATTCTGCTTGGGTTTCGCCTGGGCGAGCTGGTTGAGACGAGCTCCGCTGCTCTCACCTTCGTGGATAAGGACACCTTCCCTGCCCGTCAGTTTTCGATCGCCGATCGTGTGCGTATTGTTCCCGGCGGCTCGTCGGTGCGGCTGGGAGCTTATGTGGCGCCGTCAGTAATTTGTATGCCGCCGATGTTTATCAATGTGGGCGCCTATGTGGACGAGGGAACGATGATCGATTCCCACGCTCTGGTAGGGTCGTGCGCGCAGATCGGCAAGCGCGTGCATCTGAGCGCTGCGGCGCAGATCGGCGGCGTGCTCGAACCGGTTAACGCCGCGCCCGTGATCATTGAAGACGATGTGCTGGTCGGCGGCAACTGCGGAGTATACGAAGGCACGCTGGTACGCACGCGCGCCGTGCTGGGTGCAGGAACGATTTTGACCCGATCGACGCCGCTTTACGACCTGGTGCGCGGCGAAGTCTACCGCGCGACGGCGGAATCCGTGCTTGAAGTTCCCGAAGGCGCTGTGGTTGTACCAGGTTCGCGCGCCGTGACGAAGGGCGCCGCGGCAGAGTTGGGGATCTCTTTGTATACGCCAGTCATCGTTAAATACCGAGACGAGAAAACAGACCGCGGGATTGAGTTGGAAGACTGGCTGCGCTGACGCTTGCATTACCTCTTAGCGGATTTCTGGTGGACACGGATTCTAAAGCACATGGATCGCGAGCATCCGCGCGTCATCGGGACCAATTCGAATCTGCTCAAGCTTCTCGACAACAGCATCGGCTTCGCCCAAGGCCGACGCCGGATACGTGCTGGCCAGCGCAATCACTTTCATCCCCCCAGCGTGGGCCGACTGGATGCCGGCGGGCGCGTCTTCGATTACCAAAGATTCCGCCGGGTTCACGCCCAATAGCTTCGCTCCTTTCAAATACGGCTCGGGATGCGGCTTTCCATCGACAACATCATCTGCCGTGACCATGACTTTAGGAACTGGTATTCCTGCGAGTTCCAGCCGTGCCCTTGCCAGATGCCGGGTTCCGGACGTGACCACGCACCAGCGTCCGTCAGGAATCGCGCGTACCAGTTCGGCGGCGCCAGGCATCACGGCCACGGAGTCGTGATCGGCCGCCTCGCGGCTCTCCAGCTTTCGCACTTCCGCCTCGGCGTCGAGCTGAGGAGCAATCTTGCGAATCACTTCGACCGCCCGGACTCCGTGAGCAACGGCCGCCACTTTCTCTTCGTCAATTCCCCGTTCGCGGGCCCAGATGCGCCATTGCCGCTCCACTGAGCGAGTGGAATCAACGAGAACTCCGTCGAGATCGAAGAGAACGGCAGCACACAGGAAGGTGGTCATTCTTTTTTTCTACCACAAGACGGTTAGCTAGCGCGCTGGCGGCGACAATGCCGGGTTCTGGGATCGCTCGCGGAGTTGCAGATGACGCTGGCGGAAGTGAGCTCTGGCGCGCTCGCCCCACGCGCGCACGAACCAGTAGTTCAAACCTGCGCCAAGGGCGGAACTGACGAGCGGAATCATGCGTCCCGCCCACTTCTCCACCACCTCAGCACTGGCCCGGGCCGCGATGCGCTGGATCACACGCGGAACGAACCTATTGACGACTTCCTTCTCCAGCAGCTCGCGGCTGATGTCGACCCCTGCGGCACTGGCAGCAGCGATCCAGAGTTCGGCGATTTCATGGTCGGTGTTGAACTGAAATCCGTAAACCAGACTCAGCTTCTGGATGGTGCGCATGGTAATTGCCGACAAGATGCCAAGATCAGGAAAGATAGTGATCATGCCGCCCAGGCCAAAGCCGGCCCCCTCAAGAGCGGCCAGTTTCATGCCGCTGCGAATGAGTCCGTCGGCGACCGCGTCAAGCTCGCCCATCTCCAGGGAATAGACTCCTTCATAACCGCTGATGGGCAGGCGGTAGGCGGTGCGGAGTTGCACGAGAAACTTTCCGGGATCTACCTGAACGGTGGAGTAGGCACGCGTCAACCCCTTGATGAGCGCTTTCTCGGCGCGCCCGCGAAGCCAGGATTTCGATTCGGTGTCGGCCATTGCCTCAACCTTAGCTCAGGCTCACGCGAAAGGCTAGCTGGAAGAGCAGTTCCAAGTTCTCAGTTCCCGGTTCACCGTGAGTTTCCTGTCGGCTACTGGGCACTGCCGCGTGTGCTAGCATCATCAATATCTAATGCCAACTGGAAAACTGCAGATTGTCCCCCTCGGCGGTCTCGGCGAGTTCGGTATGAACTGCATGGCCGTGCGCTGGGGCGATGACATTATTGTGATCGACGCGGGACTTATGTTCCCCGAAGCTGAGTTGCTCGGCGTCGACATTGTGGTTCCCGACATTTCCTACCTCATTGAGAATAGGCAGCGGGTGCGGGGCATCGTTCTCACCCACGGCCACGAAGACCACATCGGCGCGCTGCCCTGGATTCTCTCCGAGCTGAACGTGCCGGTTTGGGGTACGGAGTTCACGCTGGCCTACGTGGAAGATAAACTCGACGAGCATGGACTGCTCGACGACGCTGACCTGCGCGAGATTAGTGCAGGCGAAAGGTTCAAAGTCGGTGCGTTCACCATTCATCCCATTCGGGTGACGCACAGCCTGGTGGATTGTGTCGCGCTCGCGATTCACACTCCGCTGGGCGTGATCATTCATACCGGCGACTTCAAAGTCGATCCCACGCCTACCGACAATCATCTGTTCGACCTGCACGCCTTCGCCGAGTACGGCAAGCAGGGCGTCCTAGCACTGTTTCAGGATTCGACCAATGTTGAGCGCAAGGGCTATACGCCAAGCGAACGTGCGGTGCGGCGGAAGTTTGACGAAGTTTTTGCGCATACTCAGCGTCGCCTGTTCATCTCGTGCTTTTCTTCTTCCATTCATCGCATCCGGCTGGCGGTAGAACTGGCTCATCAGCACGGGCGCAAGGTGGCGTTCATTGGCCGCTCCATGAACAACTCTGCCGAGATCGCCGAAGATCTGGGTTACCTGGAGATTCCTGAAGGGCTCGTGATCAATCCTGGCGAGATGAAGAACTTTCCCCCCGAAAAAGTCTGCGTGATGATCAGCGGAACCCAGGGTGAGCCCATGTCGGCGCTGTCGCGGGCGGCCGTGGATAATCACAAACACGCGAAGATTGAGAGCGGTGACACGGTTGTGCTCTCGTCGCGCATCATTCCCGGCAACGAGAAGACGATTTATCGCATGATCGATCACCTGTTCCGCCGCGAGGCTTACGTAATTTACGAAGACGGAACCTCGCCGCCGATTCACGTCAGCGGACACGCCAGCCAGGAAGAATTGAAGTTGATCATCAACCTGGTGAAGCCAAGATATTTCATTCCCATTCACGGTGAGTACCGGCAACTCAAACTGCACGCCGAAATGGCCGGCGCCATGCACAGCTCGGTGGGCAAGGTGATTCTGATCGAGAGCGGTGACATTCTTGAGTTCGACGAGCACGCCGCTCGCAAGGCCGGGCGCGTCAACGTGGGCCGCGTCTGCATTGATTCTGGCTCACGCACGGATGTGGTGGAGGATTTGATTATCAAAGACCGGCGGCACTTGAGCGAAGACGGCATCGTGCTGCCCATCATCGCCATCAACAAACTTTCGGGTCGAGTGGAAACCGCACCGGAGATCGTGACGCGGGGTTTCAACCCTGGCGAAGACGGCTTGCTGGACGGCGCCAAGCGCATCGTCGAAGACACCCTGGCGCACTCCAGCGAAGAAGAGAAAGCGGATTACGGCGTGATCAAGGAAAAGATTCGCGCTGATTTGAAGCGCTATATTTCCAGGCAGACGCAGAAGCGGCCGCTGATTATGCCGGTGATACTGGAAATCTAACTCGAGCCGCTGATGGTCACTCTGGCAGAAATTTGCTCCGCCCAAGCCCGCCTAAACGGCATCACCGTTCACACACCCTTGATCGAATTCAACTATCCCGAATCCGGTAGCCGGCGCCTATTCCTCAAGCCCGAAAACCAGCAGCCTATCGGCGCTTTCAAACTTCGCGGAGCTTACAACAAGATCGCCTCCCTTTCTGAAGACGACCGCAAGCGCGGAGTGATCACCTACTCCAGCGGCAACCACGCGCAGGGCGTAGCCTACGCAGCGCGGGCGCTGGGCGTGAAGGCCGTCATCGTCATGCCGAGCAACGCTCCGTCGATTAAGCGCGAAGCAACGGCGGGGCTGGGAGCGGAAGTTGTCCTCGTGGGCCCGGCAAGCAGTGAGCGTCAGCTCAAGGCCGAAGAGATGGCCGCTGCGCATGGGTACATAATCGTACCTCCGTTCAACGACGAACAAATCATTGCCGGTCAAGGAACGATGGGACTGGAGATTCTCGAGGACCTGCCGGAGGTGGAAACGGTTCTCGCTCCGGTCGGGGGCGGAGGCATGCTCAGCGGCGTTGCGACAGCAATTAAACTAAGCAAGCCCTCGGTCAAAGTTATCGGAGTGGAGCCAGAGCTGGCGGGCGATGCTCAGGCCAGCTTTCGTGCGGGAAAAATCGTTCAGTTCCCTGCTGAACAGGTCTCGCACACCATCGCGGACGGTTTGCGCACGCAGAGCATTGGCCCCATCAACTTCGAGCACATTCGCCGCTACGTTGACGACATCGTAACCGTAACGGAAGATGAGATCCGTGAGACGGTCCGTCTGCTGGCGGCGAATCCCGACACCGTTGCTGAACCCAGTGGAGCGGTAGCTGTCGCCGGCTTCCTGTTCCACCGCGACCAGCTTCCGAAGACGAAACTCAACGTTGCCATTATCAGCGGCGGGAACATCGATCCTAAGATGCTCGAGGAGTTCCGCCGCGGTTAGTTCGTAGAAGGTCTGCCAAATCACTTTGCGCGTCCAGCGACTGCCCAGCGCCGTATCGCAACCACTGACCAAACCGCCTCGACCAATCCGAACGGCCAGGCTCCCTGCAGAAATCCGTAGATGGAGCCGAGGGCACAAGCTCCGGCGAAAGCCAGGATGAACCACCGGCTCCGCGCCTCCAAGGCGTAACAAACGAGCATCGCGGTTACCGCGAACAGGCCGAATATCGATAAGGGTGTCAATGGAGTGACCGGATGCCGCTTTCCAATCCTATCAATTCCTGTGGCACCCCGGACCAGCACGGCGCGTGCGGTTCCTACTTGGCATCTGCAAACTTCAGCACGGCGTGTGCCCAGAACCTGATTCTGGGCTAACATATCTTCTAGCTTCTGGAATGTTATGAAACTGCGATTAGCCACCATTGCACTCACGATTGCCGCCAACGTTCTGCTTCCCGGTCCAGCCGCCATGGCTGACGCGCTGCGGGGAACGCTGGTAAGTGAAGAAGTCATCCGCGTCGCTCCAGACAGTGCCGCCGCCAAGCTGGCCGAGGTAGGGCGAGGACGCGAGCTGATCATCATCGACACCAGCCGCGACTGGGTTCATGTGGAAGCAATCCTGCGCCAGCCGAGCCATGACGAGGGCGCGACTGAAGACGAAGAGGAGGGCAAGGCGATTACGGGCTGGGTTCCGGCGAGGGCGGTGATAACCAGCACCACTCAAGACGGCGACCGGATCATCTTTGGCGAAGCCGCGGACTCCGAAGATGCGGCCAGCAGCCGCCGCGGCCGTCGCGATTCCGCGCAGGACGCGATGCAGCTTTACTACCGTGTTTACGATTTGATGCCGACCTCGCCCCTGGCTGCCGAGGCTCTGTATCGCGCGGCAGATATTCGCTGGCAAGTCGAGCGGGCGGATGTGATGACCCGCCCTTCCGCGCGCGAGCGGCAAGCCTACATGCGCGGTCAAATGAAGGAAGAGTGGATGAAACTCGTACTCAAGAAGTATCCCACCACGAAGTGGGCAGACCTGGCCGCCTTTCGGTTAATAGAAAACAAACTGTGCGGCGAGTGGGAAGGGTTGGCGAAGTGTCCCGACAAAGAGGCCGACCTTTACGAAAATTACGCCAAGGAGCATCCACAGTCTCCGGCTGCACCCGAGGCGCTGTACAACGCGGCGTGGCGCCGCTCCGTGCTGATAGAAATTTACAAGACAGAGCCTAACCAGAAGAAGGCTGCCGAATCAAAAGATCGCGCTCTGGCGCTGGCACAGAAACTTGTCAGCCAGTATGGGCAAAGCGATTGGGCCTTGCGCACCCAGCGGCTGATCTTCTACATTCAGCAAGGCATTCCAACCTACGGAAATACGGCGGACTAAATTTGCCCATCTATCAAGCTGTAGTCCTCGCCATCATTCAAGGGCTGGCGGAATTCATTCCCGTCTCAAGCTCGGGGCATCTGATTATTGTGCGGCGGTTGCTGGGTTGGAACGAGCTTTCGCCGGCTCATGAGCTCACCTTCGATGTCGCGCTCCACTTCGGCACCTTGCTCTCCGTGCTGTTCTACTTTCGCCGCACGTGGTTTCAGATCGTACGCGCGGCGCTGGGAGGAAAGATCGTCCGCTTCTCCGAAGCTGGCGGCTCGGACGAAAACCTCACCCTCCAGGAACGCAAGGAGGAACGCATGCTTCTGTGGTTTCTGGTTCTTGCGACGATACCCGGTGCAATTGCGGGCAAACTGCTCGAGCATTCTGCGGAAGATTATTTCCGCGAACACATTGTCCTGATTGCAGCAGCTTTGATCGTGGTTGCGCTTCTGATGTGGCTGGGAGAAAAAGTTGGCACACGGGAAAAACCCTTGACCCGCATCTCTTTCACCGATTCGCTGATAGTAGGCCTCGCCCAGGCGTTCGCCCTGCTCCCGGGCGTTTCACGATCCGGCTCAACCATCACTGCGGGATTGTTCCGCAACATGACTCGGGAGGCCGCAGTTCGCTTCAGCTTTCTGCTCTCTACTCCGCTCATCGCAGGCGCCGCGTTGCTGAAGGCGTACGAGGTTCACAAGGAGGGCCTGCCCGCCGGGATGCAGGCGCCTTTTATCTTTGGTATTGTCGTTTCCGCGATCGTGGGTTACGCCACTATCGCCTGGCTCATTCGCTACCTGCAGTCGAACACTCTGCGGGTGTTTATCGTCTATCGGATCGTGGTTGGCATCGTCGTGATTGCCCTGGCGTACGTGTGGCATCTTCAGTAGGCACGTCGGCACAGATGCACTGGTCTTTATCGGAAAAAAGAGCTCTTAGGCAACACCTGCGCGTTCCATGACTGGCTCGGCCAAAGCGGAAGGCATGTTCCTGGCGCCTGCCACTGGTAGCGCCATGTTTCAAGCTTTCTGCCGTGGGTTTTTCCTTTGTTATTGCAGGCTGACGGTTGAGGGGCGCGATCACCTTCCGGAGTCTCCATTCATCATCTGCAGCAATCACACGAGCCACATCGACAGCGCAGTTCTGATGACAGCTTCGAGGCGTGCCTTTTCCTCGTTCGCACTGCTCGGCGCAAGTGATTATTTCTTTGGCTCCCGGAGGGTAAAGTTCGTAGTCTCTCGATTCATGAACGTTATTCCCATCGATCGCCAGGCCCAACCCAAGTCACTGCGGCGGAGTCTGGCAATGTGTGATGACTTTTTGCAGCGAACGGACGGTAACTTGATCCTCTATCCTGAAGGCACGCGCTCAAGTAGCGGCGAAATGCAGGCGTTCAAAAACGGTGCCGGTCTGTTTGCTGTGGAGCTTGGCGTACCCGTCGTGCCGGCGTACATCGACGGCGCCCACAAGATTCTTGCGAAAGGAAAAAACGTGCCCCGGCTGGGAGCCGTGACTGTACGCTTCGGAGAACCGATCCGCTTCGCATCGAATTCGTCCGATCCTCTGCTCGGGCGCGGAGTTCGGAAGGCCGCGGTCGAGTTGCTCGAACAGCGCATTCGTGGGCTTAGCCAGAAGCCACCTGCGGGAGGCTTCGCTGGACTTCGGGACGAGCAGACGACGATTTCGGTCTCGGGGTTGGCACGCGACGGCCGGAATACAAGAGGCCACAATCTCGGGGGAATGTCATAGTCGTATATTGAAAAGAAATAATGTACACGGCCAAGCACATGAAGTGGTGGGGATGGGGAGATGAAGAGGTCGGCTTTGACTCTCGTGCCCATCCCGGGTTGTGGCCCTATGCCAAAGCGGTGCTTGATGTGGAGAATGACGATGTAGAGGCACCGCATGTGCCGCTCGAGGCTGTGCGCTTGTGCGATGCGATTCGGCATGAAGGGTTCCTGGCTGAACTGCGGCTCTGGATGCGGGCTGATCAGATCTGCGACAGTCGCCGCGAGCGCGTGATCCACGCCTATGGCAAGGGCTTTCGCGACTTGTTTCGCATGCGGCGGGGATTGGCCGAGGGCGCTCCTGACATGGTGCTTTATCCCGAGAGCGAGCACGATGTGCTGATGACGTTGCGGGCCGCGGCGCATCATGATGTCGTCGTCATCCCCTTCGGCGGCGGCTCGAACATCGCCGGCTGCCTGGAGCGAAGCGAGTGCCGGCGCATGGTGGTGTCGCTTGATATGCGACGGATGCGACGCGTTCTCGAAGTGGATACAGAATCATTTACTGCGCGCATCGAGGCCGGCGCCTTTGGTCCCGATCTCGAGGAGCAGTTGAACGCCCATGGCCTGACTCTCGGCCACTTCCCTGATTCCTTCCTGCACTCCACGCTCGGCGGCTGGATCGCCACACGCTCGGCGGGAATGCAGAGCGACAAGTACGGCAAGATCGAAGATATGGTGATTTCGCTGCGCATGGTTACGCCGGTTGGCGTGCTGGCAACGCGAACTGTACCCAAGTCTTCAAACGGCATCGACGTCAACCATCTCTGCATCGGCAGCGAGGGAACGCTGGGAGTAATTACTGAGGCCACGATGCGTGTTCATCCCCGTCCCGAGTGGCGGCGCACGCATGGCTATCTGTTTCCCGAATTTGAGGCTGGCATCGAAGCCATGCACGAATGCGTGCGACAAGAGTGTGTACCCTCGATGTTGCGCCTCAGCGATCCCGACAAGACAGCGCTGTCGCTGGCATTCAAACCGCCATCGTCGCGGCTCTCGCAGGCGGCGACGAAAATCATGAAAGGTTACCTTAAGGCAAAAGGGTTCGACTCGCGAGCCTGCCTGATGCTCACCACTTTCGAGGGCAGCAAAGCCGGGGCCGTCCGACAACGCAGTCAGGTCAACACTATCTACCGGCGCTTCGGTGCCGTGGATCTGGGCTCTGGCTCCGGCAAGTCGTTTGAGTCGACCAAGTACGATTTTCCGCATATTCGTGACTTTCTGCTGGATCGCGGCATCACTTCCGATGTGAGCGAGACCGCAACCGTCTGGAGCAACATCGTTCCCCTGTATCAGGCGACTACTGCGGGGCTGCGTGCCGCGATCCAGGAGAGTGGAGTAAGGCCCTGGGTCGGATGCCACATTAGCCACACTTATCAGTCAGGAGCTAGCCTGTATTTAACCTTTGCCTGCCGGCAACAGGACGGGCGCGAAATGCAGCAGTACCTGCACGCCAAACGCGTTGTGCAGCAGTCGTTCATCGATCACGGGGCCACGTTGTCCCATCATCATGCCGTCGGCACGGAACACCTGCCGTGGCTGACTGATGACATCTCCCCTGTGGGAGTGATGGCGGTAGCCGCGATTAAAGGTGGACTCGACCCCGACAACATCATGAACCCGGGGCGATTGCGACCATCCGCGACGCCCTTTGACGAGTGGTCACGAACTGGCAGCGATGCTGTGGTGACCGCCAAGCTTTGACGCGTCCCGCTCTGCCCGGCGAGAATGTGAGTTTATAGTTTGATAACTGTTTACCTTCTTAATACAGGGTACCCCCCCTCCCCCCCAGGCCCTACTGGAATCATCGAGTTAGCACGAATTTGCCCGCAAAATCCGCACGACAAAGGACTTAGAGGTCATAATCTAGAAAGCAAAGGAGTTGCCGGCCGGTTCTTGGCCCGTAGCGGCCGGGTTGCTTTCACGGAATTCATTGCCTTTGCCTGGGCTATTATGGAATGGGATCTGGGTGAAACGCAAGGTTGGATGTCACAGGGATGGCCTGTGAATATCTGCGGTGGTCGGCGAGAGATTCGAGCGAGAAAATACCGGGACGCATTCGCGACGGAACCTCCCGCCCAGGCATAATCGCTGCCCAGCCTTCCAAAACCGCAAAGGCTGGGACATCCTCAGTTGTGATGGCTCCAAGAAAACGTGCGCCAGCCACTCAAAACCCGCTCAGCCGGGTCAATGAGTGAAATCGCGATTTATCGCCAGCTAGACGTTCAAGGGCTTTTGAGGACTTGAACACAAGAAAGCCAGATCGCGAAAAGCGGCTTCTTGGCTCTTATTTCGAGTGCTTTCAAGGCATCACGGCGTCACAGTGAAGACTGTGGAACTTCCCACGTTCCCGCCCGGAGTGTAGACCCCAATCTCTCCAGTCATCGCGCCCACGGGAACCGTGGCCGTGATCTGGGTGTCCGAGTCCACGGTGAAGGTCGCCTTCTTTCCGCAGGGGAAGGTGACTTCGGTAGCTCCGAGGAAACTATCGCCGGTGATGACCACGCTGGTGCCGGTCGGGCCGCTCGTCGGCAAGAAACTCAGAATCTGCGGGGTCACGCGGAATTTCAGATTGCTCTTGAGTGCGCCCGCAGGCGAAGCGACAGTCACGAAGCCGGTGGTCACTCCGGCAGGAACCGAAGTAGAAATATAGGTATCCGAAACCACGGTGAAGCTGGCGGTCGTGCCATTGAACTTGACGCTGGTCGCTCCGGTAAACCCTTCACCCAAAATACCTAGCGCTTTCCCAACCCTCCCGGTGATCGGCAAGGTCTTGATAAACGGTGCAAGGCCGACATCAAGGCCATAAACAGCACCCCCAGGTAGCATGCCATAAATCTGGCCGTTCGTATGTTGCATGAGCGAGGATTGTGGGTCGATTTGGCTAGTACCGAAGTAAGAGACGAACGAGTAGCTTCCCGAGGACGTTACCTCGAAAAGTATCCCATCTCCTGGCCCGCCCTCTGCAGCGGCTCCGTAGAAATTGCCGTCTGTAGCTTGCACGAGAGCTGCCGTGGGGCCATAACCATCGAGCAAATTGTCAGGATCAAAATTGTGCAGGACCGAAATGGCCCCTCGTGGTGTCAGCTTGAACACCACCCCTCCCTTCAGAGCACCTCCGGCAGAGGCGGTCCCGTAAAAATTCCCATCGTTCGCTTGAATCACAGCGGCGAAGGGATTCGCTCCATGTGTGTTGTCAAAACTGTAGATGATTGTGGCACCTCCTCTGGGCGGCATCTTAAATACCGTGCCAAGTCCGCCAGTGCCGCCATCGAAGGTCGTGCCGTAGAAGTAACCATCGGCTCCCAGGAGCAACGGGGCGTAAGATCCTCCCGGAATTGCCCCAAGAGAGGTAAAAGTTCCCGAGGATGTAATTTTGTAGGCGGTCCCGGCTGATGTTGTGCCGTAGAAATTCCCGTCCGCACCCTCAACTGGCGGACCGTATGGGCTAGCGCCATCCGCCCCATTTGTAAAGCTGTGGAGCGTGGTCAGACTTCCACTGCTCGTAACTCTGAAGATTGTCCCAAAATTGTCAGCACCACCTTTGGTTGCGGTGCCATAAAAGTTCCCGTCCGTTCCGAGTGTTAATCCCGAGTTCGATGTCGAACCGTCAGCACCATCGAAGTAATGTAAAAAATCTGACGTACCGAACGTCGACATGTTGAATACGGCGCCGAATCGATTCGTGTCGCAATCGGTAGCTGTTGAATACAGCTTGCCATCCCGGCCTTGGGCAAGAATGGCAGGGTAGAACAGGGGGTAGCAGAAAAAGCTACCGCCCTGATTGATGCCAAAGCCAAAGAGTGAAGCGCCTGGATCGCTGGCTGCCCCGGCCGTTCGAGCTGCTCCAATAACTACGGACACTTGCAGTGCGAAGGAAAGGATGGCCGAGGAAATTCGATAGAAGCTTCGATTTTTCGCCACTGGAAGTGCCTCCCAAGAGATGAATTCGATAGGACTATGTTTGTCCGGCGCACAACAAGCTGTCAACGTGAATGATTTTGCACAGTTAGTGTCCGCGCAGGTCTAACGCCGCGGGGCCAAGCCCTAGCGCTTCTTAGCCCACGTGGCTGTCCAGTAAATGGCGCTCAGTCGTTTTGATGGACTCATGGTCACTTCCAAGCCCGCGTGAGATTTCCGTCCACGATGCCTTGCTGTGCCTTGTTCCACTTCGCGCAATAGCGGAACTGTAGCCGAGCGCCCGGGCAGCGCGATTGTCCTTCCCCGGACGACGAGCCGTCAAGGCTCCTTGGAAGTAACTGTTGTTGACAGGCGTTTACACTCAAAACCCCCTTTGGGCGGGGAAGGTGAGTGTAAAGGGGATATAACGCCAGCAAGGCGCCTGCCTTGAAAGCAAGATCAAGAATTTTGCGCAGCTGGGCATATTATTAGCTCCATGAAGGATAAGCCGGATGCGCCTCGCCGTTTTCATATGCATGAAACTAGCCGCATGCTTGCGCTGGAGGGTCTACCCTTAGCGGCGTTCTGGCAGAGGCTGCTGGGGTTCTTCGCTGACCTTCTTGTTGCCGTGCTGGTGTGGATTCCTCTGGAATTTTCCGTGCGGCGCTACCTGCTGCATCAGAACGAACTTGACCTTACCTGGAATTTTCATGAGCCGGGAAATATCGTCGTCATGGTGTTGTATTGGGCGGTTTGCAACTACGTTGGCGACGGCCAAACCCCAGGAAAATGGGTCGCACGAGCCAAGGCAATCTCCTTGACCAGCGATCGCATGGGGGGCTGGCAGTCGGTCGAGCGCGCCCTCGGATATGGTGCTGCAGTGCTGGAAGGAGGTCTAGGCTTCGTCCAGTTCTTCTGGGATCGCAACCGAATGTGCGCTCAAGATCGCCTCGCCGAAACAATTGTGGTTGACGTCAGAAAACGGTTGAAGGATTCGGACGCCAGTGCGGTTTGAATCAATGTCTGTAATAGAGATGTTTTGACAGTTACCATTTCATTCAGTTTCTAAGCGAATACGACTGTCTTGTTCTGGTAGACCAGGACGCGGTTTTCCAGGTGCCAGCGCACGGCGCGCGAGAGCACGACCTTCTCCAAGTCCCGACCTTTGCCTACCATGTCCTCGACTGTGTCGCGGTGGGAAACGCGCACCACGTCTTGCTCGATGATCGGTCCTTCGTCCAGAGTGGCGGTGACGTAATGACTGGTGGCCCCGATCAGCTTCACGCCGCGCTCGAAAGCTTGATGATAGGGTTTCGCCCCGATGAAAGCGGGAAGAAAAGAGTGGTGGATATTGATCATGCGCAACAGGTATTGGGCGACGAAATCCGGTCCCAGGATCTGCATGTAGCGCGCGAGCACGATAAGGTCTACGTCCTGCCCGAGTAGCTCAAGCATTTCCCGCTCAGAATCGCTCTTGTCCTTGGGGTTGGTTAGCAGATGGAAGGGGACGCGATGAAAGTCAGCTAGCGGTTTGGCGGTCGGATGGTTGCTGATAATCATGACGATCTCGCACGCTAGGTCGCCTGTTCTCTGCCGGTACAGCAGATCAGCAAGGCAGTGGTCATAGGCGGAAACCAGGATGGCGATCTTGGGGCGGTAGTTTGTCAATGCCAGGTTGTAGCTGATCCGGAAACGTTCGGCCACGGGCCTGAAGTAGTGCTCGAAATCGGAAATTGGAATATCGAACCCGTCCAGATCCCATTCCAGCCTTGATAGAAACATGTCGCGGCCACTGTCCAGATGATCGTCGCTGTGCAATACGCTACCGTTGTGCCCAATCAGGAATTGGGAAATTTCCGCCACTACGCCTTTGCGAGCAAGCGGCATAGGAGTGCTTAGGAGCAAGACGGCTGTGTTTTTCATTTTCCGGTCATCATACTCCACGGATTAGGGCTAGAAATACGGAGAGAGGGGATGGTCCATCAGGCGACGGCCTTGCTGTCAATGAATCCGGCTATGATCGATCCGCGAGACGATTTCGCCGACCATGCGGGGTCAATGAGTGCAATGGGGATTTTTCATCAACTGCCGAGCTTCCCTCGAGCACCGTCCGCATGCTCACCCAACTTGCTCTTGAGTTGGTTTTGAGGTATTAATCAGTACGCTGTTGCTTCTCAAGTGAGCTGAAATTCCCAAGCTCGATTCGCGAACTCACTTCCCAAGCACCGCCATCCAGCCAGCTGGCCTTTTTGGAGACCAAAATGTCCAATCGTAGAGTGATGCCAATCGCACTGATCTTGTTGATAGGCGTGGTCGGCGCCCAAGACCTGGTACAGTCCGAGTTGCGATTCGCCGCTCACACCAAAGACGAAAAGACCGCGGGAGTATGGGTAGACGGGCAATACGTAGGCTTTGTAAAAGAACTTGCAGGTGACAAGAAGCTAATGCTCTTGCCCGGCAAGCACGAAATTGTCATCCGCCAGGCCTGGTACGACGAGTTTGTCAAGCAGGTCATCCTGGAGCCTGGGCAGATCGAGCAAATCGACGTCGCGTTAGTGAAATCGGCCCGATTGCCGACCAAGGACGCTACGGGCGAACTAAAAATAGCCGCCAGCCCATCTCGGGCGGCGGTCTTTGTCGACGGTCAATACGCCGGACACGTAGACGAGTTTAATGGCGCGGGCAAAGCCATGCTCCTTACTCCCGGACAGCACCGCCTGCGTATCGCTTTACCCGGCTACCTGCCCTTCGATACCATGGTGGACCTGCGCCCGCAGCAGAAACTCAAAATTCAAACTGATCTCGTAAAAGGCAGCATCACCGAGGCCGGATCGCAGGTCATAAAGCAGTAGAAGATCCGTCAGCCCAGAATCTCAACTGGGAAACGGACGTACTTGTTGTAAACACGTTTACACTCAGAACTCCCTGTCGTGAGTGTAATGGCGATTTTGCAAGAGCTATTAGCGGCGCAAGACAATCGCGGTCGCGTCATCGCTGAGCGTACCGCCACTCGCGAAATCTTGCACCTCGGTCAGCACCGACTGGGCTGTTGCACTTGGCTTCTGCAAGGATTTCACCAGGCGTGAGGTTCCATATTCCTCGCTTCCAAGGTTCGCCGCCTCTGCTGCACCATCTGTGTACATGAGTACGCGGTCGCCAGTTTGTAAGGTCAACTCGATCTCTGAGTACTCCGACTTCATAAGGCCCAATGGAAGGCCTTTATCTGTTTGGAGTTCTGTAATATTGGTTTGTTCCCTGACGAATATGGGATAGGTATGGCCTCCGTTGGCAACCCTCATCGTCGCGCGTTTGGTATCGAGGATCGAATAGACCAGGGTGACGAAGCGGCCCTCAGGAAGATCCTTCAATAACGACCGGTTCAAACGCGTAAGAACTTCCGAGGGAGACTCCAATCCCTCTGCCGCCCTGCGAAACAGACTGCGCGTTGCCGACATGAGCAACGCCGCCGCCATTCCTTTACCGCAGACGTCACCTAGCGCGATTCCCCAGAAGCCATCGCCAAGTTCCACGTAGTCATACCAGTCGCCTCCTACGGCGCTCAATTGCAAACAGAGCCATCAATTGCATAGCCGGAAATCACAGGTTCCCGTTCCGGCAAGAGTGCCCGCTGGATTTGACTAGCCTCCGCCTGCTCGCGGAGAGCCTTTTCTTTCGCCAATCGCTCTTGCCCGAAAAGGCGAGCATTTTCAATGGCAATGGCAATGTTATCCGCCAAAGCGAGCAACAAGTCGATTTGCTCAGGAGAAAATGCAGCAACCACGGAACTCTGTGCGTTGAACAAGCCGATCAGTTTTCCACGGCTGATAAGCGGAATGTCCACCTCTGAAAGTGTCGTGGACTCACTGACCACATAATCGGGATCTTTCCTCACGTCAGGCGCGTAACGCATTTTTGCGGTCGCCGACACATAGCCCACCAAGCCCTCACCCCCGACCTTAAATCGATAGCCTTTGAGATGAACATTACTAAAGCCGCGAAGGGCGATTATCTCCAAATCGTTTCTAGCGTCATCCTTTAGCAGGACTGCCGTCCGGTTGCACCCGAAAGCTTCAGCAACGCCGCCTACGATCTCATCCAGTAATTTCTCTAAGTCGAGTATGGAATTCACCTTCTTCGCCGTCTCTTGCAGTAGCAAAAGCTCGCGCACTCGGCGTTCCAGAACCTGTTTTGTCGTCCCGGTGCTCATGACGTGCGATGATAACGCAATTCCCAATGTCGGGCGTAAGAGGTCCGCTTTTCTTCTGTTATAACGAATTGAACTACGGGCAGATACTCATCCTGCTCTTTCATTGTGTCGAGTCGGGAGCGGATAAAGGTAAGCGGCAAGTAGCTGTCGTAACCAGATGGGATGAGAAGGCCGGTCTCCGACGGGATGCTGTAGGCTCCCAAGTTATCGACGTGCTCGAAGCACAGATAAAAAGGAGACCGGCAATGAAGAAGGTTAGCACCACAGCGGCGAAGCAGAGCAGGAATTTTTCTGAACAGAAGCTGACGATCGGTCTGGACCTGGGCGATCGTTCGAGCTGGTATTGCGTGTTGAACGAGCGCGGCGAGGTGGTGCTGGAGCAGAGGCTGGGCACCACTCCGAAAGCGATGAAGGAAGGGTTCGGAGCCATGCCGCGCAGCCGGATCGCGTTGGAAACGGGGATGCACTCGCCGTGGGTGAGCCGGTGTCTGAGCGAGTTGGGGCATGAAGTGATCGTGGCGCATGCGCGCAACGTGCGATTGATCGGGGAGAGTCGAAAGAAGGACGATCGCATGGACGCGCAGACACTGGCGCGTTTGGCGAGGATCGATCCGCAGTTGCTGTGTCCGGTGAAGCATCGCAGCGCGAAAGCGCAGGCGGATCTGACGGTGATCCGGGCGCGAGCCGGACTGGTGCGAGCACGGACCGCGCTAGTGAACACGGCCCGAGGGCTGGCTAAGAGTTACGGAGAGCGGTTGCGCAACTTGGAGATCGAAGACCGTGGCGGAACCGCTCTTGACAAGCCGCCGCGTTCCTAATAAAACGGAGAGTGTCTCCGAATCAGTAGATAAGATAAC
>Ga0070765_100000094_pt1 | contig 58286 bp, 49 predicted proteins | sample HubBroMetageWFT5_FD_71516 | JGI IMG/M metagenome (GOLD analysis project Ga0070765, IMG submission 71516) | Warmed and freeze-thawed soil microbial communities from the Hubbard Brook experimental Forest, New Hampshire - Hubbard Brook CCASE Soil... | ecosystem: Environmental > Terrestrial > Soil...
AGAGCGCTTTCCACAAATTCCGCGGCACGGTGGAGGAGCGCGTCAGGCTCCGGCGCGTCAATGTAAAGAACGTAGGCGGGCGAGATTTGTTGCGTCTCGCAGGCGAGCATCGCAAATGAGGGAGAGATTCCGAGTTCGCTGAAGGCATTGCGAAGGACACTGGAAACGTGGGCTTCGTTTAATTTTTCGCCGAACCAGTCGGAGACGCAACCTTCGCGGCCCAGGAAACGAATGAGCGGGCAGGCGCGCAGGTGGCCTGTGACTTCGATGAGGTCGTGAAGCGCGTAGCGGTAGAGACCGCCGCCGGTCGTGAGAACCACGGCGTATTGCTGGCCGCGGTCGAGTTCGTGGGCGAGGCGAGGATGATCGCGATCCACGCGGCCGACTGAATCCGCGGGAAGAAATTCGAGGAAATGTGAACGGATGGCGAGGGCCGCGTTTTTTTGATTCGAGAGTGGCAACGAAATGAAACCCTCCGTGGCGAGGAGGCCTTTGCTTTGCAGCTCGGCGTGCGGAAATGATTTGCGAAGCTGAGCGGCTGCGCCCGAGGCGTTTGCGTCGGTCCAACAACTGATCAGCCGGAGGTGAGGCCAAAGCTGCGTGTGAATTTCGCCGGGAGTGGTGGCGCGGAGCGCGGCGCGGAGTTCACGCGCGCGGCGGGGATCCCGGTACAGAGAGTCTCGAATGCTCGCCGGCAGGGCGCGTTCCAGGCCTGCGCGAATGGTTCCGCGCTCAACGTCGCCAGCTAATTCGTCGCCCCATTCCGGCAAGCGATCGGTGAGCAACGTGAAGAAGGTGGGATTCCAGACGGAAATGAGCTTGAGATTTCGGCTGCGCGCGAGAAAAAGCAGGACGACATAACGGAAGAGGTCCATTTCGGAAATCAGGCCCACGGCGCCGGGGACGGCCATCACGGCCTGCACGAGGCGGCTTTGCCAGCCGCCGAGGTAGGAGGTGTCGTCCTCAAAACCGATGGGAATGCGGCTTGCTGGGCGGCGGTGCTTCGCGGCGAGAGGGCTGACGGCCCAGTAGGCTTGGCCGTTCATTAAATCCGGGAAGTGCAGAAATAAATCGGCGATCCAGGCGCGGATTCCAGCCTGGAATTCGCGGTGAAGAGAATTTGTATACGGAATCAATTTCGAGGCGCTGGATGAGCCGCTGGTTGGTTCGAGAATGCGGACGGGATCGCGGGTGAGGATGTATGGCGCACCGCCGGCAATTTCGACGATGGACTCCTGATAGTCCTCGTATTCGCACGGAGGGACTCGCTTTTGAAAATCCTGCGCGGATCGGATGGAGGAAAAACCGTGGGAGCGGCCGAACCGGGTGTCTGCATTGGCGGCGAGGATGCGGCTTAGAATCGCGGACTGCTCCACTGCTACTTGTTTTGTGGCGCGATGGAAGCGGGCGTACTCGGGCAGGCAGCCGGCAAGCCACAGCGAATTTGCCGCGGCAGGGATCATGTTGATTTCGCGCGGGGAGTGACGAGGCCGATGGGCGTTGCATCCAAGCGGGGCGTGGCGCGGAGAAATTTAGCGAGAAATCGCAGGTAGCCGAGGCTGGAAACGGCGCGGGGAAGCTGCGGCCAAATCAGTTTGTGAAGCGGCGGCAGATGGTAGCTGGGGACTTCGGGGAACAAGTGGTGCTCGAGGTGATAGTTTTCGTTCAAGAGGAGGAAGGCGACGACCGGATGCGGCAGAATTGTTCGGCTGGCGATATAGGGATCGGAAGCGTCGGTGATGCCGTGCTGGCTGAAGCCGCGAATGGCCGTCATGCTGCCGACGATGAGCAACGGGACGAACCAGGCAATCAAGAGAATCGAGGCTGGCACGAAACGCAGCACGACGGCGTAAATGGCGGCGAGCAGGCCGTATTCGACGAGGATGCGGCGGCGTTCCTCTAGAGTGCCGAATTTGACGGCGAGGATCGGAATGGCCAGCAGGTAGAGCAAGGAGCCGACCGTGAGGCGGACGAAGTGCATCACCCAGACGAGAGCGGGATGGTGGAAATAATTGTCGTAATCATCTGGGTCGCGCGGATCGCCGAGAAATTTGTGGTGGCGCGTGTGCAGGACGCGATATGCGGAGAAGGACATCAGGAAAGTGGAACCAAGGAGGACGGAGGCGGCCCAATTCGCGCGGCGACTGGAAAAAAGCAAACCGTGCATCCCGTCGTGAACGAGAAGGACGAAAGCGTTCAGGGCGAGGGCCGTGGCAATAATTCCGAGAGTTGCGAAAATCCAGCGGGAGGCGGCGAGGTTCGCGATTGTGAGCCAGATTCCGAACGCGGCGAGCGCGACGAAGCAGAGCAATTCGGCGGCACGCTTGCGGGCGTCGAGCGCGGTGAGTGCGGCGATTTCCTCTTCGTGGCCACGAGCCAGAGAAGCGCGCACGGACAAAGTGGCTTGCAATGCCACGGAGCCAGTGGCGTCGCGAAGCGGAGCGCGAAAAAGGACCGCGTAAACGGCGACGGCAAGAGACGCGCCAGCGAAGAGATCGAGCGCGACGTGGCGTTTGGCGAGAAGCGTCGCGGCGAGAATCAAGAACGTCCAGAGCCAGACGGCTGCGCGTTGGTTGCGGGATTTCAGCAGGCGCGCGGAACAAAGAGCGCAGTAAATTGCGAGCGAGGCGTGCAGCGACGGGCAAGCGTTGAGGTTTGTGTCCGCGTGGAGAACCAAGCGGAATAAGGGGTCGGTGATTTGCGCGCCGGTGACGGCGATCGAGATGGACGTTGGCCAGATGAGGAACAGCAAATTCGAGACGCAGCCGAGCCAGGCAAAACCGAGCGCCATCTGGCGCATGATGCGCTGGTCGCAAACGAGGAGTAGCGGCAACGTTACCATCGCGTAAAGCGAAATGTAGGCGTAGATGGCGGGCTGGAAGAACGGCACGAGGCGATCGATGGGCGTGAGGGGCATGACCGCCGGGAGAAACAGGTGAACGTGCTGAACTGCGAAATAAGGAACGATTACGAGGAGAGCCATGCCGAAAAATAGCGCCCATCTATCAGCGGGGCGCACTGGATGGACAGTTGAGTTTTCCTGGGCTCGCGATGCGTTCATCAGGATTGGCCTTCGCGAGCGCTGACGATGCGAGCACCGACCATGCGTTCGCCGGCGCGGGTGAGATTGGAGCGAGAAATTTGCGTGAGGCAAGCGAGCTCGTCGCCAAGAAGATGCCCGGGATTCATTTTGGTGAAAAAAGCGATGCGGGGATCGCGGAGGCGATGTTCGGTGACGTCGGCTACGCCACTGCGAAGCGGAGTGGCGGAGCGAAGGCGGACGACGCCGGTGAGCGGATTATATTGATCGCCGAATTTGCGCGCGCCGAGCGCGTCGAGAATATTTTTCAGGTGGGGCGGCGTGGGGGTATCGGCGTTGGGATAAAATTCGCGGAAGAAAACCGGGAGGAAGCGCCAAGTTTTGTATCCGGAGCAAATCAGGAACCAGTACACGCGCGCCCCGGGAGTGTTTGCGAGAATACGATCGGCTTCGGCGAAGACGGTGCGGCTCCAGAGGCGGCTGAGTTCGCTTTCACCCCAATACTGCTGGGCGACAATTGTGTCGCCAGAAAAGAAGGCGACGATTTCGCGGGCGTCCACACGCGTGGCGATGCGCATCAGGGTGGAGAAACCTTGAATCTGGCTGGTTTCCACGTCGCGCAGGAGGATGGCGGCTTCTTTTTCGGCGAGGTCGGCCTCGAATTGCGCGCGGGAAGTTCCCACGAAATAGGCGAGGAGCAAGGCGTACATTTCATCGCGTTCGGCGAGCGTCAAATTCGCACGCGCAACCACTGAGCCCGCCAGACGGCGTTCACAGGCGGGTTCAAAGGGTGGCGATATCAACGTAGGCAGGGCGACGATCGAGTCGCTCATGGACGTGTCCTCCATCGGGCCATTCGGCCAGATACAAACGGCTGGGATAAGCGACGTGGGCGTAGTCGCGCGCGACGGGCAGCAGGGGATCGCGCGTGTCGAGACCAACGAGCAAATAGTCGAAGCCGCGGAAGCGCGTGAGGTTGTAAAGCTCGCGGAGCAGCGGCGCGAAGACTTTTTCATCGTCGTTTGCGACGCAAAGAAAAGCTGCGTAGGCGCTGCGAAGTTTTTCTCCGGGGCGAGGCAGTGTTGCGCGGCCGAGCCAGGGCGCAGTCAGGTTGTAGATTGGCGCCGCGGCTTTCATCCAGCCGGAATAGCCGTGGACCACGGTTTGCTTGTAGGCGGACTGATCCCAAAGGCCGACGACGCCGATGATTTCTCGATTGCGGCGCGCGATGCGCAGGTCCTCAATTCGCAAGCCGAGGGCGGTTAGGCCGCGCAGGCGCTCTTCCGTCCAGACGGGAAAAAACTGACGGCGCGCGCCGCTGCTGCGCAGGAACGCGGCGACTTCGCCGAGCAGGTTCGCGTTCGCCGACGAAATGTTTACATCACTATGGATGGCAGGCCTGTATCCGCGCACGGAAATGGCCAGGGTGCAGAAATCAACGACGGGGTGAAATGCGGGGAACATTTTGCGGCGATTGCGGACCAGAACGCCGGTGGCTTCGTGGTTTCCGTCCACGATGGAAACGAGATAAGAGAGAAGCGGATCGGTTTCGTGCAATTGCTTGAGAAGCGCGAAGCCGCGCGAGACGAGCCAGCGTCCGCGAAAGCGCTCGTCAATGCGAAGCTGGCCGAGATAGCCGAGCCGCTGCTCGCTGCCGTTTACGTAGAGGCGGCGGGCCGAACGGCAAGCTACGGCGGCAATCTCGCCGCCAGTGGAAGTTCGCGCGACAACGATCTGGCATTCTTCACCCGTGACGCGGCAGCCAAGCGAAAAATCCGGCTCGCGTTCAAACGCGACGCTGATGCGACCGGGCATTGGCTGGCTCCGGTAGAGCCCGCGGATGGCCGCGTCGTCCGCTGCAACAGCAAGATCCACGCGAAACTGCATCATTTCACCCGTCAGCTGACCATGCGGTCGAGCTCCTGCGCGAGCGCCAGCGGATGATGGTGGCGCGCTTTCACAAGTGGCGCGGTGTAGGCCTCATCACCCAGAGGAAAATCCTTGCGCTGGAGCACTTCCGAACGGAATAAAAGATTGATGGAGAAAAAGTGGCTCCACATGAACCAATTCTTGCTGTTCACCTTGAAATCCAGGCCGCGCTGGAAAATGGAGCGGAAGCCATAGAAGCCCTGTCGCGCTTCGATGCAGCGGTCTTTTACTTGCTCCGCCGTGATTCCGCGCGGGGCAAACGGAACCATACCGTAGCGGTAATTCGGATCGAGCCACCAGCGGTCGTACAAGAGCCGGCCTTCGCTTTGGAGGCGCTTGTAAAGAGGGGTTCCGGGAAATGGGGTGAGATGATTGAAAGCCACAATGTAAAACTTGTGGCGTTGCGCGAATTCGAGGGTTTCGCGAAGCGTGTCGCCGTTGTCTTCGTCGTAGCCGAGGATGAAAGTGACGTAGAGGCGAATTTCGTGCCGCCGCAAATTCTCGAGGGCTTTTTCGTAGCCGCCCTTCATCATGTTGAAGGATTTGCGCATACGTTTCAGGTTTTCAGGATTCAGCGTTTCGAAGCCGATGAGCAAACCCTGGCAGCCGCTGGCCTTGATCAGCTTTAGAAATTCCTCGTCGTGAGCGGCGTTGATGCTCGCCTGGCTGACCCATCGGATTTTCAACGGGATGAGCTTGCGAAAGAATTCCTTGGCCTGGTCCATGTTGGACGTGATGTTGTCGTCCACGAAAAATATCAGCGGCTTCTTGATGCGGCGGATTTCGTCGATGATTTCATCCGCAGGGCGGCGGGTCTGGGTATTCTTGAAATATGCCTGAATGGCGCAGAACTCGCATTGCAGGTGGCAGCCGCGGCCCGCTTCCACCAGGCCGACGGGAAGATAGCGTTTGCCTTCGAAGATGGAGCGATCGGGGCGCAGCCCGGTTAAGGCGGGCCGCCGGGGCTGCTTATACACGCGGCGCAAACGCCCGCCGCGGAAATCCTCGAGGACCTCGGGCCACAGGCCCTCGGCCTCGCCAATCACGATCGATTCGGCAAATTCGCTGGTTTCTTCCGGCACAAGCGTGGGATGAAATCCGCCCATCACGACGGGAACGCCGCGCCGGCGATACTCGGAGGCAATCTGGTAGGAGCGCTTCGCTGTGTAAGTCTCGACGCTCATGGCGACAAGATCGGTGGGTTCGTCGAAGGGAATATTTTCAGTGCGATCGTCGTAGAAGCGAATTTCAGTGCCGCCATCGCGCGGCGTAAGGCCCGCAAGAGTGGCGGGGGCGAGCGGTTCCATCTGCCAGGTGCGAATGTAGGGCTGGCCGCGGCGGCGTCCGATACAAGGGTGAACAAGGGTCAAGCGCATAGGATTTCCTCACGCATTGGGAGCGAGCTGCCAATCGCAATTGTAAAAAGTGTCGAGATGATAGGCGTAGAAGCGATAGCCGAGGTTTGCGGAGATGGCGATCGGCAATTGAGTTCGTGAACCCGCCAGACGCCTCCACATGGAGGCGTAACTGTAAGTTTTCTTCCACGCGCGCCGGGTGTGTTGCAGGAGTTCGCCGGCGGTCATGTTTCGCGGTTGAAACACGACGTGCTGGCCATCGTAGAGCGACCAATTCTCCGTGGTGATGCGCCCCTCGGCTTTCAGCCGCTTGAAAAGCCCCGTGCCGGGAAAAGGAACAGCGATCGCGTAACGGGGCAAATCCATGTGCGAGGCCATGACGAAGTCCACAGTTTTGTCGAAGGTCTCGAGCGTGTCGTGATCAAAGCCGAAGACGAAGCAGCCCATGAGGGCGATGCCGCGGGCACGAATCTTGCGCACCACTTCACGATAATCGTGGCGCATATTGAAGGCCTTCTTTGCTTCCTTGAGGGATTCCTGATTCAAGCTTTCGAAGCCGATCAGCAAGCCGCGGCAGCCGCTTCGCGCCGCGAGATCGAGCAATTCGTCATCCCAGGCGATGGTGGTGGTGGCGAGGCCACCCCAGCGAATTTTTAATGGAATCAGAGCGGTGAAGAGTTCTTTCGCGTATGGGACATCGGCGATGAGATTCAAATCGAGAAAAATTACGCGCTTCGCGCCCATTTGCTTGATATCCGCGACCACGTCTGCCACCGGCTTCTGCAGCGGCCGGCCCCAGGCGAAAGGCACCACGCAGAATTCGCATTGGTAGATGCAGCCGCGCGTGGCCTCAAGCGTGTGGGCCACGTTGACGAGGCTCTTGTTGAAAAGCTCGCGATGCGGGAAGGGAAGATTTTCGAGTTTCAAATCGCGGCTCTGGTCGTAGCGGCGTTGCAGGCTCCCGGCGACAAAGTCGCGCAAAAGTTGCGGCCACGATTCTTCCGCGTAGCCGACCACGACGCTATCGGCGTGGTGTATCGCTTCCTCAGGGATCAGGGTTGGGTGAACACCGCCGATAACGACAGGAATATTGCGATCGCGCAGGGCGGCGGCGATTTCGTAGGCGCGCGGGGCAGTGCCGGTGATCGCGCTGATGCCTACCAGATCAGCTTCGATGCGCCCTGGAAAAATTTCATCCACGCCCTCGTCAATGATGCTGATCTCGCTGGGAATCTCGGGTGGAACAAGCGATGCGAGGGTTGTGAGAGTGAGTGGAGCGTAGCGCATGGTCCGCTTCCAAATGCCGCCGCGATGGCGGTAGAGAGGTCCGCGCGGAGAAAGCAGCGTGATGCGGAGCTTGCGGCCAGCGGGCAGACTGGCACGATTGGTTGAAGCGCCGGGTGAAAGAAGGTTGGGCGCCGTCAGCTCCGCTTTATGGAAATCGCTTACGGACATCGATCCCCCAATTCCGGCGCTGACGGAATTGCGCAGATGCTATCACGCAGACAAGATGCCCGGGCCGCACGAATCCGGGCAGCGTTGCCGATGAATCAATGCACTCCCGGCAAATTCGCGGGACGCGAGCCCGCGAGCGAGTCTTTCGGGGTCACGTAAAACAGATCGTAGGAGACTTCTTGCAGGGAAAATTTCTGGTTGTGACACTTTCGAAGGTGTCACACGGCGGACGTTGGAGGAATTCGGATGGAATCCTGGTGGGTTTTGAGCTCGTCGAGCGAGGAATCTGATACGAGGTGAAATACGAGAGAACGCAAACCCTTGGGGAGTTCGGCGGCTGTGGCCGCATCGCAGACGACCACGGCGGATTGCTTGAGCCCGCGCTGCCAATTCGGTTTTCGGGCGTCGCGGAAGAGAAGGCTTTCTGCAGGAAAGCCGGCGGCGAGCAGCATGGTGCGGCCCAGCTTGAGGAAATCTGGCCAGCGCGATGCCACGCCGACAAGCGCCGCTGATGGCGCCGGCAACCATTCCGCGAGCGAGGCGTGAACGGATCGAAACTGCAGCTTCAATGGCTCGGCACCCGAGGGCAAATCGCTGCGCGGGACCGGCGCCCTGCCCGGGAGCACAACCAGAATCGCACTTTCCAACGTTTTTTTTCCGCGGAGATTTTTCCAACCACAGGCTTTTACGGGAAGAGTGACGGCCTGCTGCATCTCCGCGGCGACGATGCGCCGCAATTCCTCGTTTGGCTCAATAAGAAGGAAATGATCGGGCGGCCGCAAAGCGAGCCACTGGCGCAGACGCGCGCGGACGGCGGGCACGGGCGTTCCCAACTTGCGCGCCGAGCGGAAGAGATGAGCAATCATATGGTCGAGGGCAAGCGCGGGCGAGAGCGGCGCTTCGGGTGGGGACTGGCGAACGTACACTCCGCTGCCGCGACGGAATTCGACCCAGCCTTCGCGCTCAAGTTGGCGGTATCCGGCGCTGACGGTATTCGGATGAAGATGAAAACGACGAGCGAGCTCGCGGGTGCTGGTGAGGCGTTGCCCGGGCGACAGATCGCCGCATTGAATGCCGAGCACAACCTGGGTCACCAACTGTTCCCGGAGGCTGACTTCCGTTCCGTGCGCAAACCAGAATTGCATGCAGCCCATAGTAATCTCATCCGGGCGGGAGGAACATCGCTACCGGGGGGAATCCGCCTGAGCGGCGTGGGCGCGAGTGTGCTATGTTTTCGGCATCGGATTCGAGCGCAGGTTTCGTGGCATCGAAACGGGTTGAGGAGGATTCATCGCGTGTCAGAAAAGATGGTGATTGTGGGGATGCTGCCGGAAGTGGTGGTACTCGATGCCGGCGAGCAGGCAGTGTGGATTTCGAACGCGGGAAACCTCAAGATTGAATTTGATTCGCAGCGCTGCCCGTTTTCCTCGAATGTATTTCAGGCGCCGCCGGGGGTACGTGTTGTTAGCGGGCCAACGCGCCCGGGGATCAATCCGGGCTCGTACAAATATCGCCTGTCGTTGAACGACGTGGTGCTGGCACAGGGCGAAGTGCTGCTCCGCGGCAAGTAGATCGCGCGCGAATCGCCACGAACGGAACAACGCGAACTTCGGCCGCTCAGTTTCCCGCCAATTACCAAAATTCTCAATCCAGTTCCTGCTCACTTCTTAAGGCAGATATTATCCAAATAGATTGTATTTTTTCCCGTTGTGCACACCCCTATTAACTGAGCAGCGACGTAGTTGGCCAAGTCCCAGCGAAGAAATTAGCCCGAAGCTTCCTGGAGCGTTTGCCAGGAGCCTCTAGTCGGGAGCGTGAGACCGTGGCGACACATAACATACTTAGATTCAGTGGGTTACGAAGGGATGTGGGCCCTGCATTTCATGAGAATGTTCGCTCCTGCAGGCAGGATGGAGCCCCGATAGAGACGCCTTTCCTGGTGGGTTACGCAGCATTTAGCCTGCTCTTCGAGAATAACCCCCACCCCATGTGGATTCATGACCTTACGACCCTTCGCTTCCTGGCCGTCAACGAAGCGGCCATCCGGAACTATATGTATTCGGGCGAAGAGTTCGCAACATTGACCATCGAGGACGTCCATCCGCCCCAAGAGAAAGAGGTAGTTCGAGAGCGCATGGGTGATACATGCCTTTCATCCGGCGCGGCCCGCATTTGGAAACATTTGAGAAAGGACGGGACAGTTTTCGACGCGGAAATCACTTCGCACGACATGATGTTCTGCGGGCGCAAGGCTCGCCTGGTGCTGGCAACTGACGTGACAGCTCGCGAGCAAACACGCGAGGAACTGCGAGAAACCGAGGAGCGGTTTCGGGACCTGTTCGATCATTCGAACGATATTGTTTTTACAGCCGATCTGGATGGGAATTTCACCTCACTGAACAAAGCAGGAGAGACGATCACCGGATACTCAACTGAAGAAGCGCTCAGTGGAAATGTCTCGCAGCTTCTTGGCCCCCGGTGCCTGGAGATTGCGCGCGGGATGCGCGAGCGGAAATTGACCGAAGGGGGCCAGACGACCTACGAAGTTGAGATCGCCAAAAAAGATGGCCAACTCGGGACACTGGCAGTGCGAACGTCGTTAATCTACAAAGACGAAGTGCCGGTCGGCGTCCGAGGCATTGCGCAGGACATTACGGAACGGAAGCAACTGGAGGACCGGCTTCGCCAGTCGCAGAAGATGGAATCCCTGGGGCGCCTGGCGGGCGGAGTGGCCCACGATTTCAATAACCTGCTGGGCGTGATCATCGGTTTCAGCGAGATTCTCCGCGATCGCCTGAAATCAGACGAACCGCTGAGTGGTTTTGCTGAAGAAACGCTGAAAGCCGGACGGCAAGCCGCGCAGTTGACGCGTCAACTGCTGGCATTCAGCCGCCAGCAAGTTCTTCAACCAAGGATTCTCGATTTGAACGATTCCATCAACAACATCGAAACGATTCTGCGCCGCCTGATCCGGGAAGATATCGAATTGGTGATTCAGGCCGCTCCGGCACTTGGCCACGTGAAAGTTGATCCCGGCCAAGTGGAACAGGTGATCATAAATCTTGCCGTCAACGCCCGCGACGCGATGCCGCTGGGTGGAAAGTTGACGATCAAGACTTCCAATGTGGATCTCGAAGAAGCGGAAGCGCGCCGCTATGCGCATGCGGGTGCTGGCCGCTACGTTATGGTGACCGTCTGCGACACGGGCATCGGCATGGACGAAAAGACTCAGGCAAGGATTTTTGAGCCGTTCTTCACGACAAAGCGTCTTGGGAAAGGCACCGGGTTGGGATTGGCCACCGTGTATGGAATCGTCGAGCAGAGCGGAGGTCACATTTCGGTCCGCAGCCGCGTGGGGAAAGGCACGACATTCAGGGTGTGCCTGCCGTGCGTGAAGGAACAACCGGCAGAGTCAACGGCCACCGAATGCGAAATCGGTTCGTTGGAAGGAAAAGAAACAATCCTGCTGGTAGATGACGCCGAGCCATTCCGCCGCCTGGTCCGAACCCTGCTGGAGACAAACGGTTACTCGGTGTTGGAAGCCGCTTCGGGGAGCGAAGCCTCAAAGATTGCTTCCACTCATCAGGGCCCAATCCACCTGCTGCTGACGGACGTGGTGATGCCGCAGGTCAACGGCTATCAACTGAGCGATCACTTGAGATTTCTCCGACCGGAAATGAAGGTCCTCTGCATGTCTGGTTACGCAGGTTTCGGTACCGGTCAATTCGGAGACAGGCCGGGGATGGCGCTGCTTCCGAAACCGTTCGGAAAAGAGACACTGTTCTTCATGTTGCGGAAGACGTTTGAAGGGTTGCAACCCGTCGGGGAGATGCAAATCCCAGCCGATCCGTGGGCGGGTGTTCATAACTACGCCAACTAAGGAGCAAGCCCATGGAAAAAATGCCCGTACTGATTGTGGATGACGACAACTCGGCGCGAAGGCTCTTCACGGAAAAACTGACGGACGTTTACGACGTGACCGAAACGGGCGATCCGACGGAAGCGCTTTCGATCGCCATAAATCTCAAGCCCAAGTGCATTTTGCTGGATCTCGTTATGCCCGGCCTGACGGGATTCGAGCTTTGCAAGACATTCTCGACTCTGAGCCTGACGGAATTGATTCCGGTGGTTGTGTTCAGCGGCAACGCTCAGGATCAATACCGCGAATTTTGCGCCAACCTGGGCGCGAAGGATTATTTTCAAAAGCCGATCGATTTCACGCGGCTTCGAGCGCGCATGGCCGAACTGGTCGGCGAGAAACCGGCTGACCGCAGAGTGGAGCCGCGCGTACGGCTTAAAGTGATGGTCGAGCTTCGCGGGCTCAACCGGTACGGAAAGACATTTCAGGAATTGACGGTGACCGATGACGTGAGCCGAAGCGGCTTTCGATGTCCCGCTACCGTGCAATTAAATTTGAATTCCGTGATCGAAGCGTATGTCTCTGGCGGAGGCAGAAAGAGGCGGGTGGGCCGGGCCGAAGTGGTTCATGTGATGTGGCCCGGAACACCCGCGCAGCAATACGGGTTTCATTTCATGCAAAAACCATCGGACTGGATTCTTTGAGAATTGCGGGACATTCATTAGTTGGATATTTTGAACAGAGTCCAGACAACGGGGAAAAAATGAGAGACCAATCGGCAATGCAAAAACACAGGGTCCAACTTCCGATCGCCGTGCGTGGAGTGGATCAAGCTAACGCGCAAGGCGTGACGAACCACATTTCAAATCTCTTCATCCGGTTTTGGGTCGAGAAGCCCCTCGACGTGAGGCAAGGAGCCGCCGTGATGCTGTTCGTATGCCTTCCCAAGGAACTCACGGCCGAGACGGGCGTTCTGATGCGAGCGCGCGCGAAAGTGCTGGGAGTAAAACAGACCTCCGTGCGAGGGATCAGGCGGCAGACGTTTACCGCGAAGCTAGATTGGTACGATTTCATGGCGACGGCTCCGAGTGCGGGGAGATTCGTTCCGGCCCGCGAGAACGCATAGGGCATGCCCATTTCAGTGGAGGTTAATCCGCGGGCACGGCGCGAGATTTTGCCCAATCGCGCACGGCCTGGATATCTTCTGCGCGAGTGACACTGAGTGGTTTGGTGCTGCGAATTTCCGCGAGAAGGATTTCAGTGGAAAGCTGCTTCTTGGCGCTGAATGCGGTGTATAAGCCCGCCGCGATGGACTGCTCGATTTCCGCGCCGGAGAATCCGTCGCTCGCCGCGGCCAGCTTCGCCAGGTCGAAGGTGCTTGCGTCCCGGCCGCGTTTCTTCAGGTGCAACGCGAAAAGGGCCGCGCGCACACCGGCGCCCGGCAAATCCACGAAAAAGATTTCGTCGAAGCGGCCCTTGCGCAGCATTTCCGGCGGGAGCGCGGAAATATTATTCGAGGTTGCCGCCAGGAATACGCCTCCTTGGCGGTCCTGCATCCAGGTGAGAAGGGTCGCGAGCAGGCGTTGGGACAAACCGGCGTCGGCGTCACCGCTGGTTCCCGCCGAGGCGAATGCTTTCTCGATTTCGTCAATCCACAGCACCATGGGGGCCAGCTTCTGCGAGAGATCGAGCGCTTTGCGCAGGCGCTTCTCGCTTTCGCCAACGAATTTGTCGTAGAGCGCGCCAGCATCCAGCCGCGCCAGCTCGATGCCCCATTCACCAGCGACGGCGCGGGCGGCAAGACTTTTGCCGCAACCCTGCACACCAGTGATGAGTACGCCCTTGGGCGGCACAAGCCCGAATTTTTGCCCTTCGAGCGTGAGGGCGCTTTGGCGCTTGGTCAACCAGTCGCGCAAATGCGCCAGACCCGCGACGTCGGCAAAAGTGGCGTCGCGGCGGACCGGTTCGAGCAGACCTTCGTTTTGCAGGGCGGTGCGCTTCGCGTCCATCAACGCGCCGGCGAGGCCGGCATCGGCGTTGCCGCGCGCGAGCATGCATTTGCGCAGCGTGCGCATCGCCTCTTCCTGCTTCAAACCGACCAGGCATTCCGCGAGCTGCTGCACGTTTGCCGCCGCGAACGTGACCGCCATGTGCTGGTCGCGGCTCATTTCCGCGAGAACGAGTTTCACGCCGGTGGCGAGTTCGACCGCGTCCGGGAGGCCGAATTCAAATGGCACGGACTCACCGGCGATTTCGGGAGGCAAGTTCAGCGAAGGCGCGGAGATCACTATGGAGCGGCGAACGCTGCGAAAGGCGTCGGCCAAATCGCGGAGGCGGCGGCAAATTTTGTCGTTGTCGCAATAGCGCGCGAAATCCTTGAGCAGGAAGATCGCATCGCCGCGAACCTCGGCGATATTGGCCAGCGCCTGCTCGGGCTGGGCCGTGTCGTAAATCGGGGCGCCTTCGATGCGCGCGAGGGCGGTGGTCACGCTCCAGGTGTACAGCGGAACGCACAGCTCGACGGCGATGGCCGTAAGCAAATGCGCGAGGCGCTCCTCTTCAGACGACTCGACGGTAATAATCGGATTGCGCGAATTGATCAGGAGGCGCAGCTCGTCGCGCTTGCTGCCGATGCCCGCCGCGCGCTTTTCGAGCGCGCACGTCGCATGCTCATTAACCCGTCAGGCGGATAACTTTTTGCCGCAGGGGCGGGAGACAGCGCTTCCAACATTCTGGGAGCGCAATGGCAGGCAAACGCGTCGCGTTGGGATGGATTGGCGTTACAAATAAGAGAAGAAACAGGTGGGATTGCTACTGGGTATGTGCTTCCAGCCAATCCCCGAAAAGCTTCGCTGCGTGCTCGCAGAGTTCGCGATCTTCTTCGCGGAAGGCCGCGGGGAAATGACTGTCAATATCGAGCTCTCCCACAACTTTACCGCGCACGAACACGGGAACTACGATTTCAGATCTGGTTTCCGCCGAGCAGGCCAGGTAGCGGTCATCGGAGCTGACGTCGTCGACCACTACGGTTTTCCCGGTGGAAGCAGCCGCCCCGCAAATTCCCTGGTTGAGGCGGATGCGCGTGTGCGGCGTCATGGATCCTCGAAACGGGCCGAGTGCCAGAATATCTTCGGTGCCCTCTTTCTCCAGCATGTAGAAGCCGACCCAGTTGTATTTCAGAAGGTTTTTGTGAAGAACCGTCGCGATGCCGTTCATCAACGCGTCGGCCGACTTCGCTCCGATGACGAGCTCGTCGAGCTTCTTCATCAGATCCTTCGGCTTGGGGCTCGAAGTGAACATCCCCGCATTAAAGCATGGCGCTTATACTTTTTCGAGGGTGTGGATGCGCCGTTTTTCCATACTCGCAATGCGCGGCGCGCGGTCTGCTCGTCTCCCATCAGTAAATGGCGTACGCGAAGTGTGCGTTGATTTAGGTGAGTTACTTTGCGGCTTTCGCCCGCTTCTTTCCCTTCGGATTGACGCGCTTTCGAGAAGTTTTTCCCGTGGCTCGGGACGGCGAAACTTTCTTTGCCGGACGAGCGCGACGCGATGAGGAACGGCGAGTTGAACCGCCGACCTTTGCGACGACGGTTCCGAGCGTGGATCCGATCGACCGAGCCACGGTGACGAGCAAGTCAGGGTGGTTTGCAGTCGTGCTGTGTTTTGAATTTTTCATGGCATTCTCCGGAGTTGGTTTGGTGATTCGGACTGGCTTGTTTTTCTATTCACTTGGACTTGAATTTTTGAGCACGGGAACATCCACGCCCAGAGCAGTCGCAAGGGCGATGGCGTGGTCTTGTTCGTCTATCAATATTTCGCGAATGTGTTCAGCCATCGCATATTCGCCTAAGGCCTCGCACTGGCGAACGCGCTCGCGATAATTGCGAATCGTCTCGCCTTCATTGGCGAGGTCAAACTGCAGCATGTCCTTTGCTTTTTCCGAGGTACGAACCGGCTTGGCCTGGACCGCCGGCATACCGCCGAGATAGTCAACCTGGTTGGAAATAACCAGGGCATGGTTGAGTTCTTCGGCCGCATGTTTTTCGAGTTCGCCGGCAATATTCATGTATTCAGCGCCCTTCAAGACCTGCGAGTACACAACGTAGGAAATAATGGCCTGATATTCGCGAGCCAGATCCTCGTTGAGCAAAGCGATCAATTGTTCACGCGTGACTTTCCCTGCATTCTTCGATGGCGGTTCATTCTTCATTTTGGTCTCCTTAGTTGCAACGAACGCAGAGATTATACGCGCAAATAAGTCCCGATTCGTTCGTGCGAGGGAGGCGCGGCCGACGGCGCAAGGTAGCTACGACGTCGCGTTCTTGGCTTCGCGATACGCGCGCTCTCCGACGTCCGTTGCGTGGCGCACGCGGTCTGCCGCCTCATCGAATCCCTCTTGCGCCCGGCGAGTGATTTTCTGGCCGGCAGCGACGACGCCATTCACGCCGTCTTTGGCGCTTTGCAGAAGATAATCACGCGTGTCTTCGCCGGACTGGGGAGCAAAGAGGACTCCCAGGGCGGTGCCGATTCCCAGGCCCACTGCAAAAGCTGAAAATGTATTGGCCCACTTGCTTCCTCTGGTCATTTGATTCTCCTGTGATTTCAAATGCTCAAGCAATTCGTTGCGATGTTGCAATACCGATGTTGCCATCAGGAAGGAAATGAAGGAGGAAGCCCGGCAGCGAGCTTCCCCCTTTCGATGCTAGATCTTGCCCGCGGAAGTCGAACGACGGGCCTGATCAGTGGTCGGACGGTCAGCCGAAGATTCGCCGGTGGAGGAGATATCCTCCGCCCCAGTGATCTTCATCAGTTCCTTGGCTCTCTTGACGTCATCCGAAGTATCGCAATGCACGGAAAGGAGGACGCCTCCTTTCTGCATGCGGCCCTCATATCGCTTTGCTTCATATTCGGGGATGCCGAGGCCGATGAGCGCGCCGGTAAGCCCACCCACGGCGCCGCCCACACCAACACCCGCCAAAGCTGCCATGATTGGGCCAGCGGCGATAAGCGGGCCAACTCCGGGAATGGCCAACGCGCCGATGCCCGCCAACAAGCCGAGTGCTCCGCCAAGGACTGCTCCAGAGCCTGCTCCCGCGGCAGCGCCCTCCGGCGCCTTGGTTGCCTTCTCCGTTCCAATTTGCCGGGAACCAAGATTTTCGGGCAGGAGTGCTGAAATATCAGCGGGAAGAAAACCGGATCGAATTAACGTGTCCGTGGCGGTATCCGCGCCAGACACGCTTGAATAAATTCCGAATACTGCCGTCTTTTTTCCAGACATTTGAATCCTCCTATGATGTGCAATTTTAAATTTAGGTCCAGTACCTACTGGGACTGTTTTGCGGGCGCGACTTGAATCTCGCTGGTGACGTTCGAAGCGCCTACAACAGTTGCGGCTTTCGCTTCCACATTCGCTTTTTCATCATCGGAACGGACAGGGCCCTTGAGGGTGACTTTTCCATCCTGGGTGATGATCTTGATGTTATGTGCGTAAGTAGAGAGCGACTTGTCCTTGAAGATGGCGCTGCGAATTTGCTTGGTGATGTTGCGGTCCGCAGGGTTCATTTTCTGCTGATCCGACGTGACCGCGCCCGCGTTGGCATCACCTTGATTGGACTTCGAGTTGTCCGGCGCCGTCTGTTGCTGCTGCTGAATCGGGCTGGCCATGAGAGCACCGCAAATGAGCAGCGAAGCCCCCGCGAGCGACAAACTCTTTCGAAGCGTGTGAGTGCGATTCATAGTCCGGTCTCCTCGTGGAAAAATTGGTTTGCAATCTGCTCAAACCGGTCTGGTTGCTGGTTCTTTGCGGCCGGATTGCGTTCGGGTGGCTGGCCGTGTTCCGGCTCGCTTCCCTGCTCCTGATTCCCGCGCTCGCCTTCGTGCCCTTCACCCGGGTGAGGATTGATCTCAGGTTGATATTCGCCGTCCTGGCGTCCGTTGCTCTTTTCGGGGCGCTCAGGATTATCACGGCCGTCGCTTTTCTTTTGTTTCTGAACGGATTGATTTGGCATTTTTATCTCCCCTCCTTGGCTCGCTCCGGCCGGGTAGATGAGCGGCAAGGCAAATTAATTGTGGCCACGCAAGGACCACAATAATTGCCTCCGTTGAAAGCAGCCATACGGGGAAGCACGTAGATTTGTTTTTTGGTTGGGGTAGGCAGGAAATACAGTGATTCAGCGTGAGAATTAGGATTTGGAGAAAAGGGAACGCGATTGCGCAAGTGTCACCTTTGGTTGCTGACTATGAAAAGATCGGTGGAGGAATTCTTCGAAACGGGCGCTGGTTGCCAATTGCGTGAGAGACGCGCGCGAATTTTTATGACGGGGTTGTTTGCACTCCGCGTTTAATTTTTCCGGGGGCTGATTTTTATGAAATCGTCGTGAGAGGATTTCACCATACGACATCGATCAGGCTGACCTGCGTATTGGGAGAACCAGCGCAAATCGCGACAGACAAGTTGAACAGGTACGAGGATTAAGGGTGCGACTCAGGAAGAACCAGGCCATTTTTGCCGGGCACAACATTTATTGCCGGCTGCCAATTGCGGGATCGCCCTGCTGCGCGATCTCATTGGATGAGGGGAATGCGGTAAATTTTGTCTTATCAGCAAGTTGAGGTAATTCCTCACCCGGCGGGTGCTGGCATCCCGCTTGCAATCAGCAGATCGGGGCGCCGGATGGCACACGAGTCGCGATGGAGCTCCGACGCGCATTTAAGTTGATGGCACGGCGTGCCGATAACCAGGGTAGACCGAAGGGACGATTCGGATCGAATCACGGAAACTTCGCAGTCTTGTTTGGAAATGGAGGAGGTGAGTGATGTCAATTTCAGCCGTGGCAAGCCCGATCATTTACACACCGGTGACGCAGCCGGCGTCGCAGACTTCGCAAGGCAGCGCGATTGGAAGTGAATTTCGCCAACTCAGCCAGGACATCCAGGCCGGCAATTTAACCGCGGCGCAGGAAGACTACGCGACGCTCTCGAAATCCGGGCCGCTCTCGAACCCGAATTCGAGCAACCCGCTGGTACAGGATTTGCAAGCCGTGGGGAAGGCGCTGCAGGGCGGGGATATCCAAGGAGCGCAGGCCGCATTTTCGACGTTTCAAACGGCGGCACAGCAGCAGGGCATACAACACCACAGAAGCCATGGCTCGCATCATGACCATGGGATCGGCACTGTGAATGACGGCAGCCAGCAATCTGACCCGCTTGCGCAGGCGTTTACGTCGTTGCAGCAGACGTTGCAATCCAACAATCTTTCCGGGGCGCAAACGGCATTCGCAACGATTCAAGAGGACCTGCACCAGGCAGGGTTCAGCTTCGGATCGGGGTCTACGAGCGGCGGAAATACAGCGACCGCTGCCACGCCAGCAGCCGCGACGAACTTTTTGAACGTAAGCGCTTAATCGCCAGCAAGAGCGGCTGATGGCCGCTCCTGCGCCATCGAGTCCGCGAGGACGCGGCGGACAGGGCCAAGGAGAGACGCCGGGACGGGGCGTTCGCGCGGCACGTCCAACTGCGCGACCTTTCGCGGAAATTCCTTCCGGCGATCGAGCCAGAGGCCGAATTCCTGCAAGAGATCTCCGGCCATGTTCGGATCGTCGGTGCGCTCCACACCCCAGAAACGCAGGCGTTCTTCGTTTTTCTGCAAGTGCTGCAGAGATTCCTCGAGTTTCTTCATGGCCGCATTGAAGGATGAGGCGAGGAAATAGACCGGGAGCATCCAGTTAATTTTGCCAAATTCGGCGCGAATCCGAACGGTGTACTTGCCGTTCTGGTTTCGCTCGATGGCGCAGACGTATTCGTTTCCGGAATTGCCGTTTTTCGCGGAAATTGTGGTTCTAGCGGACATTGAATTCCTCAGTTTTCGGTTTCCTGCCAGTACGTGAATCCCCGCAGCCTTGCGACGGCTGATCGTCTCCGCACCCGTTGAAGCATTCAACTTCGATCGTCTTGCCGACATAGTGAGACTCCTCGGAAGGATTGATTTCACTGGGGCCAGTAACGCGACGGGCCGGGGAAGGCGCGCGCCTTCAGGGTGCGTCCCGCTGGCTACGGGACAGGCTCTGCGGATACAAATAGTCTAGCCGAGTGGGTAAAACAGGGCAAGGGGGGACTGAAAATACTGTAAGCCTATTCTTTTCAGGTGGTTAATGGCTAACTGGATTTTGCAAACCGGCTCATCACATCTGTGTTGATGGTGATTTTGCCCTCTTTCGTCAGGCGGTCCTCCAAGGCGGTCTTGAAGGCACCGAAGGCGTTTGTTTGCTTGGTTTGCAGAATTTGCTGCTCAATTTCGGATTTTTGTTTCGCCAACTGGTCGGGATCGGGAGCTTCGTGAGAAACGATGCGGTATACCAGCCAATTTCCGGCGGTGTTCGAAGGTGTGCTCACCTGCCCGACGGGCATACCGAAGGCGGCAGCGAGTTGCTGGCCGGTGCCAACGTCTGGAATCGAGCCGGAGCGCGCGAAGGCATCGGAAGTTTTGACACCGATATCGAGGGATTTGGCGGCTTTGGCGAAATCTTCGCCGCCTTGCGCGAGTTTGCCGAGATCCGCTGCCTTGGTGCCGGCGAGCTCAACGGATTTGGATTGCTGGTAATCGGCGAGAACCTTGTCGTGCACTTCCGCGAGGGTGCCTTGGTGCTGCTTCTGGATGTCTTTCACGGAGAGAATGAGGTCTCCTCGATCAATACGCAAGGGAGTGCTCAATTCGCCGGGAGCTAACTGGAAAAGGGCCTGGTGGAGGTCGGCAGAGTTGCCAAGATTGCCGACGGGCTCGGTGATTGCGGCCGGGGGCGTGTCTCCCAATTCGAGATTGAACTTCTTCGCGAGTGCGTCAATCGGCTGGCGATTGGACTGGCGGATAGCGGATGCCATCTGGTCAATGATGGTGTTGGCTTTGGCGTTCACCATATCATCGAGAACCGCCGGGAGGATGGTGTCGCGGACCTCTTCGAAGGGTTTGGTGTGCGCGGTTTCGCGGTCAATGACTTTGATGATCTGGATGCCGTATTGCGTCTTGATCAAATCCGAAATGGAGCCCTTGGGAAGCGTGAAAGCGGCGTGTTCGACCTCGGGAACCGTCTGGCCCGCGAGAATCCAGCCCATATCGCCGCCTTTGGGCTTGGAAGTGGGGTCTTCCGAATATTTCTTGGCCAGATCCTCGAAACTGGCGCCCTTCTTTGCCTGTGCGAGAACGTCGGCGGCCTTCTTCTGGACTTCGGCTACTTCGGCGTCCGGCATGCCGACGGTCTTAAAAATGATCTGCTCAATGTGAGCGCGGTTTTCGACATCGTAATCAGCGAGGTGTGCTTTGTAATAGGCGCGCAGGGCATCCTCAGGGACCTGAGTGTGGGAGCGCAGATCGGCGACATCCAACAAAGCGTAGCGTGCGGAACGCTTCTCCGGAACCTGATATTTCGCCATGTTCTTGGAGAAATAGGCATTGAGATCAGCGTCCGACGGATGAATCGTGGAAGCGAGCTCGGTGGGCTTAATCAATGCATACTCGATGGTCACCTTTTCATTGCGGCGGCGGAATTCCTGCTCGATTTCGGATGGGCTAACGGTGATGCCGTCGGTGACGAGCTGGCGAACCTTGTCGGCCACCATTCCGTCGCGCAGAATTTTTTCGAACTCGACGACGGTCATGCCCGTGCGCTGCAGAACGGAGGTGGCGTAGCGGTCCTTCTGCCAGACTCCACCGATCCAGGCATCGGGAAGGATCTGCTTGATGCGCTGGGTTTCCTCTTCGTCGGTGACGGTAATGCCGAGGCGTTCGGCTTCGAGATCGAGGGCGTGCTGGAAAATCATCTGGTCGAGAACTTGACGAGCGTAATAGCCGCGAAGCATTTCAGGGACGGCGCCGTTTTGAGTCATTTGCGTGAGCTGGCGCTGGACGTCCGTCAAGCTGATGTCCTGACCACCGACGGTGGCGACGGTATCGGCATTGGTGGCGGCGAGGCCGTTGTTCAGGCCGGGAATCAGGTAAAGCAACATCGAACCGCAGATGACGAGAAGGAGCACCGTCATCGAAATTTTGACCCAGCGGTTCTTTTGCAAATCTCGCTGCTGAAGGCTTTTCAACATGTCTAGATGAGGCCTCTCCCAACCACCAAAGACTCCAATTATAGAGGAGTTTGATGCGCAGGCTCAATGAGATTTAGTGGGCGCTAAGTGCGGGGGAGTCAGGTTGTTTGCTGGATGAATTTAGCCGCCATATTCCCAAGGGGAGCCCGGGATGGTGAGCGGCTCGACAGGTTTCAGCAGCTCTGCTTCCACGACGCGGAGGATAACGATGGCATGATCGCCAAATTCTTCGAGGACGCCCTCAACTTTGCATTCGAGATAAGCATGGAGGTTCTTGAGAATGGGAGCGGAGGTTTTACCTTCGAAGAAAGGCTCACCATTCAGGGCGACACCATCCGCTTTCGTGGGCGAAAAGAATTTCTGCGCGATGGCCTGCTGGTGGCTGGCGAGCAGGTGCAGGGCTGCGATGCGGCTTTGAACCAGGCAACGAAACACGGTGCTCTCTTTTCGCACAGCCGCCATCAGCAGCGGCGGTTTGAATGATGATTGCGAGACCCAGGTGACGGTGGCGGCGCCCAAGGTTTCACCATTGCGGGAGGTGAGGATGTAAATCCCATTGGTGATGAGGCGCAGGGTTTTTTGTTTTGTCTTGGGATCCATGAAACGCACATGCCGGGCGATGACGGCCTGGCCCGAGGCGCATTCTACTGCACACGCCGAGAGCGATGCATTGAGAATTCGGCGAGAGGTGCGGGAAGGGATCAGTTGCCTGGGTGACTGGCGTTTGGATCGGAGTGGGCGATAGCATTCCGGAGCTGATCGGCATTGCTGAAACTCGGATTTAGCTTGAGGGTTTCATCGAGTTGCTGCTTCGCCATGGCGACCTTGTTCTGTTTCGCGTATGTCATGCCGAGGTGGTAGTGGTACGCGGCGTTTTTGGCGTCCCCTCTGATCGCTTCCTGGAAGAGGCCGATAGCGGAGTCGTAGACACCTTGATTGTAATAAGCCCAGCCAAGCGTGTCCGCGGTGTAAGGCTGGTCGGGCAGGCCGCGGCGTCCGGTTTGCGCGAGAGACAGAGCGACGTTGATGTTTTCGGCGTGTTCGAGCATCAGGTAAGCGAGATTATTTGCGGCCAGCGCATAGTCGGGCTGAATCTGGAGCGCTTTCTGGTAATAACCTTCGGCCTGTTGCCACTCGTTGCGCGTCTCAAGGAGGCTGGCGAGAGAAACGTAGAGTTGGACACTCCCCGGATTGGTTTGCAGGGCGCGTTGATAATTTCCGATGGCCTGCTCGACGGAACCGCGCGAAACCTGAACCTGGGCGAGAAGGATAAACGCGGTGACATTGTTCAAGTCGAGTTCCGTGGCCTTTTGAAACGCGGACTCCGCCTTTCCCGAATCCTGATTGCTGAGAGCGACCTGGCCAAGAAGAAGATAGAAACGGCTGCTATTGGGAACGCGAGCGATTTGTGCCTGGACGCGCGCCAATGCCGCAGCAGGCTGCTTTTTCTGGAGGTCGACATTGACAAGGCCCGCGAGCGCTTCCCAAGACGAGGGATTAAATTCGAGGGATTGCGAGTAGAGCTTTTCAGCTTCGTCGTAGCGCTTCTGGCCGAGGCGGAGATCGCCAAGGCGAGCGTAGCCGCCGGGATCCTTCGGAGCGACCTCGATGGCTTTTTTTAGATCAGATTCGGCGCCGGCGACATCTCCACGATTGAAGAGGGCGCGCGCATGAAAAATGTAAGCGTCTGGCGACGATGGGGCAATCTTGATCATTTGCTCGCTGGTCGAAAGCAGAAGAGGAGTGTCGCCCTTGCGGACAGCAAGAGTAGCCAGGGCCTGTTGGGTGGGCAACAGAGTCGGGCGAAGACGCGCAGAGGTGCGCCACTCCGATTCGGCCTGGCCGAAATTAGAGGTTTGGGCATAAGCGACGCCAAGATCGTAATGCGCCGTCGCGTTATCAGGTGAATTCTTGATGGCAGCAGCCAGAATCGGAACGGCTTCTGCGGCTTTTCCTTCGCGCGACAAAACTTCGCCGTGAAAAATCATGGCATCGGTGTCGGAAGGAAAGGATTTGGAGAGTCCGGCGAGCGCGTTGGCTGCTTCGTCCAAATGATTCTGCTGGATCAGGATTTGAATGTAGGTTTTCTCGACGGGAAGATCCTTCGGATGCTCGGCATGCAGCGAGGCAAACTCGGCTGCCGCTTTGTTTAAGTCGCCCTGGTTCAAGTAGAAGTCACCCAACATTCGATAGCCGGCGGGATTGGTTTTGAAGTCGATCTTCGCCCGCTGCAATAGCTGCTCGGCGCGATCATTTTGTCCCTCTGCGACATAGAGATTGACCAAGGAGGCGCGCGGCAAAGTGAATTGGGGGTTGAGCGAGATTTCGGCCTGGAACATTTTTTCTGCTTCCGGCCAACGTTTCAAGCGCTCATAAAAATGGCCGACCTCGGAAAGCGCGAGGTCGGACTTCGAATCCATCGAAAGCGCTTTTTGAAAATTTTGCTCGGCGGACGCGTCGTCCTGGTTTTGCTGCTGCATCATCGCCAGATTCAAGTACGAAGCAGCGCGGTTGGGATCCATTTGAACGGCGAGTTGGGCTTCCTTGAGTCCCTTGGCGAGATCACCCTCGGATGCATCCACGTTGGAAATTACAATTTGGGCTTGCGCGTTTCCCGGATCAATTTTCAAGACAGATTGGGCGCGATCACGCGCTTCCGGATAATTTCTGCCGGCGAGGAGCAGGTCGGCGAGATCGAGCTGGGCCTGCGAATTGTTGGGTTCAATCTCGACGGTGCGTTGTAATTCCTGGTACGCGCGGGACCAGTCGGATTGTTTCAGGAAACACTGAGAGAGCTTGTAGTGCGCGGCGGCGAACCGGGAATCAATCTGCAGGGCATTTTCAAATTCGATGGTGGCTTCCAGGTATTTGCCGCGATCGAAGTAACTCTGCCCTTCCTTCATGTACTTCTGCTTGGCGGCCTCCGGGTTGCGAGCGCATCCTGCCAAGAAGGTCGCCGCGAGCGCGAGGGCGAACCATGACGAGAAGCGAAAAGCGGACCTGCTTCGCAAGACAAGAAACACTCGGCTACCTCCGGGCGAATTACAGCCAGGACTCTCTTAATGCAATCCAACATCCTAGACCGAAGCTGTCGCGTTTGGGTTAGAAATGTCGCTAAGCAACTGTAAAATGACAAGTTAGCCTGGCAAAACTAATTCATGAGAATGTGAGAAAAATGGCATTGCAAACAAAGGGTTTAGAATAATCAAGGCTTTAGAGTGGAATTATACTTCTCTTTAAAGGAAGTCTATGACACTTTATTCTCCGACCGGGGCTCTCCGGTCGAAGGTAAAGCGTACTGAGAGTGAATTAAGTCTTTTTTTACCATTAACTTAGAACAAAGGGAAAATAGATTGCCATTTCGTGGAAGGTTACTCGGTATGCGAGGGTTGCCCAGTTGGAGAAGGCTGGAACGGGAATTTCATAACTTGCTGTAATGGAATGAGTTCGCAGTCAGATTCGGAGCAGGGACGCAGTTTGGCTCATGGCAAGAGCATTGCAAATGACAATACGAGTAACAGCGCCATGTTGCGTTCTGACGTTCAGTGAGGATAGATGGCCTCTAAATTACAGGAAGTAATGACACAAACGGCGATGGGGGCGGTCCCGGGGAAAGAAGGATCGAATTTTCTGGTGGGCGTGAGTCCCTCGATGATGACGCTGGAAGCGGTGCTGGCTGAGATTGCGCCGACGAATATTCCCATCCTCCTTGAGGGGGAAATTGGAACCGGCAAAGAAACTTTCGCGCAGCAGATTCACCTGCGGTCTGATCGCCACCTGGAATCGCTCGGGAAAATTTCGTGTGCGTCGATGAAAGTGGAAACGTTTACATCGGAACTGGGATTGAGAGCGAACGGCAACGGAGCGACACAGAGAAGCGAGTTTGGGACGCTGCTTTTTGATGAAATCAGCGAGCTGAGCCCAGAGTGCCAGCGAAATCTGCTGTACGCGCTGCCGGATGAAGATGAGGAATCGAGGCCGGGCAGCGGTCGTGTGACGGCGCGGGTGATTTCGACGACCAACAAGAATCTGGATGAAGAAACGCGAGCAGGACGTTTTCGGAGCGAGCTTTTTTACAGGATAAATGGAGTTTGCCTGAGACTGCCTCCCTTGCGCGAGCGGCGTGAGGACATTCCGCGGCTGGCCGAGTTCTTTTTGGCAAAGCACGCCGCGCGATTTGGCAGGGCGCGCGTTTCGCTGACTGCACAGACAATTCAGACATTCGAAGAGCACTCCTGGCCGGGAAACATCCGGGAGCTCGAGAATGTGGTGAAGAAAATTGCGGCGCTGGGCGATGATCGCCGCGCACTTTCCGAATTTACAGTAGTTCCCGAGGCGAAACGCACTATGGCTGCGACCGCGTCGGGCGGCGGAAACGGCCATTCCTTGAAAGCTGCGGCGCGAGCAGCGTCGCGCGAAGCCGAAAAGGGATTGATTCTGAAAGCGCTGGCGCGGACGCGGTGGAACAGAAAACGAGCCGCGCAAGATCTGCAAATCAGCTACAAGTCCCTGCTTTATAAACTCAAGCAAATCGGTTTGCCGGAAACGGGATTGGGCGAATGAGCGACGCCGGCTGGAGTGAAAAGATGCTTTCGAAAACAAGATTTTGGATCGGGGCTGCGGCGCTTGCCGTGGCATTGACCGCAAGTATTCCTGCGTTTGCGCAGGACGATGCAGGAAAAAAGCTTCAGGCAGAGCCAGCAACAGCGGCTGACGTCAACACCGCGAAGAAGCCGGCGACGGACGATCCGAATTACGTGATTGGCGGGCAGGACGTGCTTGATATCAATGTGTGGAAGGAACCGGAGCTGACGCGCACAGTCCCCGTGAGGCCGGACGGAAAAATTTCACTGCCCTTGCTGAATGACGTGCAGGCTTCTGGCCTGACGCCCCAGCAGCTCGCCGAACAAATTACCGCGGGCTTGAAGAAATTCGTGACGGGGCCGCAGGTGACCGTGATCGTCACACAAATTAACAGCCAGCGAATTTATCTGATGGGAGAAGTGGCGCGCGCGGGCGCCTATCCGATGTTGCCGGGAATGACTGTGTTGCAAGGTCTTTCGAGCGGCGGCGGATTCACGCAGTTTGCGAATTTGAAAAAGATTTATGTGCTGAGGACCGTGGATGGGAAACAGCAAAAATATCCGTTTAATTACAAAGACGTTCTGAACGGCAAGTCGGCCGATCAAAATATCACGCTGAAGCCGGGCGACACGATTGTGGTCCCGTAGGGGGAATGATGCGCCTGTACCAAAACTTGGGAATTGCGGCGGCGCTCATGATTGTGTCGCTGTGTACTCCGGCGGCGCATGCGCAGCAGGAGCCGAGCCAGCAAACGCCGCAGGACCAGCCGCAACAGTCGGCTCCGCCGATTCCGGCATATCGTTCGCCGTTAGCTTCGGCCGCGGACAATGGAGATGCAGATGGCACCGTAGATCCGCAGAAAATTATCCCGGACGATCACTCTTTGACGGGCGCGGAGAATCTGGGGCTGGGCGTTCCAAGCCTGACGCACAGCTACTGGCAGCCGCATGTGGATCTGGTGAGCAGCCTGGATTCGAACCCCGTGGTTTCACCCGGCCAGTCGGGCTGGTCAACCTGGACGTCCGTGCTCGCGGGCGTTGACCTAAGGCGGACTTCAGGCAATACGGATTTGACGGTTACCTATTTGGGCGGCGGGATGTTGTCGAACACAGGAAATGCGAGCAACGGAATCATTCAAGCGGCTGACATTAAAGACAAAATTTCGTTCAAACGAACGACAGTCACGATTATCGATCAGCTCAACTACACGCCGGGATCGACATCTGGATTTGCGGGGCTGGGCAGCGTTCAGTTGCCGGGAGCGGGATTAAATGGGCTGGGCAGCGGCTTCACGCCGGGACAGACCATTCTGACGACGCTCGGGCAGACGCTGAACAACTCGTTCGTGACTGAAGTGGACACAAATGTAACCCACAGAACCTCTATTTCAGTGATCGGCGGCTACTCCTTACTGCACTACTTCGACGGCAGCCTTTTGGATTTTGGGAACGCCAACGCACAGGTTGGATACAACTACCAATTGAACCGATCGGATACGATTGCCATTTCATACCAGTTCAGCGCAATCCGGTACAGCAATTTCGATCAATCCATCAACAACAATACAGTTTTTGTTTCTTACGGACACCGCGTGACAGGGCGGATGGCATTTCAGGTGGCCGTCGGTCCAGATTTTGCTTTTCTGCGTTCACCAATAAATCCTGCTTCCACGACATCGGGCCAGGGCGGAACCGGGAGTTCCGGAACTGGCGGCACGAGTACGGGGACGAATTCAATCCAACAGATTTTCTGGTCAATGAACGCAGGCCTCCACTATCAACTGCAACGCGCGACTTTGGGAGCTACCTACGCGCATGGAGTGGGTGGCGGCTCCGGTGTGCTGGCTGGTTCGGTGTATGACTCGGTTTCCGGATCCATGAGCAGCCAATTTTCGAGAACAACGAGCGGGGGGGTAAATTTCGGATATTCGCACAACAAGGGATTGGGTGTTGATGGCTCCACGCCGGTCAGCGAGACGTTCGGATACTGGTTCGGCGGCGCAAACGTGAGCCGGCCATGGGGAAGAGAACTGAACCTGGCACTGAGCTACCAATTGCAGTACCAAAATTCGAATTCATCGTTTTGCATCGGGACGACCTGCGGAAGCAGCGTGCTGCGGAATGTGATTTCGTTCACCGTGGGATGGCGCGGACGGCCGATTGGTATCGAGTAAAGAGAACCGAAACTTGATGAAAATGAAGAGGACTGAATGACTGAACGAGTGCGAACCCCAGCAGAATACATAGCGATGCTTCGGCGGAGATGGTTGTTGATTGCGGTGTTGGCGGTAGTGGGCGGCCCGCTTGCGTACGGAGTGTCGCGCTTCTTGCCGACCAAATATAAGTCGCAGACGACGGTTCTGGTGGAACAGCCCACCGTGTCCGCCGATATCGTGAAACCGGTAGACACGACCGACATCGGTCTGCGGTTAGCCACAATGCAGCAGCAGATTTTGAGCCGGACGCGACTGGAACCCGTGATTCGCCAATTTGGTTTGTACCCGAAGGATATCGATCGAGTTTCGATGGAGGAGCTTGTCTCGCGATTGCAGAAAGCGATTGAAGTAACGCCCATACAGCCTATGGCGGAGACACGGGCAGAGAATTTGCCGGGTTTTTATGTGAATGTGACGCTGGATAATGCACATACGGCCCAACAAGTTTGCACGACGGTCACCTCGATGTTCATTGAGGAGAGCCTTCGGCTGAGCCAACAACGTTCCGAAGGTACGACTCAGTTTCTGACGCAGCAACTTGCGGATGCAAAGGCGAACCTCGACGCGCAGGACGGCAAGCTGGCCGCATTCAAGAGCCGATACATTGGATCGCTGCCCGATGAAGAGCAATCCAATTTGAATTTACTGATGGGATTTACTTCGCAACTCGATGCCGCAACGCAAGCTCTGGCGCGCGCCCAGCAAGACAAGGGTTTCGCGGAATCCACGCTGACACAGCAATTGAGCGCCTGGCAGGCCTCGCAAGGGGGACACAATCCGGAGACGCTGGAGACCCAGCTTGTAGCGCTGCAAACGGAACTTGCCAGATTGCAAGTCAGCTACACGGATGATTATCCGGATGTGATCAAGACAAAGAACGATATCGCCGCCCTGCAAAAGAAAATCGGGGAAAGCAACAACCCGAAGACAGGGACTGAGGCTGTGAAGTCAGCGATTCCATCCATGGAGCCGGCGCAGATACAACAATTGCGCGCGCAAATTCATACGTTCGAGCAGGTGATCGCCGAGAAAACCAAAGAACAAGAAGGGATCAAGGCGGAAATCAAGGCGTATCAGGACCGCGTTCAATCCAGCCCAGTGGTGGAGCAGCAGTACAAGGAACTGAGCCGGGGGTACGAAACAGCGCAAGATTCCTACAACCAGCTCCTGAAGCAACGTGACGCAGCAGCGATGGCGACGCGGCTGGAGCAGGAGCAAGAAGGGGAACAGTTCCGTGTTTTGGACCCCGCCAACCTGCCGGATAAACCGTCGTTTCCCAACCACCTGCTCTTCGCTGGAGGAGGATTTGGCGGAGGCTTGGTGTTGGGCCTGGGGATCGCTTTCGTGCTCGAATTGAAGGACACCTCTTTGCGGACGGAGAGGGACGTGGAATTTACTCTCCGATTGCCGTTGCTGGCGATGATTTCGACTGTGGAACCAAAGTCCGGCATGACGGCAGAGCCGAAGTTGGAACCGCGAGGCGTGGATCACATGACTGTGGGCGCGAGGAGCTGACACGAGCATGTATCAAAGATTTTTTGGACTCCGAGAGAGCCCGTTCAACGTCAACCCCGATCCGCGCTATCTCTTCCTGACGAGGCAGATGCAGGAAGCGCTGGCAGGGCTTACGTACGGCATTCAGAACCGGAAGGGTTTCATATTGTTGACCGGCGAAGTGGGTACCGGGAAAACAACGCTGCTCAACAGGCTGCTGGATTGGTTGCATGGGCAGCGAGTGTCCACGGCTTTCATTTTCAATTCGCAATTGAAAGTGGACCAGCTCTTCGACTTCATCATGGCGGATTTCGAGATTCCATGCGAGTCGAGGGAGAAGAGCCAGGTTCTTCTGCGCCTGAACCAATGGCTGTTGGAAAGATACCGGACGGGCGAGACGGCAGTCCTAATCATTGATGAAGCGCAGAATCTTTCGTCGGAAGTTCTTGAAGAAATCCGATTGTTGACGAATTTGGAGACGTCCACGGAAAAATTGCTCCAAATCGTGCTGACGGGCCAACCCGAACTTGAGGAGAAACTCAAACTCCCGCAATTGCGACAGCTTCGGCAGCGCATCACGTTGCGCAGCCGCACTGCCCCGCTGACGCTGGAGGAAACGTTCGGGTATATCGCGGAGCGCCTGAGGATTGCCGGCGCCAACGGCGAGCCGATCTTTTCGAAGGAAGCGATCCAGACGATTCACCTTTATTCGCGTGGAATTCCACGCGTGGTGAACCTGCTCTGCGAGCATTCGTTGATCAACGCTTACGTCGATCACCTTCGGCCTGTTCCCGCTCATCTGGTGGAAGAGGTGGCGCGAGAATTCCAACTGGACGAAATTGAACCCACGACGCCAGCAGAGATCACGACCAGAGCGCACCGGAACATCGATGCGCGCGAATTGCTGGAAAACCTGGACGAGTTGCTCGGGCGGCTACGCCAGGTGAACGACATGCCTGCTTCAACCCGTGAAAGGAAACCATGAGTCGCATTCACGAAGCACTAAAGAAAGCTGAACAAGAACGCGCCGCGGCACTGGTGGCTGATCCCATAGCCCCTGCCGCTCCCGTTGCATCGCCAACTGATTATGCTTTGTCCGGTCCGGGCTCGGTATCGACGGCGGTTCATGGAGCCCCCGCGCGCATTGAAGAATTCACAGGCGACTTTCTCAGGTTTGAAGATCTGCGAGCCCGGTGTTCACATCCGATTTGGAAACCCGAGGCGGGCACGAACATATTTTTCAATTCAAATTTGAGCGCACGAGCCGCCGAACAGTTCCGCACGCTGAGGTCGCGTCTCTATCAGCTCCGAAACACTGTGTCTTTGAGGACGCTCCTGGTGACGAGCTCGATACCGGGCGAGGGAAAGACGTTTATTTCCAATAATCTGGCGCAGGCAATCACCCGGCAACCCGATCGTCGCGTGTTGCTGATAGACGCTGACATTCGCTGCTCACGCCTGCACGTGCCGCTGGGCGCCCCATCTGCCCCCGGCTTGACGGACTATCTGCGGGGTGAAGTGGACGAGATAAAAGTGATTCAACATGGTCACGAAGGAAACCTGTGTTTCATTCCGGGCGGGAACGAAGTTACGAACCCGAGCGAGCTACTGTTGAACGGCCGGCTGAAAAAACTGATCACGCGATTGGCGCCAGTTTTCGATTGGGTGATTCTCGATTCCCCGCCCTGCTTACCTGTGGCGGATTCCACACTTCTCGCGGACCTGTGTGATGGGATTCTGATGGTGGTGCGAGCGGGATCAACGCCCGCAGAGACCGCGCAAAAGGCCCTCTTGGAATTGCAGGGCAAGAACATCATCGGAGTTGTGCTGAACGCGGTTGAGGAGAGCCATCTGTATGGCTCTTACTATTACCAGGGATACGGGTACGGGCAAAGCTCCAGCGGGATTCCATCGCAGAATAATGGCCGCTGAAGCCTGGTGAGTGGGATTGGTGCGCTGAGGACGCGGAAAAGAGCATACGAACACATCTTATCTCTTTACTTATGTTGTAGATACACATAGGAAACGTCAAAGGATTTTTGACTAGAAATTTGAGCGACCGTGTCCTAGACTGTTGCGAAAGGTCATTCCGGAAGTGAAAGCAGGCTCTTGTTAAGCGACTTATAATCAGTGTCTTACTAGGAATTTTCAGGTCGAAATTTGGTGGCATTTTTACTTTGAAACGAGTCCTGGAAAGCAGAATTGGGACAGGATTGGCGGTAGCTTGCGGCGATGGAGCGGACAAACATGGATTCGGTGGCAATATCGGGTCAAGACAACTCGGATGAGGTTAGTGTTAGCCCCATTTGCTTCCCCTGGTTCGCTTTGCAGGTTCGGACGCAGCATGAGGCAGGGGTTGCCGCACATTTGGACGGCCTCGGATTCGAATGGTTTTTGCCGAAGTACAAATGCAGAAAACGTTGGTCAGACCGCATAAAAGAGTCAGAAGTTCCCCTGTTTCCAGGCTATCTATTTTGCCGTTTGAATCCGCAGGATCGACTTCCTATTTTGAAGACCCCAGGGGTAATGCAAATCGTGGGGTACAACCGCCAGCCGGTGCCAGTGGATGAACTGGAAATCATGGCTCTGCATAGGTTGGTTGCTTCAGGTCTGCCGAACCATCCCTGGCCCTATTTCGAAGTAGGCGACCAGGTCCGCATCGAGTCTGGCCCCCTGCGCGGGCTGGAGGGCCGGGTGGTGGAGTTTAAGGGCAATCATCGGCTCGTACTTTCTGTAAAGCTCCTCCAACGCTCGGTGGCAGTGGAGATGGATTCCGCGCTCGTCGAGTCCATGCGAACAAAGAGCGGTCTGCGCCCCGAAAAGGTTTACGCGCAGGCACGCCCCTTACGGGTTGGGGTGTAATCGTAATTCATCGTTGCTTACTTTTTATCGCGGCTTCTTAGCTTAGTCCGAGTTTTGGCCTAGTCGCCACGCAATCCAGGATTGTTATTTTCAGGATTTGGCGGACTATTGCTAGATGAGAACCAGGGCTCGACGGAAGACAGGATAAGAGCCCAGAGTTTTTTCAGTGAGACGGCGAGCTCGTATGAAGCAGTAAGTTTAATTCTGGCTTGTGCGATTGCGACGAGCCATGAAGCACGGGCCATGTACGAAACTCTGATTGACGAGAAGCAAGCGATCCCTAAAGAGGGGAGCGCACCTACCTTGTTTTACCGCATTGACCCGCTGAAGGACCCGCGATGGGATTTGTTCTTGAAGGACCAACCGGAAGCGTCCGTCTTCCATTCGAGCGCGTGGTTGGAAGTCCTTCAACGGACCTACGGATACGAATGTGTGGTTTACACGACATCTTCAGCTGAAGAAAAGCTGCAGGATGGCGTTGTTTTTTGCCGGGTCGAGAGCTGGGTAACAGGCAAGCGTCTGGTTTCTTTGCCTTTCTCTGACCATTGCGCGCCGCTCGTCAAGAGCGCGAAAGACCTGGAGCTTCTATTGAATTCGCTCGAGGAGGAAGGACATAGAGAACGCTGGAGATATATCGAGATCCGACCGCTGGAATTAGTGGAGAAAGTCGGGCCGATTCGGAATTCCTCCATGATGTACACGCTTCATCAGCTCGACCTCACACCTGACCTGGAAACACTGTTTGCGAATTTCCACAAGAACTCAGTACAAAGAAAGATACGCCGAGCGGAGCGAGAAGACCTGGAATATCGTGAGGGGTCATCCCAGCAAATTCTGGATTCGTTTTATCAATTGCTGGTCATCACGAGGCGGCGGCACCGGGTGCCTCCCCAACCCAAGTCCTGGTTTGAAAATCTTGCGAAATGCTTCGGAAAAGACCTGAAAATACGCTTGGCGATGAAAAACAATCAACCGATCGCGGGAATGCTCACGATCCGTTACAAGGATACTCTGGTCTATAAATACGGCGGGTCCGACACGAAATTCAATAATCTTGGAGGCATGCACCTGCTTTATTGGAAGTCGATCCAGGATGCGAAAAATTCGGGCTTAAAGGTATTTGACCTCGGTCGGTCTGACCGTGGGCAAGACGGGCTGATTACATTCAAAAACCGTTGGGGCGCCAACCAATCCAGATTGACCTACGTTCGATTTGGCGCAGCCGGCAACGCCGAACATATTTTTGATCCTGCAGCAACGAGCTGGAAAATGCGTATTGTGAAACAAGTATTTGCGCACGCGCCCACGCGCCTTCTCTCCGCGATGGGTGGAATTCTGTATAAACACGTTGGGTAAGCACTCCGAAACGGAAATTCCGCCAGCCCGCGCAATCAAAAGACCAGCAGATGGGGACAAATTACATAACGAAGGGGCCGATTAGAGGGCACGCGGTCTTCGCGTGTGCGGTTGTTGCTGCCGCGATTGTTTACTGGAAGACTCTGAGAGATTTGGCGGCTCTCGCGTTTTCAGACCAATCTTACTCGCATGTGGCAATTATTCCGGCAATCAGCCTGTTTTTGCTGTACTCGGAGAGGAAAAAAATATTCTCGAGCTCGCAGAAGTCGGTTGGATTCGGAGCGAGCGTTGCTTTGCTAGGCTTGATTACTTCCTGGCTCTCAAGCAGATTTATTCTTGCTTCGGACGCGAACAACATTCTGTTCAGCGGCGCGCTTTCTCTGGTTTGTCTATGGATCGGGGCATTCATCGCTTGCTATGGCGTACGCGCGACTCGGGCCGCGGCTTTTCCTTTGCTGTTCCTCTTCCTGATGGTTCCGCTGCCCACCCGGGTTCTGGGCGAGACGATTTCTCTACTTCAGAAGGGTTCGACCGAAATCGCTTATACGGCAATCAGAGCGATGGGCGTGCCTGTCCTGCGGCAGGGCCTGTATCTGTCACTTCCGGGTCTGAGCATTGAGGTTGCTTCGGAATGCAGCGGCATTCGATCGAGCATGGCGCTCTTGATCACGTGCCTACTTGCCTCGCATTATTTTCTTCGCACAAAATGGAGGCAGCTCTTCTTTGTTCTTCTTTCACTTCCATTTGCGATCGTGAAGAACGGAATTCGGATCGCGACTCTGGCGGTACTTAGCGTATATGTGGACCCGGCTTTTCTGAATGGGCATCTGCACCGCGACGGGGGATTTGTTTTTTTTCTGTTAGTTCTGGCGATGCTCTGGCCTGTGCTTATTTTTCTGCAAAAGGCTGAAAACCGTCGCGATCCACCAGCGTCGGACGCACCACAAAAGGGCCGTAGCGAATTCGCGCAGGGATAATTTTAAATTTTGGAAATATCAGCTCGCAAGCGCGGTGCGCGGGCTTCACGGAATTCGAGAAGGCAGACGCGGTAAAGAGTGAAAATGCACGCGCGGGCGCAAGGAAACATGCAGGATCAAACCAAAAATGAAGATGAATCGAATTCGTTGATGGGCCGCATTTGAATCTTGCGTTTGCATTTCATCGCTGTGTATCCCAGTATCGTGTTCAAGGATCGTGGGCGTAACGACAGAGTAATATTACGGCGTTCGCTCAAGCTTCGCACCACTACCACGTAGCGTATTGGGGCGCCTACCCAAGTTGGTGCTTTAATTAGTTGCCAACAACCTGAAATTAAAGGATTTATGCCCGAAATGGGGCTGTGGTCAGGGACATACTAGAGTCCGGAAGGGGTTTTCACATTTGAAGCAGATGTTTTCTCAACCGATGGCCCTATCGGACTCAGAGTGTGGAATTCTGATGTAGAGGGAGTATCGTTCGTCGTAAGGGTAACAGAATCAGCAGATTGCGGTTGCATGGTTTTGATGAAAATGGCGACTCGTGGGACAGTTTTGGTAGGTGAATTGCAGTCTCGTACAACGGGCGGTCTCCCAATTGGGGCTGCTTCGGCGGTAGCTTGTACGGGAATTGCCCCAACGAACTGCGAATTCATCAATCTTCAAGCGTGAATCTGAGTCAGGCACAGAACGGCTTCGCTGAAATCCTGGGTTCCTGGCAGCCGGAGTGAGCAGTGAATCTTAGAAACAATAATTTCATTTCGGAATTCTGAATAAAAAGGAGAGCTGACCTCGGGGGTGGTTCTGCTGACGAATATATGAGCGCAAATGCAAAAGCAACGACGATGAAAGTTGTCACTTCGCGGCGTCGAGGAAGTGAGTCGACGCGAATACTTTCGCGGCCTGCCATAAATGCGTCGGATTCGATGCAGGGTATTTTGTCGGAGAACCTGTTCCTGGGAATGCTCTGTTTGGAAAGGAAGCGCGCGGAACGATCGCGAAAGAAGTTTCTGCTGCTGCTTCTGGACGCGGAAGACGCGGGAAAGTCAAAGCGGAAGGCTGAGATATTGAAGGGCGTGATCCGGGCGGCCGATGAGGCGCGACGAGATACGGATCCAGCCGGGTGGTACAAGCACAATTCGGTTTTGGGAATCATCTTCACCGAATTGGGAGCCTTGGACGACGCTGCGACGGTCAGCAAGCTTTTGGACAAGGTCCACGGATCACTTTTGATGCAGTTGAGCGCAGAAGAGCTCAGGCTGGTGCATGTATCTATCCATGTTTTCGCCGACGACTCAGAAGGTCAGCCCCCGGATGTTTCTGTGAACCCAACTTTTTATCCGGATGTGCTGCATTCGCACGGATCGAAAAAGATTTCGCAAATGATGAAGCGCGGGATGGATATTGTCGGAAGCGCATTGGCACTTCTTCTGTTCTCGCCTCTTTTCCTGGTGATCGCGCTGGTCATCAAACTGACTTCGAAGGGCCCGGTTTTCTTCCAGCAGGAACGATTGGGGAGATTTGGGTCGACATTCCAGTGCTTGAAATTCCGCTCGATGTATTCCAATAACGATCCGAAGATCCACCAGGAATTCATGAAGCGCGTGATTGCCGGTTCCCATGATGGGGCGGCAACGGACGGAAGCAAGCCGGTCTACAAGATGACGGACGACCCGCGCATAACACGAATCGGAAGAATTATTCGCCGCACGAGCCTGGATGAGTTCCCGCAGTTCTTGAACGTGCTCCGGGGCGAGATGTCGTTAGTGGGTCCGCGCCCGCCTCTCGCATACGAATTCGAAGAGTACGACATTTGGCATCGGCGGCGGGTCCTTGAAGCGAAGCCGGGAATTACGGGCCTCTGGCAAGTGAATGGACGGAGTCGCGTACGGTTTGACGACATGGTGCGGCTGGACCTGCAGTATGCGCGTGGATGGTCGTTGTGGCTCGATATCCAGATTCTGATGCAAACACCGCGTGCAGTTGTGTTCGGAGACGGCGCCTATTAGATTTAGCAGTCTCTGTAACTGAATATCTTTCGAAAGCTTTTCGGAATCGTCCGGAAACGCATCCAGTTGAGCTTCTTCTGAGTTGTCCATCGCCGAATTGGATTAAGGTACCTCAAGTCCAGCTCCCGTTTCCCTCGCTGGCGTTTATCAAGAATTCGACCGGTGTGCTTTGTCGACGTCGGGCATTCATGGAAAACGAATGTCGGACGAATGGAAGCAGTCGCACAAAAAACGGCGAAGATCTATTTCGGGCCCTGGTCGCACGAAATAGCTAAGCCACGTCGCAAATGTCAATAAAATTGAATAAGACCGAGCCGTCCTTGACGCACGGTTCAAATGGATCGTCCCAGAACACCCGGGGGCGGAGAATATGGATTGATATCGACAATTCTCCGCACGTTCCCTTTTTCCTGCCCATCATTGAAGAATTACGGAGCCGTGGCTTCGAGCTGTTGCTGACCGCGCGCGACATGTACCAGGTATGCGAATTATTGGAATTCCACCATTTGTCCTGCAAGGTGATTGGAAGTCACTACGGGAAGAACAAAGCGCTCAAAGTCCTCGCGAACAGCTTGCGGGCCATTCAGCTAATCCCCATTGGGGCAAAGTTTCGACCCGACCTTGCTCTTTCCCATGGTTCCCGCGCACAAGTTCTTGCTTGCAAGGCTCTGGGAATTCGAACCCTGATGATTCATGACTATGAGCACAGCACAAAAACAGGCTTCCTAGAGCCGAACTGGACCCTTATGCCGGATGTAATCCCGGAAACAGTAATGAGCCGCACGAAGGGACACACACTGACGTATCCCGGGTTGAAGGAAGATGTTTACGTGCCACGCTTTCATCCGGATCCATCTATTTTGACCCAATTGGGAATTCTCCCCAGGGATTTGGTGATCACGCTCCGTCCTCCCGCGACCGAGGCACATTATCACAACCCAGAAAGCGAACTTTTGTTTGAGGCGTCACTTCTGCGAATCGCGAATGAACCTCAGGTGCGCGCTGTGACGCTTCCCCGAAACGCGAGGCAAGAGAAGCAGTTGCGAGAAAAATATGCGGGTCTGATTGCGTCGGGGTGCATGACGATTCCCGAAAAACCCGTGGATGGGTTGAACTTGATATGGTTTTCCGACCTGGTGATCAGCGGCGGCGGCACGATGAACCGGGAAGCCGCGGCGCTGGGAGTTCCCGTCTATAGCGTGTTTCGCGGAAAAATAGGGGCCGTGGACCAATATCTGGCGGAAAAAGGGCGGCTGATTCTGCTGGAGAGTACGGCAGACGTACGCAACAAATTAATTCTTAAGCGCTGGAACCGGCCAGCCCAATCAAGCACGGTCAATCGGCCGGCTTTGCAATGCATCGTGAGCAGCATTATTAAGGTTATGGAGTCGAGATGACAACCAATTCGACCTCCTCCACGATGAGCATTGAAATGAGAATACAAAGTCAAAGAGTGGAGGAAATTGAGCGGACCATTCACCATTACAACGATTTGGCGGTGAAAGGTCTGGTATCGATGTTCATTCCGGAAAAACGACTGTTCTGCTTCAAGTTAAAGCAAACACCAGCAGGGGTGGTTCAAGAGGGTGTTTCACCGCGCTACACGGTGTTTACATTGCTCGGGCTTCACCGGCTGAAAGAGTGCGGCGGAACTTCTCCCGTCGATATCAAGTTGTCATTTGAGGCTTTGCTGGCAGACCTCGACTGGGTGGATAACATCGGGGATCTGGGATTGCTTGTCTGGTTGTGCGCCGCGATCGCGCCGGAACGCCTGAACGAAATAGAGGGTCGGCTGGACGTGAAGAGCGCTTTGAATCGCTTTCGCGATGCCGCGCGGGGTCAGACGATGGAATTAGCGTGGTTTCTTGCGGGGCTTTCTCATGGAATTTTGGCGCGCCCTTCAGAAGTATCGCACTTCAAAGATCTGGCCGTGATGACATACAGGATGCTGATTAAGAATCAAGGTGAGCAGGGAATATTCGGACACCTGGCCCGGCACAAGAGCGTGGCCGGAATGGTTCGAGGAGCTGTGGGCAGTTTTGCCGACCAGGTTTACCCGATTTACGGGCTGACAAAATTCGCGCAAGCCTGCAACGACGAACATGCTACGCAGAGGGCGCTCGACTGTGCACTTGCGATCTGCGAAGCGCAGGGATCTCTGGGGCAGTGGTGGTGGCACTACGACTCGGCGAACGGGCGAGTAGTGGATGGTTACCCGGTTTTCTCCGTTCACCAGCACGGAATGGCGCCAATGGCGTTGTTTGCGCTGGGTGAAGCTATTCAGTCGGACTTCAGCCCGTGGATTTACAAAGGGTTGAAATGGATCGACAACAACGAATTGGGATTTGAAATGAAAGACGAGCGCGCGAGCGTTGTGTGGCGGTGCATATCGCGCCCGATATCAAGAAAATATTGGAATTTTGCAACGCGTCTGGTGAAGCCTCGCAAACACCCAAAATCGCACGATGATATGAAGGTGTTGTTCGAATGCCGCCCTTACGAATTAGGATTTCTTCTGCATGCGTTTGCGGACAAGGATACGCAGTTGACCTCGATTCAAAATGGGAAGCCATCGAGTGAAGTGGGACGCAACTGTCGATAGTATTTATATGAACTCAACCATGAAAATCATGATTGTCGTCGGGGCCAGGCCGAACTTTATGAAGGCAGCCCCTATAATTGCAGCCATCAAGGAATGGAACATTGCTGCTTCCAACTCCTTGAAATCATCAGGGGTGGCGAAATCTGCCGGGAATCCGAAAATTGAAACGATTCTTGTCCATACGGGACAGCACTACGACGAAGCAATGTCTAAATCATTTTTTGTGGACCTGAACCTGCCTAAACCGGACGTGGATTTGGAGGTTGGTTCCGGTTCACATGCAGTGCAGACAGCCGAAATCATGATTCGGTTCGAAACAGTGCTGATGCGGGAAAAACCAGATGCGGTTGTGGTTGTTGGCGACGTAAATTCAACACTCGCATGCGCGCTGGTGGCTGCTCGCACATACTATGACATCTCCGGGACACGGCCGATCATCGCGCATGTCGAAGCAGGACTCCGGTCGTTCGATCGTTCGATGCCCGAAGAAGTGAACCGCGCCTTGACGGATCATGTCTCTGATCTCCTCTTTGTGACCGAGGAAAGCGGGATAAAGAATTTGCGGCATGAGGGTCTTCCGGAGTCGAAAATTTGTTTCGTGGGCAACACGATGATTGATTCATTGCTGGCTTATAAGGACAGAGCAGATGAATCAGCGATTCTGGATAAGCTGGGTTTGAAAATATTCAAGGGCGGCAGACCAGCGAACGGCGTCCGCCCGTATGCGTTGTTGACTCTGCATCGCCCTTCCAACGTGGATGATCGAGATACCTTTTTGAATATTTTGGATGGGATGAAAGAGTTGTCGGAATCCTGGCCAATCGTATTTTCCGCGCATCCCAGGACGCGCAAGCAGATTACAGAATTCGGGCTTGAGCGATACTTTCAATTCAAAGACGCGAAGCAGTCATTAAACGGCTCGAACGGCACTGGCGCCACGAACGGCATTCAATTGCTTGATCCTCTCGGTTATCTGGATTTTCTGTGTCTGATGAAAAATGCGTCGCTGGTGGTCACCGATTCGGGCGGGATTCAGGAGGAGACAACGTGTTTGGGTGTTCCTTGTGTCACCGTCCGCGAAAACACCGAGCGACCCGTCACAGTTACGTGCGGAACAAACATTGTGGCAGGAACGCAGAGTGAGGGCATTCGAAGCGCCATTAGGACGCAGAGCACGCGAGCAGGCAACATCCAACCGCCGAAGATGTGGGACGGGAAGGCGGGGCGCCGGATCGTAGACGCCATCGTGGCCGAGCTCAGGCAAAAGGAATCGAGTGTGCCTGTTCCTGCGGGGCAGGCAAGTTTGCATCCGCATGAGGATGCAAAACGGAAAAAGATTATGGCTGTGGCATCTGGCGGCGGACATTGGGTTGAACTTCTGCGCCTCGATCAGGTCTGGTCCGACTGTGATGTGGTTTTTGTGACAGTTAATCCAGAGTATCGCGTGGACGTTCCAGGCCAGAAGTTTTATTCGATCACCGATGGCACTCGTCAGACAAAGTTTCGATTGCTTCGCTCCTCGTTACAGCTGCTTTGGATTCTGTTTAAAGAGAGGCCCGACGTGGTGATTTCAACCGGAGCAGCTCCCGGCTACATAGCCATCCGGATCGGTAAGTTTCTTGGGGCGAAAACAATCTGGTTGGACAGCATCGCGAACGCGGAGGAGCTTTCCTTGTCTGGCCGCCTGGCCGGGCGACATGTTGACCTGTGGTTAACGCAATGGCCTCACCTTTCCAGCGAGAATGGCCCGCATTTCCGAGGAGCAGTGCTTTGATTTTCGTCACCGTGGGCAGCGCAGACCCCTTCGATCGGATGATTCGAGCGATCGATGAATGGGCAGGTTCGCGGCAGAGAACCGATATCTTTGCCCAAATCGGCAGGTCGCGTTATAAGCCCCAGTATATTGAAGCCGTCCAATTTCTGAGCCCATCAGAATTTCGCGAACGTGTTTGTGCCGCGCACCTGATCGTCGCACACGCGGGTATGGGATCGATCATAGCGGCTCTAGAGGTCGGGACACCGATCATTGTGATGCCCAAGTGGGCGCGACTAGGAGAGCATCGCAACGACCACCAGGTGGCAACGGCTAAGAGATTCGGTGAAAAGCAAGGCGTCATCGTCGCAAATGATGAGAAAGAGCTGATCATCAAGCTGGAGCAGGAAGAACACCACTCCCCTCCGAACGTGATAACGCGCGAAGCCTGTCCCGAATTGATTTCTGCCATCAGGAGCTTTGTTTCGGAGCCGAATGGCGGTGGCAAGTCAGGGTGGTCAGGGTTTCGTTCGACCCGGGCGCGCAAATGAGAGCGCTCGCTCTTATATTAGGAATTCGATTGCTCTAAGACGGTCATGACCATTTCCAAAGCAAAAACGTTTCGAAACGTCATTTACACCACGCTCACCAAGGGCACAACCATGGTTTGCGTCGCCGTGACAGCTGCGGTTGTGGCCAGGAACCTTAGTCCCCCAGATTTCAGAGATGTGGGGTTTGCTGATTACGTCGCTTCTGCCCGCCTCGTTTGGCGTCAATCTTTTTACGCTGGGTTGTAGGGGGATATTTACGGCCTCGGTGACAGCTCTGATTCACGGGATTTGCACGCGGTTTCGTTGCTTCCAGGAAGTCAGCGGCATGATTATGCAGAATCTCCAACGTGCCCATGCCTAAGGCCGAACGCTTCACCGGGTGATCGCACGATCGACGCCGAGCCAATTTCCGGCGTGCCTGCTCAGCGACATTGTATGAATCAGAAAACCAATCGCATTCGAGTGCTATACAGCTTTCCTTATAAGCTGGGGGCCGACCGTATCAGTTACACCGCCTGGCAACAGGTGAACGGTCTTCAGGCTGCTGGTGCGGACGTGCGCGTGTTTTCGGGGTCAATCTGCCGTCCCGTGCACCCTGGTGTCATCGTGGAGTCCACACTCCAGTGGGGCAAACTGAGAATGCCCTACAGACTTCTTGGGGGGCAGCGCACTTTGCAGCTGCACGACTATATTGTGGCCCGCAAGGTCAAGGAACTGGCGGGTGAGATAGACATCGTTCATACCTGGCCGAGCGCTGCTCGCAGGACCATTGAGACTGCGAAAAACCTGGGGATTCCAACCGTATTAGAACGATGCAATTCCCACACGCGTTATGGATATGAAGTCGTGCAGAAGGAGTGCGAGCGCCTGGGCGTGCGACTTCCGGCCAGCGATACCAGCGCCTACAACGCGGAGACCCTACGAATTGAAGAAGAAGAGTTTCGACTAGCGGATCGCCTTTTGTGCCCGTCCGATTTCGTCCTTCAGACTTTCCTGGACAAGGGATTCGCGCGGGATCGGCTTGCGAGACACGCCTACGGTTTTGATGGTAAGGACTATTTCCCGGCTTCCGACTATCAGCCCAATCAGGCCGGCTTGAGAATGCTCTTTGTGGGTTCCTGCGCGGTTAGAAAAGGCGTTCATTACGCATTAGAGGCATGGCTGAAATCTCCCGCGCATGAGAAAGGCACGTTTACGATTGCGGGAGAATTCTTGCCGGAATATGCCGAAAAACTCGCGCCAATGCTGTCGCATCCCAGTGTTCGAGTTTTAGGCCACCGAACGGATGTGCCGGAATTGATGCGCAATCACGACATTCTAGTGCTGCCAAGCGTCGAAGAGGGGTTTCCGTTAGTTTGCATGGAGGCATTTGGCAGCGGATGCGTCCCCGTGGTCTCGGAGGTTTGCGTTGGCATATGTGCGCACATGAAAAACTCACTCATCCACCGCGTGGGTGACGTAGAAGCTTTGACGCAACATCTGACTCTACTGGATAAGGACCGTGCACTTCTGCAGAGACTACGTTTGGCGGGCTTGAAGGAAAGGAGCACCCTTACGTGGGAGGCTGCGGGAGTGAAACTTCTTGATGCTTACCGCGAGACAATAGCTATGTGCTCTCCAAGTAAGATGTGGAGCGTCGCTGCTGAAAATTTATCGGGCATCGAGGAACGCCGATGACACCGATTTCTGCGAAGAAATCTCTTGAGAAGTCCGCCAGAGGAGCGCTATTTGGCTCCCGACTGTTCCACGCGGCCAGGAATGCGTATCAATCGGTATTTGATCGTGACAAGTTGGCGACCAGAAAGAGGATGCTGGAGTTCTACGCCGGATTCATATCACGAGGAGACCTGGTCTTTGATGTGGGGGCAAACATTGGGGTATATTCCGACGCCTTCCAGACCCTGGGCGCGCGTGTTGTGGCAATTGAGCCGAATCCCATTTGTTGTGAGCGGCTCGAGTTAATCGCCAAGCGGAGCGACCTTATGATTGAGAATTGTGCCGTGGGAAGCGAACCAGGCGTGGCTACGATGAACGTTTGTTCGGACCCAACGCTCAGCACCCTTTCAAGTGAATGGTATGAATCGGCCAGAACGTCTCCTACCCACAGAAGCGAAGAGTGGCTTGGCACAATCGACGTGAGGGTTGCAACCCTCGATTCTCTGTCCCAAAAATATGGTATCCCTGCATTCATCAAGATTGACGTGGAGGGGTTTGAAGATCATGTGCTTGCTGGCATGTCATTTGCCCCGAAAGCACTGAGTTTTGAATTCCACTTTGCCCTTTTGAACATCGCAAGGGCGAGCTTGAATAACTCCTCACTGCGAAATGGCTATTGCTTTAATTACATCGATGGCATCGAGCCCGAATTCAGATTGGATACGTGGGTTAGTGCCGGTGACCTTGAACGAATCCTGACTGAAGTGCATTCTCGCGCGGAATATGGGGATGTCTTCTGTCGAAAGGTCAGCAAGGATTAGTCTTTGGGAATGCTTCTGGAGCCAACGTGGCATCGCTATACTGGAATTATCGACTCTCCGGGACTTCCACACCTATTGAGTGCTTCAAATCGAATTTCTTTTCCGGTTGAACTGGTCGGTCTCGACACCGCGCTCCATTTTTGAGTGCCATGCGGCGTGTTTTCGTCAGCTTTGGCCGGCATGAACGAGGTCTTCTGATCAACTGTCTCTTGGACCTGTCCCAAACCTGTCCTTCGGGCCAATTGTAAGCCGTCGGCGACTCGCCTATCGTAGTAGATGAAGAATCGAACCGGTGACCATGTCATGAAACTATCCGTTTGCTCCCATGTCCGCCGCGATTCGTTTGTAGAATCAGGCAATTCGCAGGCGGTGCCTCGGGCCAGCGTTTTTGGCCAAATTATGAAGAGATCGATTGCCAACTTTGAGGTTTATTTGATCTTGGCTGCGGCGGCTTGCGTCTTTTCGATGAGTCCGTCCAGCATTCAGGCACAGACTCCGACTCTCACGGTAAACGCCTCATCGGGTCAGCACCCGATCAGCCCATACATCTACGGGATGGCATATGGGCCGGGAATCACTGAACCCGACATCGCTCTCGCTGCAAAAATTGATTTGCCCATGGGAAGGTGGGGCGGAGATGCGGCGACGAATTACAATGGGGCCTTTGATTCTTTCAATAGCGGTCTTGATAACTACTTTCTGCAAGGGTACCTCACTTCCAATGGGCCCTACTCCCAAGCGGATTTCTATCTGGACCACTATCGTGCCGTGGCCCCCGGCACCCAGGAACTCGAGACAATCCCGATCAACCCTTGGCTCCCTTCAAGCAGCGCTCAGAACTGCAGCTATTCGAATGCTCGCTACCATCCTCAGGGTGGCTGGGCATATGCCGTGTCGTGGCCTACGCCGGGCTTTTCTTCCGATTCGTGCAGTGGGAATGCTGTTCCCTGCGTGAGCGGTGCCCCTCCATCGTGCTCAACGGGACCTATAGTTACATGGAGCAACGCCATCTCCGGAAACATGATGCCCAACACGCCGACGATTCAGGAAACGTGGATTGGGCACAACGTCTCAAAATACGGAAATTGCGCCGCGGGCGGGGTTTGCTTCTATCAGCTCGACAATGAGCCAAATGGGTGGTCGAACACTCACAGGGATTGGCAACCCGCAGCTGCGGGTTACGCAACCATCACCACCGATGGCGAGACCTACGCGACGGCAATTAAGACCGCCGATCCAACGGCAAAAGTTCTCGGGCCGAGCGATTTCGGCGGCTGGGGATGGGTCAACGAGTCACCCACTTCGGATCCTGCGGTCGTTTATTACCTGAAGCAGTTCGCTGCGTACGATGCGGCGAACGGCAAACGGTCGCTCGACTATCTAGATGAACACAACGGCGTGGGCGACGCCAGCGCAAGCATTCAGCAAGACTTCGATGCGGTGCGAGAATGGTGGGACCCAACCTACAGCTCGCCCGCAGGTAATGACCTATATTTCGCGGGATACAATAATCTTGGTTTTGGCCCCCAGGTTCAGTTCATACCCAGGATGCTGGCGTACATCAACGCTTACTATCCCGGCTTGCAGCTTACTGTGTCGGAAGTCGAAGTGCAGCACTACTCCAGCGCGGCGTTTCCTCCAATCAAGGGTGCCTACTTTAACGGCTCATCTGTAATTGACGCACTGGTGCTTGCGGATGCCATTGGGATTTGGGGCTCCTATAACATGCAACTTGTGAACCTGTTCGATTATGTGGGGACGGGCGACGGAGAATCGTTTACTTATCTGCTCTACCGAAATTATGACGGCGCGGGAAGCAAGTTCGGGGACACTTCGATAACTGCATCGAGCACCAACCAGTCGTTTATGTCGGTGTACGGAGCATTACGGTCGAGCGACGGCGATATGACGGTAATCGTCATCAACAAGGAAGCAACTCCGTATACGACAACGCTTACCATTTCCGGTTACACCCCAGCCGCGTCAGCTTCCACTTACACTTACAGCAGCGCAAACACGGGTGCGCTGGTTGTTGGTACTGCAAGCGTGGCCGGGGGAAACACGGTGAACTACACTTTTCCTGCGTACTCGGCGACTGAGTTTGTCTTTACTCCGTCTTCGACGGTAGCGCCACCTACGGACCTAACTGCAACTGTCCAATAGGGAGTGCTCGGATAGGGGAACAGATAATGAATCGGGTCCTTCGATACTCTATCTTCACTTTGGCCATCGGTCTCAAGCTGATGATCGCGGGAACCGCCTCGGCGACGACGTACTATGTTTCGACGAGTGGCTCAGACTCGAACAGTGGCACATCTGAATCGAGCCCTTGGGCTCATCTGCCGGGGATGCCGACATACACGGGTGGGCACACGCCGGTTGCAGGCGACACTTTCACCCTGCGTGGCTGCGATGACTGGGGCAACTCCAACTTCCCGATCAATTGGACCTACAGCGGCACGAGCAACTCCCCTATCAACGTGACCGTAGACAACACATGGTATAACACCGCGGTTTGCCCGTCCGGGTGGAATCGGCCGATATTCGATGCGCAGAAATCGGTTATCTCCTCTGCTGGGGCCGAGTGCGGTGGACCCGTACACAACGTATTCATCATCAACACGGGCTCCTACACAACTTTCGCATGGATCGAAGCTAAAGGTCTGGCATGGGCCGGTGGCTGCGGAAATTCGGGCATCGGCTACATGAACGGCACCCCCTCCAACGATACCTTCGATAATTGGTATATCCATTCGTTCTACCCGACCGCGGGCAATTCAAGCGACAGCTCGAACGTCTTCTGGGTGCAATACCCTGGAGGCGCATGTGGTGTCGAAGCAACTCCGAACTGCACTGTCTCGAATACCGTGATCAATGACTGCGACGTGCAAGGAACAGGACAGGTGCAATACGGGGGCGGCCTCGGAGGTTTCAATTCCATCGGCAACATATTCACGTGTGTCGCCGGGGCAATTAAGACCTACGGCGGCGGCATCCTGGCGTACAACAACATTCAGAGGGTCGCAGAGGTCCCGAACGGTGGCCATCCCAACTGCATAGAGACTCTCGCGGCCGTCACGACGGGTGTCATCTATTACATCCACGACAATTACATTCAGGAAACGACCGGCGGTGGATGTGAGGGCGGTCAGGTGGGCAACCCCGGCGAGGCCGATTACGTTTGGAACAACGTCTGGTACATGGTTGGCACGGGTGCTAATCAGCCGCAAGTGCCGCAGTCAGACGGGTCGAACTGGTCACTCTACTTCTGGAACAATACGGCCTATGTCGCCGCAGGCTGCATCTCGACAGGAGTCCACGGAACCAGCATCGTCAACTTCTACGCGCAGAACAATCATTGCATCAATGACAACGGGTACACAGTGAACAGCAATACCGGCTCCGGGAATGCTCCGCTGATCCCCACTGGAGCCAGCGTGGTCAGTAACAATCTGAACATGACGACCGCGACCGCTGCCACACAGGGCTACTCAACAACAAACAACTTCGCGCCGACGTCGGCTAGCGACTCGACCGTCGGCGCAGGAACGAATCTAGCGACCCTTCTCACCACAACTTGGCTGGGACAGATAAATGGAACGAACATCACATCGTTAGATGCGTTGAATCCCGTCGGAACGAGCGGCGCCTGCGCGCAGCAGACGGTAAGCGGCGTTATCGAGTCGGTGTGCCCCACCTCCACGCCGACCGTGCGTGGGGGCTCATGGGATATTGGTGCGTATGAATGGGGTTCCGGTTCAGCAGGCGCTCCAAACCCACCCTCGAGTCTTATAGCCACTATCCAATAGATATATAAAAACCTGAATAAGACTAAGGATTCGGTACTTGATCAGTCCAAACTCCAAGCAATAATTGACTCGAATTCACAAATCCCAAGAAAGTCCGCGGCCGTTTCCGAAGGAAAATGCACGCCGCCGTACGGAATCTTAAAACCCTATTTGTTTTGGATTCTCGATCCTCGTCGTTTATCAATTTCCGCCCATCAACAGCGCAAACTCACATCCAACAAGGCTGCTAATGTCGGTAGGAACAAAGTTGCGAACACCATTGAAAACGAATTCGGAATGGCTTGAGTGGGGCCGTCGTGATCCCCTTTTTGGCGTGGCTAGTTGGGAAAACAAGAGTGTCAGCGGCGCGGCACCCTGGACGGATGAGGAATTTTATGCGCTGGGAGAATCGGATTGGCGCGACTTCGAAGAGCGGTGGCGGAAATATGGATACACTCCCGGATCATTTGTCGAAATCGGTTGCGGCGCAGGGCGCATTACGAAGCAGCTCTCCATGACATTCAAGAGTGGCCATGCCCTCGATGTCTCTGACTCCATGGTTCGTTATGCATCTTCACGAGTGACCAGCGGCAACGTCGAGTGGCATGTCACGGAAGGGCTAACGATACCTTTGGAAAACGATAGTGTGGACGCGGTCTTTTCGTGCCACGTCCTGCAACATTTTCCAACCTGTGAATCTGGGTATGCCTGCTTTGGAGAGACTGCACGCATCCTGAAGCCAGGCGGTACATTGATGATCCACTTGCCCATCCACATGTTTCCACAAGCGGTCAGCCGGAAGTTCGCCGCGTTCTGCGATTTCTGGTACTCCCGATTGCTATGGGCTATTGACGTACAGTCAAGCTACAAGCGTTTCCGAATGCGCCGGGGGGGCTTACCCCCCATGCATGGAATCAGTTACGAACTGGGAACGCTCTACCGCGTCCTAAAAAGCCTGGGACTGGTGCGCGTTGAAATTGCAACATTTCCTCTTACCAGCAACGGCGAGCTGCACGCCTTCGTATTGGCAACCAAGCCAAGGAACTAGTCAGAGCTAATTGCATTCTTGACCTCCCAGTTTTGACCACCTTGCAGAAGCAAGTCATCCACAGGTCAGATGTACCCAGGTTGTAAGTTTTCTGAATCTTGTGGCCTGTATTTCTGACGAAGGTCGAGGTATCGACGCGAAGGCGGCCTCTTTTCCATATGTCTGATCTAACCACAGAAGAAATAATAGCGAACTCCGTTCCCGGCGAGGCGACCGGTGCCGAATTGGCAGCCATCGGGCTCGTCAGACGAATCCCTGGATTGGGCGGATTGTCCAATTCCCGGCGGGTTCTGAAGGCGTTTCGTGGTGGAAGTTGGACGATGGCGGGGTATGGCGCCGGCCAGGTTTTGAGGCTTGCTTCGACGCTTGTGCTGGCGCGACTGGTGGCGCCCCAGGCGTTCGGTCTAGTTGCGCTAGTAAATGTGTTCTTGTCCGGGCTGGAATCACTCTCCGATCTGGGAATCGGAATGGACGTGATCCAGCATCGGCGCGGAGACGATCCCGTCTTCATCAATACGGCATTCATCATCCAAATGGTTCGGGGGACGATTATTTGGGGAGTGGCTGCCGCACTCGCTTATCCGTTTGCGATTTTTTACCACCAGCCGGCGGTTTTGGCGCTTGCTATCGTTGGCTCTCTTTCGACGTTGATCAGGGGATTTTCGAGCGGTTCCATCTGGACGCTAACCCGACATGTGCGATTGAAGGAACTGACGATCCTCAACGCAGGGAGCGATGCATTCGGACTCGTCGTATCGGTAATCTGGGCGTTGATTTCGCCGACCGCGTGGGCGCTGGTGGCGGGCCGGGTGGCCGTAAGCCTCGCATTTACCGTGGCAAGCCACGTGATTGCCGAAAAGCGAGTGTCCTTGGATTGGGACTGGAAGGGCGCAAAGGAGATTTTTGCGTTTGGAACGGGCATCTTCGTTTCGACATCCACGTATTTTCTGGCAGGAGAGGCGGAACGGCTGGTTGTAGGGAAATTCGTCAACCTGATCGAATTGGGTTGTTTTTCGTTGGCACTGTCCCTCTCGACGGCCGGGTCACGTGCAATTCAGCAAGTACTAGGGCAGGTGTTTTTTCCAATGATGTCAGATTCGATCCGGCAAGACCCCGAGGCGGCCTTCAGGCATTACAGGAAAACGCGGCATCTGATACTGATTATATGTGCTTGCATGTCATTCGGATTCATTGTGGGAAGCCATTGGCTGGTGCACATCCTACTGGGGCAGAAGTATGCAGAGACCGGCTGGATGCTGCAATTGCTCGGCGCCAGGGCGGCCCTGGATGTTTTCGCCGGTGTTACAGCTACGATGCTTTTCGCCGCGGGGACCTCTCGATTCGCCGCAATTGGGAACATCTCGAAACTGGCATTCCTCGGAGTAGGACTCACAATTGCGTTTGGGCGCTACGGATTTCACGGTGCCATGTGGGTGCTCGCCTTTGCGCCCCTGGCAAATTACATTCCTCTGTTGGTCGGGCTCCGCGTCAAATGCGCTCCGGTGTTCCGCGATGAATTGCTGAGCTTTGCGGGATTCGCAGCAGTTACTGCTCTGGGCGCGATCGTTTATGTGGCAATCCGATGAGGTGCGAGCAAGTGAACGAAGACCCACTGGTGAGCGTGATCGTACCCGCATACAACCGCGCGGGTATTATCGGCGAAACGATTGAGAATATTTTTCAGCAGACGTATGCAAATATCGAGTTGATTGTCGTGGATGACGGTTCGACCGACAACACTCAGGAAATTCTGAAGTCCTACGGAAGCCGAATCCGTTGGGCGGCACAAAAAAATGCCGGACCGGCTGCGGCTCGAAACTATGGAATCGGGATGGCGAAGGGCGAATTCATCGCCTTTCAAGATTCCGACGATGTCTGGCATCCGACCAAGATCGAGCGGCAGGTTTCTTTGCTCCGCAGAGCGGGTGAATCAGTAGTTTGTTGTCTATGCAACAGCCAAATGGAGCTCCCCGGTTTGGTTGCGCGTTCATTTGATTCCGCGCCCATTCATCCACCGATCGAAGAGGGAGTTTGGCTGAATCCAGGCGAAATCCTGGCGACGCGGTTCATTCTTTTCAATCAAGCAATCCTCATTCGCAGTAATGTCCTGCGCAGGATGGGTGATTTCGATGAGTCGCTCCGCGTTTTGGAGGACGTGGACATGGAAATGCGGCTTTCGCTTGAGGGGCCATGGAGTTTCATAAGAGAACCGCTCGCGACCAGGCAGGACAAAATCAAGGGATCGTTGTCCCAAGGGGTTCCTCCAAGAACCATTTCCGAGAACGTCGTCAAAATCCGGGAAGGGATTCTGCGTATTGTGGAAGGCAACGATCATCTCTTCGTCTTGCGGCCTCTGATGCGACGCGAATTGGAGAGAGCCCGCCGGGGCCTGCGCGCGGTCAAGATTCGAGAGAGCAAGACCTTCGGGGCCTCGATGATAGGGTGGGGATTGGAACGGATCGAGCACTATCGGGGGGCTCTCTCGAGGAGACTACCGTGGCAACCGAAAATGAAAGTATCCGCCGCCGAGGCGCAGATTCCAAAAGAAGCAATTCATGTCGCCTGATGCGGGCCATTTGCAGACATTAATGGAATCGAATCCAATACCTGCGGGCGTCTTCGGCCTCGCTTCAAGCGGAAAAGGGCAGTGGTAGAATTGAATAAGCAATCCGTCATGGGGACAGCCTTTTCTTCACGCGAAGACCCATTGTCATGGATTCCTCGTGCCGCTACTAAGTTGAATAGCTTGTGGTTAGCGTGGACATACCCATTTGCTTCTCTTGGCAAGCAGGTTTCGGTGCATTACTCGTGCGATTTGGGGCGACACATCGCACCATTGATAGGAATTGGTAATCGGGTAATCATCGATCGTGACTGCTGGTTGAATATCCCGGTCAATTCCAATTCGGACGGCCCAGTCATTTTTCTTGGGGACGGCTGCCAGGTCGGAAGGCGCTGTATGATTTCCGCAAGAAACCGAATTCACGTGGAGAGTAACGTCGTACTCGCTCCATCTGCCCTGCTCATGGATCATAACCATTCATTTGAAGATGTAACGGCTCCGATTCTTCAGCAGGGAATTACCAGCGGGGGAATGATCCGCATCGAGGAAGGATGCTGGATCGGTTTCGGAGCGGCCATTATTTGTGGGTTGGGTGAACTCGTTGTAGGACGAAACTCAGTTGTCGGTGCGAATTCGGTAGTGACTCGAAGCGTGCCTCCCTATTCCGTAGTTGCCGGCAATCCTGCCCGTGTGGTGCGCCAATTTGATTCGCAAAAGGGACAATGGGTAAGGGTAGCCACCTCATAGGCCGGAAGGAACCCGCGCGCGCGGATTTGTGTTATTGCAAGGATGATCGAGGCCACGCGGTGTCTCGTCGCATGTGGTGGGACACGAATTTCGGGACTCGGCAGAAACCTAAGGAACCTGGAGTGGGATTTCGGAAGGCCCAGATGCAAGGTTCGGATCTTTCGGCGATGCGGGAAAAAGCGAGGCTTAATTCTTGTCACCCCAACTAGCTTTCGGAGGCGGCATTGCCAACAGCGTCTTTAGCCCCATTGCCTTAGTAATTGTGTTGATGGCTGGCATTCTTCTTTTGGTTTTGCCCGGGCGGAAAGGAATTGTTCCGTTTTTTTTCGCAGCCATCCTGATTCCGTACGATCAAGTATTGGTCATCGGCGCATATCATTTTCCGATGATTCGCGTTATGGCGGTTTTTGGGCTGTTGCGAATTCTCTCGAAAAAAATAACTCGAGGGGAAGAGATCTTCAGCGGGGGAATAAACGCAATCGACATAGCCATGATTCTCCTCGGGGTATTCTCGGCAGTCGATGGCGTCTTACTGTGGCAGGCGTGGGGAGAGTTCGTATATCAGGCGGGAGGGCTCATCACACGTTTCGGACTTTACTTCGTACTGCGATCTTTGATTCGAGACGATGAGGACATCAAGCGCACATTGCGCGTTTGGATTTTCGTTGCAGTTGTCGTCGCCGCGATCATGTCTTGCGAACGACTGACGGGGAAAAATCCAGTGACGGCGGTTCTTGGAGGAGCACACGCGGTCTACCACGAAACAGTCGACGTGAGGAATGGTTCCATGAGGGCGACGGGCGTTTTCGATCACGCGATATTAGCGGGGACATTTGGAGGGATTTCGTTGCCCCTCTTCGTTGGCCTGTGGTGGAAAGAAAAAAAACATAGAGCCTATACGGCGATGGGAATCATTGCCGGAACCATGATCCCCGTACTCGCGAGTTCCAGTACGGCCATGATGGGCTTCATCGCTGCCATTATTGGCCTTTGCTCATGGCGGCTGCGCCGGCACATGCGCGCAATTCGATGGGGCATTATCGGATTAATCGTCGTGGACGAACTTCGCTTTAAGTCCCATTTTTGGCACATCATTGCCGATATCGACCTCACTGGCAGCTCGTCGTCATGGCATCGCTATATGCTTGTGGACGAATGTTACAAACACTTCACGGACTGGGCCCTGGTAGGTACAAAAGATTTTGCAAATTGGGGCTGGGAAATGGTCGATCTCTCCAATCAATACGTCGCCACAGCTGACAGTTCAGGATTGATACCTCTTCTCTCATTTGTGGCGCTGATTGTGTTCGGGTATAAGTACTTGGGAAGGGCTCGCCGGGCCGCTGATACTGCGGGAGACGTCAAACAAGAGTTGTTCATTTGGGCGATTGCGGCGTCGCTCTTCGCGAATACCATCGCATTCGTTGGAATATCTTATTTCGATCAAACTTGCGTCGCCTGGTACGCTTTACTGGCTCTTATTTGCGCCGTCACCCTTCCGGTCAGGCAACTGGAACTTCAAGATCAGGCGCTTTCGATCAACAAGCCGCGTCATATCTTCAATCCCTCTCCCGCGCCAGGCCCGATTCGAAAGACGCCGATTCGAGAAAACGTCGAAGACATACTCACGTGGAGAAAGTAACTCTTGAAGAGTCCCTCAGGCACGGAATCGAAAGCAAACCAGACTTGTCTGAGATCATTTTGTACGCGATCCCAATCTTGGTTTCGATTTAAGATTTGTCAAGGATGAAGCAAAACTAACCATGAAACTCTCCATCGTCATACTCTGCTGGAACGACCGCGAGATCATCTCAGACTGCATTGCGTCCATCTATGCGACTACGCACGCAACTGATTTTGAGATTATTGTCTCGGACAATGGATCCACCGACGAGTCGATAGAGTTCATCCGGAAAAAGTTCCCCCAAGTCCGCTTGATTGAAAACGGCAGAAACCTGCGCTTCGCCAAGGGGAACAATGTTGCAATCCGCGAGAGCCATGGTGAGTACGTTCTCATTTTGAATCCGGACACAATCATCCATGAAGGCACGCTGGACAAGTTAATGGTTTACGCGGATGAACATCCAAAGGCGGGAGCGTTCGGGTGCCGAGTTCTAAATGCGGATGGCTCGTACCAAATGTCGGTTCGCCCGATTTATACCGTTCGATCCGAATGGTGCTTAGCTCTTGGCCTTCGCCCTCTGGCGCGCCTTTCGGAATGGTTTCATCCCGGCGAATATGTGGGGTGGAAGGGTACTTCGGAACGCGAGGTGGGATGGATAGTCGGGTGCTTCCTGGTTGTGCGGGGCGAATTACTCAAGAGCTTGGGCGGTTTCGACGAACAGTTTTTTTATTATTACGAGGATCAGGATCTTTGTCGCCGGGTGTGGGAAGCCGGATACCCAAACCTATTCACGCCGCATGTGACCATCACCCACCTGGGAGGCCAATCGACACAAAGTAAGTTTCCACCGCTGGGATTCGCAATCGATAGTTACGTTACAAGGTACCTTTATTATTATAAATATGAAGGCGCAAGCGGTGTGCGAAGCGCACGGCGGGCCATCCTGGTGTCGTTGGTCCTTCGATTGGTGCTCGGAGGCATTGCTCAAATTGTGAGTCCGAGCGAGACAGGGAAGAAACGTCAGAATTTGCGCCGCGCCCTTTTGGATTGGAATTACCGTGTCGATCCGGTCCGTCTCGTCGAAAAGGGAGAGGAACCCGAAATGGAAGTTCAGCCGGTAGGTCGTGTGCAAGAGCGGTAGAGCTTGAAGCTCCTCGAGCGAAAAGCCGGGCAATCCTGATCAGAGTGATTCCCAAAGATAATATTCGTGTATAGGAGAACGAGGCTCCCCAACAGACCATGGAAATAAAAATTGAATCACGATCATTAGGCGATGTAGTGGTGCTGGTTCCCGATATTTTCCAAGACAGCCGCGGATTTTTTATGGAAACCTACAGGGAAGATAAGTTCAAGGAGATGGGCTTGCCCAGCCACTTTGTACAGGACAATCATTCCCGCTCCGCGCGAGGTGTCGTGCGTGGCCTGCATTTTCAATGGGAACCGCCTATGGGCAAACTCATGCGGGTAACGAGTGGGACCGCTTTCCTGGTAGCCGTAGATATCCGCAAGAATTCCCCCACGCTGGGGAAATGGGTGGGCGTTGAAGCCTCGGCTGAAAATAGGCGCCTGGTGTATGCGCCCGCGGGGTTTGCGAGAGGGTTTTGCGTCCTCTCCGAATCCGCCGAAATTCAGTACAAGTGTACGGGCGTGTACAACAACAAAGGTGAGTCAGGCGTTCTGTGGAACGATTCCGCGATCGGAATCGAGTGGCCCATTTCAGCGGCACAAGTTGAGCTTTCCGAGAAGGACAAGAAGGCGCAGACCCTGGCCCAATGGCTCGCCAAACCGGAATCAGATCATTTCAAGATTTAGTGTAAGAACAAGATTAAAAACAAGGAGAAGACAATGAAGATTTTGGTCGCTGGCGGTGCAGGATACATTGGAAACGTTTTGATCCCCAAGCTTCTCGACAGAGGCTACAAGGTTGATGTTGTGGACCTTTTTTGGTTTGGAAATCACTTGCCACGGGAAGTGGGCATTCTCAACAAGGACATTTTCCATCTTTCCGTCGAAGATCTTGAGCCCTATGATCAGGTAATTTTTCTTGCTGGTCTATCAAACGATCCGATGGCGGAGTTTTCGCCGAGCAAGAATTTTATATTCAATGCCGCCGCGCCCGCCTATTTGGCTTACACGGCGAAAAAAGCCAAAGTGAAGAGATACATCTACGCGTCTTCGTGTTCCGTTTACGGCTACACGGAGAACGAACTCTTCGATGAGACACGTCCCGTGAGTTCTAATTATCCTTACGGTATTTCCAAGTTGCAGGGCGAACAGGCGGCAATGCAACTCGTCGACGACAACTTTTCCGTTATTGCGCTGCGTAAGGGAACGGTTTCGGGATACAGCCCTCGCATGCGCTTTGATCTGATCATCAATACCATGTTTAAGAACGCCGTTCGCGAGCACGTGGTGACGGTGAACAATCCTTCCATCTGGCGCCCAATTCTTAGCATTGACGATGCGGCTACAGCTTACACTCGCGCAATTGAGGCCAACTATAAGCTCTCGGGAATTTTCAACGTTGCCTCCGGCAATTACACAGTCGGCGAAGTTGCGGACCTGGTGAGGTCAACCGTGGAAGAGCGGCTGCAGATGAAGGTGGATCTCAATATCAAGCATATTCAAGATTTCCGAAACTATAAGGTCAGTATCGAAAAAGCCAAAAATGTCCTCAGCTTCCACCCGTCGGGCGACGTGAAGACGATTGTGGGGAATCTTGTCGACAATATGGCCAAGTTCCAGGATTGGGATAATCCCGCCTATTCGAACATTCAATCGCTCAAAAAACTCGAAAGCGCCATCGACGTTCATTCTCTGGCGGGTGCGCGAGTTTAATGAAAATAGCGGTGATTGGAGCCGACGGCCAGCTCGGCACGGACGTGGTGAAGGCATTTGCGGCAAATGGCGAGGAGGTTTTCTCGCTCACGCATTCGGATATCGAACTGTCCGATAAAGAGTCAGTTACAAACCGTTTGTCGGCGCTTCGACCGAATGTCGTTATCAACACTGCCGCGATGCATCACGTAGATAAATGCGAACTGGATCCTACCAGAGCGTTTGCCGTTAATGGCTTCGGCGCAAAGAATCTCGCCATTGTCGCAAAGGAAATCGGTGCAAAACTCATGCACGTCAGCACCGACTACGTGTTTGACGGCGAGAAGAGAACGCCCTACGAAGAAACAGACGCTCCACGGCCCCTCAATGTTTACGGAAACTCAAAGCTCAGTGGTGAATATTTTGTGCGCTCCACCGTGCCGGAGCATTTCGTGCTGCGCACTTCAGCGATCTACGGAAAAAGTCCATGCCGGGCAAAAGGCGGCCTTAATTTCATAGAGCTAATGCTGAAACTGGCGCGGGAACGAGGTGAGGTTAAGGTGGTTGACGACGAGTTCGTCAGCCCGACGCCAACGCCTGAAATCGCTCGCCAAATGGTGGCGTTGAGTCGGTCCAACTCCTACGGACTGTACCACGCGACTGCCGAGGGAAGTTGCTCGTGGCATGCATTTGCGAAAGAAATTTTCGCGCTGACCAACACAAAAGTAAATCTGCTGGTTGCCGGTCCGAATGAATTTCCAGCTAAGGTGGCTCGGCCAAAGTACTCCGTACTCGAGAATTCCGCCCTCAAGAGGCATGGGCTGAACGTGTTCAAGCCTTGGCAAGATGGACTTCGCGATTATATCTCAACAACCAATCGGCAATAGGTCGAGCGATGGATCTTTTGAACGAGAAAAGCAGGCAAGCCGGTTCCCCACTCGCAAGCGGCCATGAGCATTTAAGCAACGACGCGAAGCAAACGTACGTGCTCATGTCGGCGGCGTACAACGAAGAGGCTCACATTGGGCGGATGATCGAATCCGTAGTGTCGCAGACCGTGCTGCCCGCGAGATGGGTTATCGTCAGTGACGGCTC
>Ga0070765_100000098_pt1 | contig 56363 bp, 42 predicted proteins | sample HubBroMetageWFT5_FD_71516 | JGI IMG/M metagenome (GOLD analysis project Ga0070765, IMG submission 71516) | Warmed and freeze-thawed soil microbial communities from the Hubbard Brook experimental Forest, New Hampshire - Hubbard Brook CCASE Soil... | ecosystem: Environmental > Terrestrial > Soil...
GGGCACAGCGCGAGCTGCGGCGCCATCGACAACCGCAGCACAATGACAATCACGGCCTCGACCTTCTTCAACAACTACGCGAATAATAATTTAACCTCCGGCGGCGCCATCTGCAACGGCGGGACATTGACGATCACGAGGAGCACGTTCAGCACCAATTCATCGCAGGGGAACAACGGGGGCTACGGCGGCGCGATTTATAACTATGCGGGGACCCTCTCCGTTACGAACAGTACCTTCAGCCAGAACAGCGCCACGACGAGCGGCGGCGCGATCTACAGCCAAGGGGGGACCGTCCAGATCAGCAATTCGACTTTTGGCACCAACCCCGAAAATATGGGCGGCGGCGGGGCTCTAAGCAATGCAGGAAGCTCGGTTCTTATCCAAAACAGCATTGTCGCGAACACCGCGAACGGCGGGAACTGTGCCGGCACGATCACGTCCGACGGCTACAACCTGAGCAGCGATGCCACGTGCAATTTCAACAACACCGGTGACTTAAACAACACCGACCCCAAGCTCGGCCCCTTGCAGAACAACGGTGGCCCGACCCAAACCGAGGCTTTGCAGTTGGGAAGCCCGGCGATTGATGCGGGCAACCCCAGTGGCTGCACCGATAGCCAGGGTCATCTGCTGAAGACCGACCAACGCGGCGCACCGCGTCCCGACAAAGAGGACACTGGCGGCTGCGACATGGGAGCGTACGAACGTCAAAAGGATTAGCGGGGCTGTCGCGCGCGTCGCGCACTGCGTGAGCCCTACAAAGACGCGGTGGATAATATATGAGTGGCGCCCCATAATCTCTCCCTTTTTTCCCGAATAGGATTTCTACATCTTCATGTAATGAGTTCCTTATCTTCGCGAATGACGTTCCCCTAGAACTTGATCAAGGCATTCTGGTTCGTGTCCGCCATCCAGACGTACGCTCCGTCAAAAGCGCCGCCGCCGGCCTGAAGCTTCTGAAAGCCGACCATTGCGCCGTCACTCGCCCGAAACACAAAGGAGAAAATTTCCCCTGAAACCCAGATGTATGTGCCGTCGAACGCGACGCCGTACGGTCCGTTGGGAGCCGAAAAAGTACCAATCACGGAGCCGTCGCTGGCACGCATCTTGGTGATCGTATCGCTGCCACTGTTTGCCACCCAGATATTTGCCCCGTCGAAAGCAATGCCAATAGGACTGTTTCCCACAGCGAAGGTGCCAAGAATTGCCCCGTCGGACGCACGCAGCTTAGTCACGCTTGCAGAACCGTTGTTCGCGACCCACACATTCTCCCCATCAAAAGCCGCCGCTATGGGCGCGTTGCCGACGGGGAAGTTCCCCACAACCTTGCCGTCTGCGGCCCTCAGCTGGGTTACGCTCCCCGGTTGAGAGCTGGGGTTGTTAGGTATCCACAAGTTCTCCCCGTCAAACGTCATCCATCCGGGGAAAATGCCAGCCGCGAATGTGCCAACCACTTTGCCGTCGCTCGCGCGCATCTTCGTGACGGTATTGTCCGCCTGGTTCGACGACCAAATGTTGGCGCCATCGAAGGTCACGCCGTACGGCTCGCCTCCTACCTTGAATGTGCCGAGCACGGCGCCGTCGTTCGCCCTGACCTTCGTCACGCTGTTGCCGTTGTAGTTCGCGGTCCAGATATTTGCTCCATCGAGCGCCTTGCAAGTGATTGATAACGTGTGGGTTGGGTCTGGCTTGTTGAAGGCCGTTGAAGTTTGATGTTTCTGAGTGTTTTGACCGTCTCAAGATCGCCTACTGTTGAGTTCTAGTCTCCCGCACTGTAGCCCATTTTTCCGAGGATCACGTCGATGACTATTCTCAGTTGGTGTAATCGCAGACTCCGTCAACGGCGCTCCCATGACAGGCAGTGTCAGCTGTGATGAAAGTTCTGAAAATAGGATTGGGACTGACCAACGGCCCTCACACTTACGGAGGCCCGGGCGACGTAATTGCGCGACGCCCTAGAGTCTGTGGAGATCGTCCTGAAGTTATGCTCAGTGATTTACCACTCCCTTAGCGATCAGTTCTGAATTGATAAATGTTATGACCGCGTCCGTTTCTGCGGCCGTGCGGCGGGTCACCGTGGCCTGAGCTCGCCCTTGACCCGATGGGGACCATCCGAAATTACGCACATCCCTGTTGGCGAAGTGCGCTGCCGAAATCGGTGCTGGTGACAACTTGTCCAGAGTCGTTCGTGATCGCGAGGTTAGTGGGGATGACGACAGTACGGTTTTCATGTCTTCGGCTTGGGCGGGGTCGGTGCCGACGCGCGCAATGTCGATCATGTTCAAGTTGAGGTAGTGCTCGCCTGCGGCATTAACCGCCGACCATTGGGGCGCGTCCAGAAGTCGCGATCGGAAGTGGCGGGCAGGTGGCACAGCGCTGGCAGTGCGCCTGATACAAGGTCGCGCCTTCCGTGGCGAGCTGGGGGTTGACAGGAGGCAGGCGCCGTAGGAACTAGGTTCGGCACCACAAAACTGGCCCAGTGTCAGGCAGTTGGAAGAGCTGTACGCGAACTCGGGAGATGGCTGTACGTAAGGAAGTCCAGGCACGCACACGGAGAAACGCCAAGGGCCTCGAAGGGTGCGGCGGTTAGGTAGGTGTTAATTCCAAGGTCGCCTACGAGATTTATCCTATAGCTGTTGGGCTGCCGTCCGTGGCACTCTCTGTGTAGAATGCGTGCCCGACGCCTAGAAGACCGAATACGAGGACTGTGCGGACACGCGCTGATGGCGGAAGAACGCGATTTCAGCGCATTGGTTTCGGATCTGCAAGCTTGCCTGCGTGAGCATGTGAAGCGTCTGAGAGAAAAGACCCTGGAACGGCTTGCCCGTGGAGAGTTCAAAGAACGGCGCTCCCTGGGTTGAACTTCCGGATCGATATCCGTCGTACCAGACCTGCCATCGCCGATTCCAGCAATGGGTCCAGTCCGGTTGATGAGAGGAATTTTGGTTCTTGCTGCAAGGGGAGTTACAGATTACACCTTGGTTTACCTCAAGGAACGACAGTGGTCTGCGCCATCATCCAAAGCGCCGTCTTGAAGAAAATAACGTAGGCCGCTGCAGCATATGAAACATTACTATTTCGTGGCGCGCTTGGCTGTGTTTGTGATCTTTTCACTTCTGCTTCTTAGTTCGTACGGCGGTGGAACGCTTGTCCCGGTTTCATCGCCTCAGCGACCGTCTCCGCCGAGCTCGTATGTGCTCACCGTTAGCAATTCCGGCAATGGCACGGTGAGCAGTTCCCCAAGCGGCATCAATTGCGGGTCAGGTTGCATAGCCAATTTCCCCCAAGGAACTACCGCGACGCTGACCGCGATCCCAATTACGAATTCGAAATTTGTAGGATGGTCGGGAGCCTGTAGCGGCACCGGCCCATGCGTCTTGAATGGGAATACCAATGCCGCAGTGACGGCGACGTTCAGTGCGACTGCGTACACCCTTAACGTAACTCTTCCCGGAAACGGAACCGGCAGTGTAAGCAGCATTCCAGCGGGAATTGCGTGTCCACCCACTTGCAGCGCCAGCTACAGTCCAGGGAGTCAAGTCAGTTTGACAGCCACTCCCGGCGCAAATGCCTACTTTGCGGGGTGGGGCGGCGATTGTAGCGGGATGGGAACATGTAACGTCACACTGAATGCCAACGAATCGGTTTCGAGCACCATCAATGTCTGGCCCTTTAATCATGTGATCTTCATGGCGCAGGAAAACCGTTCGCTGGATCATTACTTCGGCGCGATGCGGGCGTATTGGGCTGCTAATGGATATCCTGATCAGTCTTTCGATGGGTTGCCGCAATTCAATCCTCAGCAGGGCATTCCACCCCTTTACGGCCCGCCACCGTCTAATCCGACCTGCGATACGAACAACCCCGGTGGCCCTCCGTTCCCGAACTGCACAATTGATGCTAACAGCCCATTAATCACTTCCTTCCACTTGATTACACAATGCATTGAGAATCCGTACCCTTGGTGGGATCCATCCCATTACAATCTGGACTGGGCGAATGCGTATATCGATCCCGTCATAGCGGCACGCCCTCCCATGAATGGTTTTGTGGCCGAAGATGCCCATTTTTCCCTCGAGAGTGTAGGCGAAGATAATGGTCACTATTTCGACACAATAGGTATGCGACCGATGGGGTACTACGACTGGACCGACCTTAACTACTACTATTTCATGGCCACAAACTTTGCCACCTCTGACCGTTGGTTCAGCCCTACAATGACTCTGACTGGGCCCAATCGTCATTACTTAATTGCAGGCACATCTCAAGGATATGTTTTTCCCGTTGGTCACAGCTCACTGGATCCAGAACTCACGGCTCAGACTATTTATCAGGAGTTGCAGGCGGCCGGCATCAGTTGGAAGATTTACGTAAACCCACAGTATACCCCTTGCACTCCGCCGTACACGACTTCTTGTCTAGTGACCTACGACGACGTTTATCTTAAAGACTTCGTGTGGGGATACGCCAACCTCAGCTATCCGCAGAATTTAGGAACCATGGGTCCCGCGGGTACCTGTGGAAGCTCACCATGTGATTTCGAAAATGACTTGGCGAACGGCACGCTGCCACAAGTCGTTCAGCTTGAACCTGCCTCTCCAGCATCGCTCGATGAACATGGCTCCGACAAAGACCAATATCCGGTGGACATTCAGGAAGGCGCGAACTATGTGTCGGGTGTTATGAACTCGGTAATGCAAAGCTCGTCCTGGAAAGACTCCGTGTTCATCTTCACTTACGATGAAATGGGGGGTCTGTACGATCACATACCGCCGCAGCCAGCGGTGAGTCCAGATGGAATTGCTCCACAGGATCTGAGTCCTGGCGATATTTGCTATAACCAGCCAGGCCCGACCTGCGATTTCACCTGGACCGGATATCGTCTCCCTCTGATTGTAGTGTCCCCCTTCGCGAAGAAGAATTACGTTTCACATACGGTAATGGACACCACGGCGATTCTGAAGCTCATTGAAACTCGCTTCAACGTGCCTGCGCTGACGGCGCGTGACGCGGCCCAACCTGTGATGACCGAATTCTTTGACTTCAATAATCCACCGTGGATTACACCGCCGACTCCGCCTGTGCAGAGTGTAAGCGGGCCATGCTACATCAACCAGTTGCCTTGAGGCAGCCAGGCTTGCGCCCGCGCGGCAGATGGACGACGTTCGCGTAGGAGCCAGCCTCCCCAATCCGAACTGGTTCCGCGAGAACTGAATCTATAGCATCTCCTGATTATCATGGGTTCATGACACGATTTCTCGGTTGGCTGGTCATCTGGAACATTTTCTTGGCCGTGCCCTGTCACGCTGCGACTCGCCACTACTGCACCCCATCACCCATGTGCTGAATCGACAGGAAAACCGAACCCGCAAGCGGCTGACAAATCAACAGTCAAAATCACGAACCGCGTCGTTTTCCGAGTAATAGGCTCTGTTCATGCTTCCCGCATGCTTCCCGGTCGAGATTCGTCGCGTCGGTAATCGTGACCGACGTGCGGCTTGTCGAACGCCTTGCCGCAGTGCGCACAGCGCCGCAGCGCAGGCAGGATCTGGTCGTTCAACAAATTGTCCAAGCTAATGGGAGTGCCCGGCTCCAAGCAGGCTCTCGATCAGCCGGTGTTATTCCGCTCATATTTGAGATGCTACGCCTCATAGCGATTTATAATCATGGCCATGAAACTGAAGATCGGCGCGATTACTTCGGCGTTGCTTGTCATTCTCGGTTCCGTGAATCCGCTATTGGCACAAATGCCCGCCCAACCGCAACAACCTGAGTTCATCAAACAAGGCCAACAGTTGATGCGCGAGGGAAAGATGCAAGAGGCGTTGGCGCTATATCGCCAGACTCTCCAGACCTCGCCGAATTCAGTTCCTGCTGACATCGCCGCCGGGAGCGTGCTTGACTTGATGGGGAACGGCGAGGAAGCTCGGAAGTATTTCACCAAGGCAATCGACGTGGCAGACTCGCCCGAGAACAAGGCGTCCGCTGAGAGAGCGATGGCGATCTCATATGCCTTCGAGGGGAATTGCAAGAAGACAGTTGAGTACCAACAACAGGTGTTCGACTTCCATGGCAGCGCGAAGAACTTCTTTCAGCAAGGAGAGACTGCGGACGAGACGGCACGCGTCTGCCTCGATTCCGGTGACTTGGACGCAGCTTACAAGTGGTATCAGATTGGCCACGACACAGGACTGAAGGAACCCGACATTAAACCCGCTCGACAAGACCTATGGAATTTCCGTTGGGAGCACGCGCAAGCTCGCATCGCTGCTCGACGCGGCGACCAAGCGGAGGCACAAAAGCACATTGCTGCGGCAAAAGCTGTCCTCGACAAGGGTGCGATTCCTGAGCAAGTACCGTTTTTCCCATCGCTGAAAGGTTACGTGGCGTTCTATGCGGGAGACTACAAAGCCGCGCTGGAGCAACTGAATCAAGCGAACCAGAACGATCCGTTCATCCAGTGCATGATCGGCCAGACCTACGAAAAACTCGGCGAGAAGGAGAAAGCGTTGGAGTATTATCGCAAGGCTTCGACGGCGATTTCGCACAATCCTGCGGCCGCGTATGCAGTTCCTTTTGCTAAGAAGAAGTTGTCGTGATGATATCGGGCTGCTGCGTTGCGGCATATTCAATAAACGGAAAGGGGCTGAAGAGTCCGGCAGCTACTTTTCCTTTTCGCAGGGTCAAGGAGTAGCAAACGGGAACAATAACAGAGTAGTCGGCAAGCCGGAAGCTATCCAGAAACGGGCTTCTGGGAAATTGCCGGAGCGGCGCGTTGTCGAAAGTCAAGTCGCGTTTGCTGAATCATCGATTTGTAATCGCATTACATTCGCCAAAATGGGCACGTCTAAACCGGACTGTTCATCTGCCCTCCAGAGAAAATGGCCGAAAGGTTCGCCTACGGGGTTCAGCGCGACACTTTCTCTAGTCCGGTTTGCCCGCCGCCGGAATCATTTCAGGAAGGCCCATTGCCCATAAACCTGAGAGGCCTGCACTCTTTCGCCTGGGAGTTGTCATCTTCAAGAAAATCTGAAGAGGTGTGCAATTTTGAATAGCCACACCATTTGTGGAGGCAGCATGATTAAAGCAGTCAGCGCACGTTAAATTAGTACGCTTTGAAAGGCAGGGCCCTCTGAGGAGAGGGGACTGCTTTTGGGGGTAGGCATTGGTTAGCGTTGGCTTGTTTGGCGACATTCGACCCCACGCAGCCCCATTTTTCGCACTTGGCATCGCTATTGACGTGAAGCGTCGAGAAACGAGCAGCCTCACGGCTCGTGGAAGGGATGACTGGCGAAATTGCCGTTTTAGGCAAGTGAGAACGCGTCAGGATTGTTCAATGCCATGCCCCATTCGATAGCTATTTTGCAGGATGTGAGTGAGACAGATGGCTGGCTGGTGTGCGACGCCGAGCCGCTTCGGTGTTCGCACTGCGGAGTGATCTATTACTTGCACTTTTCCAGTGACATGGGTCCAAACCAGCTGCGTCTATGCCGATTTATTGCCGGTGAAAACATTGACAACGAGCACCCGCGACATCGTGCCAGCATGACCCTAGGCTCCCCTCATCATTGCTGAATCGGCATTTCAAGACCGGACGGAAGAACCAGTCGGCACTCTTGCTTTGGGACGTACGATTCCGTCTTCAGTTGTCCGGCTCTGGGCGCTCGCACAACTCAAGCTGACTTCTTCACGAAGGCGATGAGTTTCCCGCGCCGCTCCGCGGGCGTCAGTAACTTCTTCCTGAAGCTGGCTGGCACGTAGAACTGAATTATCCTCGCCACGCTCACATCATCACCAGCTTGAGCGGCGATGTAAATGGCTAGGCCGTGCCATCGTGACTCACTTTCGGCCCATGCTTTAGCCAGATCCTTCCGCATGGGAAGTTGGCCATGCCGTCGCTGAGGGTCGAACAGAGAGCAGAAGGTTGGGATAACGCCTGATAGCGTCAATTGACTGTTGCAGGTTCGCGCACCCGGTTTTGGGCCTCTTTCAGGATAGCATCAGAAGCGCCTGCAACTCTTGAGATGCCGGTGGTAAGGGATTTAAAAGCGCCCCGTCCTTCCGCGTTCTCGCGGAAGAACGGGGCGATCACAAATTGCTAATTCACCGTGATAGCTTTTCCAGCCGACGGAATACCGTTGGCCACAACATAGACAGTGCTGGCACCGGTTTCGATGCCGGCAGGAACAGCAAAACTGGCGGAAACGACGGTGCTGCCTGTCGCAATGCCCATTGTGCTGAAGTTATTTGTGCGCGCGAAGGCGAAGTGCTTCGTCGCGTTGTTTCGAATCACCACCAGCGGGAAACTGCTGGCCATCTGCCCATCGTCGCCATAGGCGGCGCCGGCGGAAAACCCGTTAAACTGTGTGCCCGAGATGGTGTACGAGTCGCCGTGAGTAACGGTGGCCGGAACCGAAGTGATCGCCGGCCTCCAAGCACTCTTTGGTCCACCCTTGGAGGTGTAAAGTTCGACATCGATGGTTGCGCCATCCGCCGGAATATACATCACCTGGCCGGTCGGCAGGACTAACAGCCGGGCTTGCCAGGATTCCAGAGAGCCGCCACTCGCGGTGTTTGGAGCCTCGGTGAAAACATCGCTGGCCGAAAATTCATAGAACGTTCCAGTTCCGCTGAAGACGCCCGGGCTGGTGTAAACCAGCACGTTGCCGTTGGGCATCAGAGCCCCTGGGCCGTCAGCGATATCATCCGAATTGGGATAGTCAGGGCCTGCGGTCCAAGTGCCATTTGCGGTGTTGAAGATGGAGGTGTGGGTGGTCGCGCCAAAGGCGACAATTGTGCCGTCAGGGCGTTGCACAAGCGGCCCCATTTCTGGGACGATCCCCAGTCCACCACTGTTCGGCAGCGTAACGATGGTGCTACCCGCGCTGCTCCATGTGCTGCTTGTGGGGTTGAATGTCTCAGAATTGGTTCCGTCTTCACAGTCCACAGTAAGAACGGTGCCTTGCGGAGTTAGGGCAAAGCCCTCTTCGGAGAATCCGTCTGCCTTCCCGGAGCCGTTGGTAGTCCAAGTCAAAGTGCTGGCGTTGAACAGCACCTGTAGCTTGGACGGTTGTCCGCCCTGGCCCATCATGAATATTCCGTTGGGCAGGACGATGCCCGGCGAGTCGCCGATCGTGCGCCATCCGCTGGGCGGATTCACTGCAGTCCATTGGTTAGCAACCGGATCATAAATGTCGCCGAGGTTGGTCTCGACTCCTTGCAGATTGTTGTACTCTCCGCCTTCGACCAGGACCCGGCCGTCAGGCAACACGACAGAGGCAAAGTAAAGAGGCGCATACCCCGTCTGCATTGAGGCTAACTTCGTCCAAGTGCCGTTCACGTAGCTGCCTTCCGGAGTGGCCGTGAGCTTCCACCAGGTTCCGCTATTGTACTGGTGCATCATGACGGTGCCGTCGGTAAGCAAAAGGGCTGTGTCTGTTTGAAAGGTTGGCTGATTCTTGAGCTTCACCCAGGTTCCGGTTGCCGGTTCCTGAGAGCTGGCAATACTTGAAGCAATTAATATCATCGATGCGATTGTGAGCAATCGCAACATTTTGGTGCCTTGATTCTGCATTTCTGCGGTCTCCTTTGGAGGATGTGGTCTTGCGTGCGGAGTCGTTGATTCATAGACCACAGTGTTGGGAGGGAAAAGCTGTGGCAAGCCCAAAGCTCCGTCGGGCTGGGATTATACTTCGGTTTGGTGAAGAAATCCGCAGATTCTAGAAAAAAATGACAAATAAATATTGAGTGCACCGTGCCCGACGCCACAACACATCAATTAGCGCGGGGACGCCACAAGGTCAACAAGAGTCCGGCTGCCCTACAGCGCAGAATTTTGCATACTTATATGATTCTGCATATCTTGAAGGTCTCAATTCGTGCTTAGCTAAAGGCAGGCTATTGGTGGCCGGCGGGCGTCTGATCTTTCGAGCGCTCCCGATAAATTATGGATGAAGGCTGGAGTAGCACCTTTTCGACTTTAATCGGTCATGGTGAATGCTCCCGATCCGCTGCAGCCGGCTCCAGTTCCGGTTAGCGTCCAGTTACCCGTAATCGAAGTGCCGGTTACTGTTCCCACCATCGATAGCTCGTTCGATCCGTTTGGATTCGATGATCCTGACTGCACCGTCATTAGGAAATTGCCGGTCGTAACGCCACCGGAATTGCCGGTCACAGTGAAATTGCCGGTCGCGGTCGTTCCCAAAGCAAAGCAAGATGACGAGGTTGTGAAACTAAGGTTGGTGATGTTTAACGCGGTGCCACTCTGCGCCAGCATGACGGTGAAGGCTAGAGCGGTCGATCCGTCCTGGTTGTTCAGCGTTGCCGTCCAAGTCCCGTTGATGTTGCCGTTGTTACTGGAGCTTCCGCACCCGGCCAAAGCCAGCGCTGCTGAAAGTATGATAACAATGCCAAACTGCTTCATAAAATCCTCCACGAAATGACAAGAGTTAGAGGCGCTCGGTCCAAAGCTTCGACGACGTCGGCTTCCTGTCGTGAAACCCGAGATGCGCCCGGAAGTTCTGCTCGAAGTTCGACTCCGGGATCGAAAGAGTTAAACCAGGAGTCCCGTTTTGACATTGAGAACAATGGCCCACTTGGAAGCTATCCCTTGCGGTCCTTCCGTCCCGGCTCCGTGTAAGTGGTTTATTTCCCTTGTTTACCGACCAGGTTACAAACCCGGAGGGGTGCTAGCCTGGGGATCCACTACCCAAGAAATCGCAAAACCCAGCCCAAATTCGTTGTTATGTTTCGATGTCACAGTGTAGTTGCAAGGATGCCAGTTTGCCTACATCGCAATGGTAAAGATTTGTATGCCGGGGGTTTGCCGCGTGTCCTGCGACGCCCTAACTTACTGCTCTTGGAGCCTGCTGCCAATGCCTGCTAAGATCGTTAACCTCTCCGAGGGGAGGGTCATGGAGGATCCCACAGTCCCGCGAAAACTGGCCGGCCGCTACGAGGTGAGACAAGTGTTGGGCCAAGGCGGCATGGGGTTGGTGTACCGCGCCTACGACACCGTGGTGCGCCGTGAAGTGGCGGTTAAGACTATCCTCGATCTCCCCGATCCTGCGTCGCTGCAGCTCTTCTATAAAGAATGCGATGTGCTCGCCTCCATGAGCCATCCCAACATTGTCGAGATTTTCGACATTGGCGAGTTCGAAGAAGACGGCAAGAACAAACCCTACTTCGTGATGCCATTGCTGCCGGGCACGACCCTGGACACATTCATCCGCAAGTCGAGTCACCGGCTGACAGTGGAACGCACGGTCGAAATCATTTCTCAGACTTGCCGAGGCTTGCAGGCGGCGCACGAGCGCGGCCTGGTGCATCGCGACCTGAAGCCGAGCAACATCTTTGTTATGGAAGATGACTCGGTGAAAATCATCGATTTCGGTGTCGCGCACATGACCGACACTCACACCCGCGGACAAAAAGGCACGCTGGTTTACATGTCCCCGGAGCAGATCGAGATGAAGCCGCTGTCGGCGGCGTCCGACATTTTTTCGTTGAGTGTGGTGTGCTACGAAGCGCTCACCGGCCGGCAACCTTTCCAGCGCGCCCGGGCAGACGAGATTGTCGAAGCTATCCGCAAACAGATTCCACCGCCGGCTTCGGAGATCAACTCGGCGGTAAGCCAGTCCGTTGGCCGCGTGGTGCACAAGGGCATGGCCAAGCATCCGTGGCACCGTTTCTCCAGCGCGCGGGAGTTTAGTGAAGTGCTTAACAAAGCGTTGAGGAACGAGCCCATCGAATTCTTCGACCCCGCTCGTACCCGACCGCGGATGGAGCGCGCCACCAAGGCGTTGGAAACCGGTGACTACCAGTTTGCCGGAGAAATTCTTGGCGAACTGGAGGCGGAAGGCCACATCGACACCTCGATCAGTGCGTTGCGTCATCAGCTCGACACTACCGTGAGGCGCAAAACGATTGCGCAGCTTATGGAAGCAGCCAAGGCCCGCTTCGAAGAGTCGGAAGACCCTCTGGCGCTGCAGAAGCTGCAGGACATACTGGAGATGGAGCCCGACAATGCGCAGGCGTTGTCGCTGAAGAGCCAAATCGAAAACCGGCGGAGCGAAAAGCAGATCGAGAATTGGTATCGCCTGGCGCGCCAGCACATGGACAATCATGCCTACCCGCACGCCCGCGAAGCCCTGCAAAATGTGTTGCAGCTTCGGCCCAAGGAAGGCCGGGCGTTGCAACTTATCACTGAGGTGGATCGCGAAGAGCACGAATACAACAAGCTGCGCCAGGAAAAAGTGCAAATTCACCGTGCGGCCATGGACGCATGGCAGAAGGGAGACGTCAGCAGCGCGCTCAGTAAACTGGCCGTGGTCCTGGAGTTGGATCGGCGCGCGCCCGATGCCTCAGCTCCAGAGCGTGGTGGCACCTACCAGAGTTTTTACAACGAAGTCCGTTCCGAACATGATGCGATGAACACCGCATATGTCGAGGCGAAGAAATATCTGGGGGATCGCAACTTCAACAAGGCGCTGGCTACCTGCGAGGGTTACCTCACTAAGTATCCCAATCACGCGCTTTTTCAGGCGCTCAAGTATGACATTGAAGAACAACAGCGGCAGCAACTTTCGGCGTTCATTGCTGCCATCGACCGGCAAGTGGAAGCTGAGGCCGATCTCGACAAGAAAGTGAACATTCTGAAAGAAGCCCTGGAGCAGAATCCCGGGGAGACGCACTTCGAACGCGCACTGCGGTTGGTGAAGGACAAGCGCGACCTGGTCAACTCGATCGTCGCGCGGGCCCACCATCACGAAGAGGAAGGCGCGTTCGTAGATGCGGTCAACGATTGGGAGATTCTGCGCACCATCTACAGCCAATATCCCGGCCTAAAGTTTGAAGTGGAGCGACTGCAGAAACGCCGCGAGCAGCAGAGCCGCATCGAGTCCAAAACGCGGTTAGTGGAGCAGATCGATGCCTGCATGCATTCCAGCGACTATGGCCGCGCTCTGGATTTGTTGCAGCAGGCGAAGTCTGAGTTCCCCAACGAGGCCGAACTTGCGGAACTGGAGAAGCTGGCCAACGACGGAATACGGCGTTCGACAGAGGCGCATCGCTTGATGGCCGAGGGTCAGGAGTTGTGTACGCAAAACCGTGCCGCGGAAGGGATCAAGCTTCTGCGCGATGCCTATGAATTAGACGAGCACAATGCGCTGACCCGTGCCGTGCTTTCGAATGCACTGGTTGAGCAAGCGCGGTTGATCGCGCAAAGCAATTGGCAGGAAGCTGACCGCCTGGCGCAGCAAGCGGATGATTTGAATCCCGGTCATCCCCTGGCCAAGACTGTGCGGACGCTGATTTCCGACCAGAAACGGGAACAGCTGGTGAGTGAATGCCTTTCCCATGCCCGAAAACTGCAGGCCGCGGGTGATTTGACAGGAGCGCTGACGGGGATCGAAGAAGTGCTGGCGACCTATGCGCGTGAGCCCCGGTTGATTCAGATTCAAGACACGTTGCAGCGGGAACTCCAGACGCAACGCCGCCAGGCCAGACGTCGCGATCTCGAGGAACTGCGGCGTATGGAGCAGGAAGCTGCAACACTGCCCGACGCCAAGACCAAGCAGAGTTTAGGCGAGCGGGTGCGGGCATTGGCCAATCGCCATATGGAAGACGAGGAAGTTTTGTCCGCCGCGAATGGGCTTCTGAAACGCTTGGACGTGGCTATTGTGAGCGGAAAGAGGCCGAGTCAGGACGGAGAAAAACTCAAATCGGATCAGCCGAAGAAGATTGTCAGTTCACGACCGCCGGATGCCGGCCAAAACACCATTTCGGTTTACGCTCCGGCCACGATGGATGTGCAACCGGCGGCGGCCGGAAAGCAAAATGCGACGGCCGCCCCAACCTCGACCAAGCAAGTCACGCCGGCCAAACTGATACCCAGAATGCCGCCGCTGGCTAAACCTCGATTTCCGGCAATGCCAGCGTGGCCGAAACTTCCCGAGCTGAGACTTTCACGCGGCTACTTCGCTGCTGCAGGGGCAGCGGCATCAGCCGTTTTGCTGTTCTCCTGGTTCTGGCTGAGACCTCACCATCCTGCGGATCTCCCGCCGGTTGCCGCTTCGTTCAGTGTGAAGGTTCACACCACGCCCGCAGGAGCAACGATACGCGTGAACAAAGAGGTCCGCGGCGTTACGGATTTACAACTCGATTTGCCGGCAGGAACTTATGACGTTGAAGCGCAGCTCGATGGTTACCAACCCAAGACTGCGAAGTTCGAGGCGAAAGCTGGAGCGGCAGACTCTCTCGAAATAACTTTGGACCCAGCCCTGCCGGTGGTGAAGCTGTCATCCGACACGGGAACCGGAAAAATTGTGTTTGATGACCAGCCGCCTGGCGATCTTCAAGGCGCGCAGTGGATGCTCGACAAAGTCGCACCCGGCGAGCACAAGCTCAAGTTTGACGGGCCACAGGGCAGTGCATCTTTTAACTTTGCGACGGATGCCGGGGCGGCGCCGGTGGTCAAGGGGCCGATCACGGCGAAAGGCGTGCTGGCTATAGTTGTGAGCAACCTCGGGGCCCGCCTGCAAGTATTTGCCAGTGATTCCACAGTCAAACTCAGCCTTGATGGTCAGCCTCCGGCTGGAATGGGTCAGGATGGCTGGCAGCTAACACAGGTCACGCCCGGCACTCATGAACTGACTCTGACTCAGGGTAGCAGCCAGTACAAACTCGATGTCGACGCTGGTCCCATGCCGTCGCTCACAGCTTTTCTGGAGTCGGGCCGTAACGTCGGCACACTGGTAATCGTGACGAATGAAGACAAGGCCCGTGTTTTCCTCAATGGACAGCCCCAGAAAGACGCCACCCATGGCGAGCTGCGAATTTCCGACCTGGAGCCAAAGGACTACACAATAAAGGTGAGCAAGAACGGTTTCCAGGATCTTCCCGAGCAGAAGGTTCGAATTCGGAAAGGCGAAGAGCGCAGGCTGACTTTCAATCTGCAGCCGCTTCCGCATTTCGGGACGTTGTCTATCCAGGGAGGACCGCCCGGAGCGCAGGTCGTGATTGATCAGACACCGGCAGGAACCGTGAACCCGGATGGAAGTTTCAGTGCCGCCAACATCGCTCCCGGCGACCACGTGGTGGAACTGCGAAAGGACCGTTTCAATCCCAAGCGGATCCAGAAGCGATTCGTGGCGGGAACGAATGTGGCCATTACGCCGGCGGAGGCGGTGCTGGAAGCCGCCACCGGCGCGGTAAAGATCACGTTCACGCCTGCGGATGCCTCGGTAAATCTGACGAAGGCTGGAGAAGCGCCGATCAAGGTGACTTCCGGGAGCGCACTCAACCTGCCCCCGGGAACGTACACGTTGAGCGCCCACACGGCGGACAATATGACGCGGACCTCAACCGTTGAAATCGTGGCGGGTCAGTCCAAGGCGGTTGATCTGTCTTTAGGGCCAAGCGGAATGTCACTGTGGGATGACCCATCGGGGTGGAAGCAGGACCAGGGAAGTTTCGTCCACAAGGGGGGAGATTTCGTGCTGTACAGCGCGTCTCCCACGTCTGGGACATTTGTTTTTTCCGCCATGCTGCGGAAAGGCCACCGCCTGCAATGGGTGGTGAACTATGTGGATGCCCAAAATTACATTTTGTTCCAAATGGACGATAACAATTTCTACCGCAGCGTCCTCCACAATGGTCAGAAGACGGACGAAGCCAAGTTCCCGTTCAAGAACGAGAAAAAGAGTTTCCACACCATCCAGATTCACATTTCGCCCGCGGAAATTGATCACCAGATAAGGAGTGGCGATAGTTGGGTGGCTTTGGACAAATGGAGCGGCGCGAATCTCTCAAGCGGCAAATTTGGATTTTACATTCCCGGCGGTGACCAGGTAGCCCTTTCCAACTTCAATCGCTACGCAGACCTGGGCGTGCACTAACTTGTCTGCCGCGCGATCCTAAGAACCAACAGAATTACTCGTAAGCTGAATTCGCATAACGGCGAAAGAAGCTGTCTGGCTTCCACTGCGGGCGATGGTCGTTATTGGCGATGCTGATGAGCAAAGCTCTGACTATTTCTTCGTACTTCGCAGCGGCGGCGAGGTCAACCGGTTGATTCACATCGTCGGAAGGGGCGTGATAGCGATAGGTCAGCCAGTCTTTGAATATCTTCTTCTGCTCCGGGGAATCGGGATCTGGGGCGACGCTCATGGCAACCGAGGGCACACCGTGACGGATGAAGTTGTATTGATCGCTGCGGACGAAAAGGTTGCGCAGAGGTTCGGGATCGGGCTGAACTTTCACGCCTAGCGATTCCGCGACCGCGCGTGCTTGATCGCCCAGATCGGATTCGTTGAGACCCTGCACGGTCAGAAGCTTCAGCGGCACGATGGGCAGAAACATGTCGACGTTGACATCGGCGACCATGGATTTCGTTGCGACCGTGGGATGCGCGGCGAAGTACTTTGAGCCAAGCAGACCTTTTTCCTCGCCAGTAACCAGGATCAGCAGGATGGAGCGGCGTAAGGTTTCGGGATTCTTCTTGAAGCTGGCGGCCATGTCGAGGAGCAACGCGCTGCCGGACCCGTTGTCCATGGCTCCGTTGTAAATGCGGTCACCGTTGACGGGTTCGCCGATTCCAACGTGATCGAGGTGGGCGGAGAGCACGACATATTCATCTTTTAATGTGGGATCGCTGCCGGGGATTTTGGCAACCAGGTTTGCCGATCTAACCTTGGTGATCTGCACTTTGGTTTTCGCTTCGAGCGAAACCGCCAGTGGAAAGTGTGGTAGAGGCTGGCGATCCTTACCCAGAGCCGCGATTTCCGCGAAGGTGTGGCCGGAGCCGGCGAAAAGTTTCTCTGCACTGGCGGGATTGACGGTAGCCGTGAACTTGGCGCCTTCGGTTTCGTGGAACTCAGGATAGTCGAGATCCATGCTGGGATGGGCGCGGTTAAGCGCGATGCGGGACCAGGGGATGTCCATGGAAGCGGGATTGATTAACGAAACCGTTCCGATGGCACCCGCGGCGCGCAGCACCTTCCAGCGCTCGGCTGCGGTCTGGTAATGCGCAGCCAGCGCAGCCGGAATCTCGGAGGGCGATCCGGAGAAAATAACAACAAGCTTGCCGCGAACATCGAGGCCTGCAAAGTCATCGTAATTCTTCTCCGGAACTTTGAGACCGTAGCCGACGAAAACCAGCTGTGCCTCCACCTGGCGGGCAGGCATCACGCGGGTACCGATGATGGCATCTTCCCCGAGCGTGAGGGGTTCGCGTTTGCCGTCGCGGATGACAGCAAGACTGCAATCTTTCTCGACGATCTGGCGGACGACGAACTTGACGGGCTGATAGAAACCATTGGTGCCTGCAGGTTCTGCGCCCGCACTCTTGAGTTGCTCGACCGCGTAGGCTTGGGCTGCGCGCTCACCACTGCTGCCAGTATCGCGGCCCTCGAGTTTGTCGTCGGCCAGGACTTTGATGTGATCCCACCAGGTCTGGCCGTCAAAATGCGAAGTCGTCTGGGCCGTGGCGGAAATTGCGAATAGCAGCGTGAAAAGTAAAGCGAATGGTTTGATTTTCATGACAGCCTCCCACTAGGTGAAGGGTTTTAGGATAGCAGGAAACGCCACTCCTGGAGTCTTTCTACCCATAGAAATAAGGCAGGTTTCGGCACAGCAAAAACGACACAAGTAGTAGGCCATCGGTTGATGTATATTGGTCGCGGTTGTGGAGGCCGAGGAGTATCTCCTGCTCAAGGGATTGGCAGAAGCGGCATCACCACTAGCGCCATTTTCCGCAGGACGTTCACTCCCAGCGCTCGAATGCGGCGGTTGACGGGTTTCTACCACATCCGTGGTGACTGTACGGTTAAGACACTCTCTCAAGTTCGAGGAAAGAATTACTTATGAGTGCTACGGGCAAATTCTGGTTATCGCGCATGGCGGTGGTGTTGGTTGGAGTTTGTGTTTTGAGTGGCGTGGCTGCCGCAGGAGATGGCGGTTTCGTGATCACGAATGATGACTCGCCAACGGGGAACCTGCAATTCAATACCAACAGCGTCTCTTTTTACTCAATCGGAGCAAATGGTCTGCTGACCTTGCAACAAACGGTATTCACCAGCGGTTATGGCATTGCAGGAGGCTACTTCGGAGCCAACCGCCTCGCCGTGCTCAACGGTGGAGGCCAGCAGTGTGTCTATGCTTCTGACGCTGCAACCGGGGACATCGCAGGAATCGTCGTCAGCACCTTCACGTTGGGTGGAAGCGCGGTCGGTTCAGCGAACGACACCGGCGTCTCCAACGGCATTGGGTTGGCCACCAACAGCCAATACCTGTACGCGAGCTTTACCGACTCTAGCAACATCGGAACCTTCCAGATACAGTCGAATTGCAATCTCACTTTTATTGGGGATGTGACGGTGACGGGATTGCAGGGCGGCTTCGTCGACGCCATGGCGGCGCAGGGTAACCTGCTAGTCGTGACCTATGGCGATGGTTCCATCGAGTCTTTCAACATCTCGGGAGTCACGCCGGTATCGAATGGCGATAAACAGAACTCCACCCAAGCTCTCAGTTCGCTCGGCGCCACGTATCCAAGTGCCGTGTTGATCACGCAAGATGGACACTACGCGCTCTTCGGGGACACTGCTACGGCAGCGTACGTGGAAGTGTCCGATGTTTCATCGGGGAAGTTGACAGCGACGGTTCCCTATCGTTCCGGGGCCACCATCAGTTCCAGTAATATTCTGCTCAGCCCTGATGAGAGCATGCTTTACGTAAGCGACACGCAAGGCGACCGGGTTAGTGCTGCCTTCTTCGATAAGAACACTGGCAAGATTACACCCGCCTGCGATTCAAACCTCCTGAAGGGTTACTCGTCGAATTTTTCTTATTTGGGGGGGCTGGCGGTGGCTAGCGGAACTGGCACGGGAGGAGGCGTGTACGTCGGCGAGTATGGTGCACCCGCGATTGCGATGATTCAGGTTACCGTGAAGAACGGGAAATGTACGATGAAGGAAGCGCCAGGTTCTCCAATTACTGATCCCAATGGTTCGGGGTTGATATCGATTGGGAATTTCATGCCGTAGCGGTGCCAGCAAGTTCGTGGAAAAAGGCAGTGAGAGTGGGAGTCATTCGGGGAGATCTATTAAGGAGAGTTGGATATGCGTTCTGTGTTCAGGTGCCTGTTGGCAATCGTGGTCTGCGGATTTTCCTTTCATCAGATTTGGGCTCAGGCTTCGTGTCCTGATCGGCCAGCCCCGGGTTCGGTGGTGCAGGACGCCTTGAGTCTCACCTCACAGAACGGGATTCTGGCAGCGAAGTTCATCATGGGGCACTCGGTCGATCAGTACGGCTACACGCACTATTGCTACAACTACAAGTCTGCTGCAGGATATGTGGAAGCTCCTACGCTGCGCCTCAATCAAGGCGATACGCTTGAACTAGAGGTCTTAGATCGCATCGGAGATGCGGATGCGGGAATGAAAATGGCGGCCCCGGCAGGCAAGATCTGCGGGGACACTGGCCCGATGACTCTGCAATCCACCAACGTCCACTTTCACGGCCTGAATGTTTCGCCCAATTGCCATCAGGATGATGTGCTCACCACTCTGATTCAGCCGGGGACGCCGGGTTTTGATTTCAAGATCCCCATTCCAGCGGACGAGCCTCCGGGCCTATATTGGTACCACCCGCATATTCATGGGTTCACCGAGTTTCAAGTGAACGGCGGGGCCGCCGGAGCACTGGTTGTCGAGGGAATGAATAAAATCCACCCCGAAGTGGATGGGCTGACCGAGCGAGTGTTCACCATTCGACAGCAGTACCTGGTTCCCTGGATCCCGGGACCGTATCAGTTGTCGATCAACTACCAAGTCTCCGCTTTCCCATTGCCGCACCCCGTCATCCAAATGAAGGCTGGTGAAAAGCAGTTCTGGCGGGTCGCCAATGCCACTGTCCAGGATTTCATGCCGCTGCAAGTTCAGGTCAACGGCACGGCTCAGAAAATGGAGTTGATCGCTCTCGACGGTTATCCCCTGTCCAAGCCCAGAATCGAAACCACTATTTTGGTGCCTCCGGCGGGACGCGCAGAGTTTATTGTGGAGGCTCCCGCTGCGGGGCAAGTCGCAAATTTCGTGACTCTGAATTATCCCACTGGCCCGACGGGGAACGCTGATATACCGCAGACGATTGCGGTGATCCAGCTTGCCAACAACGCCACTCAAGGGAATGCGATGAAGGCCACCGGCCCGGCACTTCATTTGGAGAACCTCAAGTTCGCCGATGTCGCTAAGCAGATCCCAACCGCGCAGCGCAAGCTCTTCTTCTCCGAGGAATTCGGCGGAACCAACGGCCCCATCCAGTTCTACATAACCGTGGACGGACAACAGCAGAAGGTCTTCGAAGCAAACGAGAAGCCGGTGATCACGACTAAAGTGGGCGCGGTGGAAGACTGGATCGTAGAAAACCGCGCGCTTGAAACCCACGCTTTCCACATGCACCAGATTCACTTCCTGGTGATGGAAGTGGATGGGAAGCCAGTGACGAATGATTACCGCGACACTATCGAGATTCCCTTTTGGGAGGGGCCGGGCCATCCTTATCACAGTATCAAGGTGCGAATGGACTTCCGCGACCCGACGATTGCCGGCACCTTTGTGTTTCACTGTCATATCCTGCTGCATGAGGATCTCGGCATGATGCACAAGATACTGGTCGAGCCATAAAGTCCGGGGTCTACACCATCTAAAGAAGGGTGAGTGAGAGATGCGTAATCGAGTTGTGCTCGTATTAGGTGGTTCGCTGTTGCTGGTCGCCGGATACGTGGTAGGGAGCCGGAAAGCGACGGTTGCGTATGCTGCCCAGCCGACTCAGGCTGCGTACGTTGCCGAGCCGACCCGGGGCGTTGTTCCCAAGTCGTATGGCCGCCTGGTGGCTGGAATCGCGGATCAAATCGGTACCGGCCTGGTTTTCGAAGATGCCGAGGGAGTCATCCGCTTCGTCAGCGTAAACGGTATGAAAGAAGGCGAACTCGCACGCTATGACAAGACCCCTACGCACGGCGGCATTCCCAGGTCCTACGGTCATCTAGTCACCGCAGTCGTGAACCCTGACGGCACGGCACTCGTGTTCGAAGACAGTGCGGGCACCATTCGTTTCGTCACCATCGCGGGCGTCAAGGAAAGCGAATTGACGCGCAACTAATCGTTCGAATGTTAACTCTTGTGGTAACATTCGTCCGGAAGTCAATCGCGGGAACTGCAAGAACTTGCACATCTTGATCACTATGTCTGCGCAACCAGCTGGGGCTCGTCTTTTTCTTTTCAAAATCTAACCAGAGACTCTTGCGCGACCGTTCCGCACGGACTAGAATCCCCTCGGTTCGGGCCTGTGCGCCGGAAGGCGCATCCATTAGGTTCGTGCTTTTCCACTATGTCAAGCCGCTAAAGCAACGGACTAACGAACCTTGATCGGTTTGTGTTCTTGCCCGGCAGCCAATCCCAGGAGGCTACTTTGAAATACTCAATCATGCACCGAAACTATGTGCTGCTCATTCTGGGAGTCGCGATCGTACTTGGCCTGACGGGGCTGAGTTTCGCCACTCCCACTGTCACGCTTGCTTCCTCGCTAACATCGCCGCAGCCGGTGGGCACGTTGATTACGTGGACGGCGACTGCATCCGACGGTGATCCGGGGACGCTGATGTACACGTTCAGCTCAGGAGCACAGGGGGGATCATTGGCCCTGGTCCGCGATTTCGGCTATCTCGATAGCTTCCCGTGGAATCCGCCACTGCAGGAAGGAAGCTATGAGGTCCAGGTCATCGTCAGAAACAATAGTACCGGAAAAACGGCGACTGCAAGCCAGCCGTTTGTCGTGACCGCCATCGCTAGCGGCACCAATCCGGTGGTAATTTCCGCCACCGCCAATCCGCTGGTGGAACTGTTCAGTGCCGCGCCCTGCTCGGCGTCGGACAGCATGTTGGTGGCGTTTAAGAGTCCGACGGGTGTCCAGCAATTGACTCCGATGAAGGCCTGCAACGGCCTGAGCATGAACTTCTACGTCGCTGGCATGCTGGCCAGTACCCAGTATTCAATGACCGGCGTGTTAGTCAATGGCGGCCACGTAGTTGGAAAGACCGCCACCAAAAGCGCTACAACTGGTGCGGTTGGGGTAAAGGTGCCGACGTTCACCGTGACCGGTCAAGCCCCGGCGGCGTCAGCTACAGAGCCCCTCCTGGTCTATACCTTCAGCGCTCCGAATGTTCCGACAGCAACCGATCTGAGCGGGAACGTCATGTGGTATTACTCTGCCTACGATGGTCTGGCGGGACTCATGACCAGGCCGGTCGCGGGCGGATACTTCTGGGTGTACGGCAATGGGCAGTCTGACCCTTACACCCAGCCACTTCGTCAAATCGATGTGGCGGGCAACACCGTGATGGAAACCAATGTGGGCCGTGTCAATGAGCAGTTGGTGGCACTGGGACAGATGGCGCTCACCGATGTTGACCACGAACTGCGGACTTTGTCCAATGGGAACATCCTAATGGTAGGTTCACTGGACAAAATCCTGGGTCAGAACATCCAGGGCGGTGCTGACATCATCTGGGACGAGTTGGTGGTCTTGAACCCAGCGCTGCAAGTGGTATGGTCCTGGAACGCGATTACGTGCCCGAATTGTTCCACCATGCTGCCTCCGACCCGTGCGGCGATCCTAGGCGAGACTTGCAAGGTTGGTCAGGGCGGCTGCCCGCCCTTAAGCCCTCCCAACACCATTGCGAACGACTGGTTGCACGGCAATGCTGCGCAGCTGGCAACCGATGGAAGCATTCTGATGTCCCTCCGCCACCAGGACTGGGTTCTCAAGATCGATTACGCCAATGGTACGGGGACGGGAAACATTCTGTGGCGTCTGGGCCTGGATGGTGACTTCACGATCATCGGCGATCCGAACGACCCCTATCCGTGGTTTTCCCATCAGCACGATGCGGAATGGCAGCTCGGCCTGCCCTACATTGCGCTGTTTGACAACGGGAACACTCGCATTTTTCAGAACAACAACGTTGGAGACAGTCGGGGCCAGTTGTTGAAGATCAATCAGAACACCAAGACTGCGACGCTGGAGTACAACTTTGATACCGGTGTTCAATCCCTCGCGTTGGGCACGGCACAGATGTTGGTCGACGGGAAGGGAGGTCCGAACGGTCTTCACTATGAGGCCGGGTTTGTCAACACTAACAGTGGGTTGACCTTGTCGTACTACACGACTGGGACCTTTAGCATGACCACCTCGGCCCCATCTTACCGTGCATTCCAAATGCACGACTTGTACACACCGGACGTCCAACCGTAAATCGGTAGTGGAGCCGCCGCTGCGCTGGCGGCGGCTCCAACTGCCTCCCACTCTGCTTCAGAGTTTTCTCGGCTTGTGCTCGCAACTCTGGGCGTTGATGCAGGAGTCTTTCATCATCAACCGCTCGACCGGCTTGCCGCCGACGATGTGGGCATCGATAATCTCATCCACGTCTGCCGGCTTCACGCCGCCATACCAGACCGCGTCGGGATAAACCACCAGATTCGGACCGTGCTCGCATTGGTCGAGGCAGCCCGCTTGGTTGGCTCGAACCTTGCCTTTCAGTCCGCGTTCCGCCAATTTCTGCTTGAAGAGTCTCTGTAGCGCCGCTTGACCCGCTGGATCGCAACAGCCGCGAGGATGTCCCTCCGGCCGCTGGTTCCCGCAAATGAAGATATGCTTCTCAAACTTGGGCATTAAGAAAATGTACAGGATTTGGCGTTCTAGCGAGCGGGAGCCGCCGCTTAGTCCTTCAATGGCACCAGGGCCTTGTTGCCCCGGCAGAAGGTGGCTACGCGTTGCAGGCCGCCCGTGGAGTCCTTCACCAACTTGACTGGGCCGTAGCAGAAGACGGCGTGACCGGTGTCTGCGAGGTACCATTGGCCGTGGTTGGCGGATTGGCGGGAAGCGACAGGATCGACGGAAGTGGGCGTGCGTAGTGGCGGCGCCAGACGGGTACCGGGGAGAGACAACGCAAACAACAGCATCGCCAGGACTCTCATGGGGAACCTCCTGGCCCGAAATTCAGATGCGCATTACGCTTCTGCGCTCATCTTCCATGGTGGCAGTGTCCGTGGGCGGCTTGGGAAGCTTCGGGAGCTTGTTGGCATGAGGGTCATTCTTTGCCTGGGCTCGCGGTTTGTCCTGGGTCGACGGATTCTGCGCTTGGGAGTGGGCTTTTGCCTCAGCCTGGGCCTGGGCTTGGGCTTGTTGGTTCTTGACTCTCAACTGGCTCAGCTTGTTGCTGTCATCGAAGAGCGATTGGATCAGAGAACGTTGATTGTCAATCGTGCGTCCCTGCTCTACGACCAGCAAGGTCATGAGGCCATAAGAGACCAGGAACAGCACGACGAACACCGGAAGCATGGAATGCTTGGCTTTGGGCTTTTGGGTAGGTACCAGAAGCGCGCTATCTGACGTCCAACTCAACAATGGGCACCCCGATCTGAGCCCCACAACAGAAGGCGCATCCGCAAGTGCAGCTTGGACGCCATCGGAAGTCAAGTCTGTAACATATTATTAACGAATAACTTAGGTCCGATCGCCGGGTAGTTGGTCGAGGGTCGAGATGCAAGTGGCTGCACAATAAAGGTAACCAGCATGCGTTACCAAGGTGCCCTGCGGGCAGGTGGAGGGATGAGGGCGCGCTACTTTCCCATCACCAACTTAGCAATCGTCGCCAACTGCATGTTGGACGTGCCTTCGTAGATCTTGCCAATCTTGGCGTCGCGCCAGTATTTTTCCACAGGATAGTCTTTGGTGAAGCCGTAGCCACCGTATATCTCAACCGCCAGCGATGTGACCCGCTCGGCCACTTGCGAGCAAAACAGCTTCGCCATGGCAGCTTCTTTCACGAACGGCACGCCGACATCTTTCATGCGGGCGGCGTTGTAAACCATCAGGCGGGCAGCTTCGATCTCGGTTGCCATTTGCGCGATCTGAAACTGAATGCCCTGGAACTCGGCAATCGGTTTGCCGAACTGCTTGCGTTCTTGCGCGTATTTGGCGGCGTACTCCCAGGCGCCACGCGCCACGCCCACCATTTGAGCGCCAATGCCGATACGGCCTTCGTTCAAAGTCTCAATGGCAATCTTGTAACCTTTACCTACCTCGCCCAGCACATTCGACTTGGGCACGCGGCAGTCTTCGAGAATCAGTTCGCAAGTGGAAGACGCCCGAATGCCCAGCTTGTCTTCTTTCTTGCCAACGGTGAATCCGGGAAATTCCTTCTCGATAATGAAAGCGGTGATGCCTTTGTATCCGGCGGCGGGATCGACGGTCGCAAACAGAATGAAGACGCCTGCTTCCTTGCCGTTCGTGATCCACAACTTGCGTCCGTTCAGTACGTAGTCGCTGCCTTTGAGTTCGGCCTTGGTTTGCAATCCAAAGGCGTCCGAGCCGGAGCTGGCTTCGCTGAGCGCATACGCGCCGCAGGTGTCAGCCGCCATGCGCGGCAGATAGCGCTTTTTCTGATCTTCGGTTGTCCAGCGCATCAGAGCGTTATTGACCAACGTGTTCTGCACATCTACCACCACGCCCGCTGAGGCATCCACTCGCGAAAGTTCCTCGACTGCAAGGATCGCTTCGAAGAATTTCGCTCCGCTGCCGCCATATTGCTCCGGAATCTCGATGCCCATCAGCCCCAGCTGGAAGAATTGATGGATGAGATCTTTTTCAAAGATCCCCTTTTCGTCCATTTCTTTCACCAGCGGACGGACTTTATCTTCGGCGAACTGGCGAATGTTGTCGCGGAAGAGAATTTCATCTTCAGCGAGCGTGGTCAGGGGCGAGGGAGCGGGGGTTTGCAGGAGCGTATCGGGCATGAGAACACCTTTGGTAGCAGGGCTAACGAACCAAGAATTTTATCACCTTCGGGCGGCGGCCTACCGCCAGCTCACGGAACCTCAAAATATGCGCTATTAAATGCTTTCAATTGCGATTACACTGATGGCTTCAAAACTCCAAGATCCAGGGAGAATACTGTCTTGAAGAAACGAACCGCTGCCATTTTCTTCACTACTGCTATGGCTGCTGCCCAGACCATTCAGGTCGATATCGCTCCCGGCCACGCCACTAACCACTTCGTGCCCAACCAAACCCTGGGCGCGGGCATCGATCGCATTCCCGTGGCGGCAATTGATAAAGACCTGGAGCCGGCTTCGCTGGAAAAGGTATTTGAGGCTGGCTGGCAACCCGTGAGCTATCGCCAAAACACCGAGCTTGCAGTCGAGGCGTGGCACTGGAATCCAAGCGGGACCTGGAGTGATCCCAGCGGCAATGGCTACTTCACTGGATCCGCAATTCCCGGCGAACCAATCCGCTATTCCTTCGGATACGGGCTGCCGCACCGCGGCTTTACGCGCAATGACGGCACCGATAACACCGGCTTTTCGCGCATGACCGATGGTGATGCGCGCTCCTACTGGAAGAGCAATCCTTATCTGACGCAGCACTTCACCGGTGAAAGCGATGGCTTGCATCCGCAGTGGGTGGTGATCGACCTTACGCAGGTTCAATTGGTAGACAGCATCCGCATCGATTGGGCTGCGCCTTACGCTACTCGCTACGTCGTCCAATACTGGACTGGAGAGGATCCCATCAAAGCCCCAACCCGTGGAGTGTGGCAGACGTTTACTCGAGGCGGGTTTGCTGATGGCAGAGGCGGATCAGAAACCATTCGTCTGAGTCCGACACCGGTGCCGGTGCGATACCTGCGCATTTTGATGACGGAGTCATCAAACACTTGCGATTCTCACGGACCGTCTGATCCCAGAAACTGCGTTGGCTACGCAATCAGCGAACTCTACGTCGGAACCACAACCGCGGATGGCGCGTTCCATGACATCGTCCGGCACACGCCCGACCAGGAACAGACCACTACCTATTGCTCCTCGGTCGATCCCTGGCACGAGCCTTCTGACGAGGGCTCAACTACCCAGGCGCAAGTGGGCTTCGATCTTTTCTTTACCAGCGGCGTTACGCGCGGCCTGCCGGCTATGGTGCCGATCGCGATGCTTTATGACACGCCGGAGAACGCGGCCGCCGAGATCGCTTATCTGAAGGCCCGCAAGTATCCGATTTCCTACGTCGAGATGGGCGAAGAACCCGATGGGCAATTCGATCTGCCGGAAGACTACGGCTCGCTCTATCTCCAATTCGCGACGGCGCTACACCGCATCGATCCTACTCTGAAGCTGGGAGGGCCGTCGTTCACGGGAGAGAATAAGGACATCGAAGTCTGGCCCGATGCGAACGGTAAGGTCTCATGGCTAGGCCGGTTTCTAGACTACCTGAAAGCGCACGGCCGCATGAACGACCTCGCATTTTTCTCGTTCGAACACTATCCCTACGATCCCTGCCGCATCCCGTGGGGCAGCCTCTATGACGAGCCCGACCTGGTCAGCCACATCATGCAAATCTGGCGCGGGGATGGCCTGCCGGCGAATGTTCCCATGTTCATCACCGAGTCGAATCTTTCCTCGGCGGCCAGCGAAACCTCCATGGACCTGTTCGCCGGGTTGTGGCTTGCCGACTACATCGGTTCGTTCCTCAATGCAGGAGGCGCCGCGGTCTATCATTTTCACTACCTGCCGCTCTTGATGGAGCACGGATGCAACGACTCTCCGGGAACTTTCGGGATGTTTACCGTCGGTCCTGGATATCAGATTGAGCAGCCCCTTTCGCAGTTCTTCGCGTCGCAGATGATCAATCTGGAGTGGGTGCAGCCGGGTGCCAGTGCGCATGACATGTTTCCGGCAAAGAGCGATGTGGATGACGGCGCCGGCCATGCGCTGGTCACCGCCTACGCATTGAAGCGTCCCGACGGCCAATGGTCGCTCATGATTGTGAACCGCGATCAACACAATGGCCACAATGTCAAGATTGTGTTTGAAGACCCGTCGGGGCGAGGCGCCAGCGGTTTTGCGGGGCCGCTGGAAATCGCGGAATTCGGCAGGAATCAATATCAGTGGCACGCCGCCAGTACGCGCTTTTCCGCGCACGCCGAGGAGCCCAGCGCATGGCCGATAGTTGCGTATTTGCCCGGCCGGGCGGATCCCGACGGCCCGGTGTTGCACACCAAACAGAACGCCGGAAAAGACACGTCGTATGACTTGCCGCCGGCCTCGATTGTGGTGATCCGGGGCAAGATCGCGAAGCAGTAGCCGTTAGATGGGCTTGCTCTGCCCGGGATTGAGGTCTACTCGACCCATGCCGACGTTGACATCAATCGATCCCTTGCCCGTACCCTCGAACGACCGGGCAACGATAAAGTGATGGCTCTGTCCATCCCGGCGATGGTCGTGCAGACTTCCCAGACCAATGTTCACCTGGAGGTTTTCATAGGCGTCGGCATTGCCTTGAAACTCCACACGACCATAACCGACGTTGATGTTTTCTTGCTTGCCGCCGATTCGGTCTGCGATCAATGTCAGGTCGCCGCGGCCCAGGTTGGCGGTGAGTTCCGGCGGTGCGGCGGGAAGCTCTATCGTTACCTTGGCATGGAGCGCCCGCATCAGGTGTAACTGGAGTTTGACGTGAAAGCTGGTAACGTCGAGCTTCTGCAAGTAATCGCCAGGAGTGTGCTGTTGCGACGGATTCTCCAGGTGCACCGTAACCCGAAACACATTGTCGGGGCTTCCGGTAAGCGTGACGTCGGCCGCGCAGATGTCCAGATCGAATTCCGCTCCAGCGTCAATCTTGCGGCTGACTTGCAGATGGCTGCCGCTGTTCTGATCCCCGTCTGCCAACGTCGCATGGGCTGCGGGCAACGTGCCCGGACAGCTCATGGAATCGTGGTCATCCGCAAATGCGTTGGCGGTGAGCACGAAACTGACAGCCAGGAGGGAATACAGCAGAACCACCGGTTTTTGACGCAGCGAGATCTTCATGGCAAATGGTACGCAAACCATGCTTATTGGGTTCCGTGGAATCGGCGCCGGGGAACAGGAAAGTCAGTTAGGCGAGCGCACCAGTCTCAGCCCGTCCGCCTGCAGGATGCGCTTGATCTGGTTGCGGGCATGAACCGCCCAGGGGCCAACGGTATCGAGCCTCACATAGGCGCGCCAATGCTGCAGCGCCTTGCGCGGTTGCTTGATCTTCTCGTAGGCCAGAGCCACGTTGTAATGTGCGTCGCCATAAGTGGGTGCGAGTTGCAGGGCAGTACTGTAGGCCTGGATCGCCTCCATCACTCGCCCGGTCTCGTCCAACACATTGCCCAAATCAAAGTAGGCCAGGGCGTAGCGCGGATCAATCGCAATCGCAACACGGTAGTGCTTCTCCGCCAGCGCGAAATCCTGCCGATTGTAGTAAAGGGTACCCAGATTGATGTTGGCGGCGGCGTGCTCGGGATCCTGATCCAACACAGCCTGATAAACTGCGATCGCCTGGGTCTGTGTGGCCGGGTCTTCTTCCAGAGCGATTCCGCGGGCGAACAGTTCTGTCACATCCTTGGGCTCGGCGGACGGTTTGACCACAGTAATTGAGTTTCGTGTGACCAGGTTGTCGCGCGGAGCAAAATCAAACATGAACTGTCCGGCGATAGGCTCGAAGACTTTGCCTTCGTGACGGAACGCAACCCGGCGTCCAGCGTTAAACGAGCCCGCTTCGAGCAGAGGATTTTCCATTCCCGCCGCTTGCTTCTGCATCGCCGCCAGCGATTCACGGATGACCGCGGGGCGCACCTTGTGGGCACACAGGTCTCGCACTTTCTTGATTTGAAGCAGGTCGAAGAAAGAATAGCTCTCCGCGGCGGCGACCAGTTCAGCCTTTTCCCATGCTGCCAACTGCCGCGCTGTGAGCCGTAAAATCCGGAGCAAATCTGCTCGACTGTATCTCACGATTAGGAATTGCTGACTACATTATCCCTAACCTTGAATCGCCTATGCAAGTGCAAATCCAGGCTTAAAGAACCTCAAACAGCAACTTGCATCGGGTCTGGTGCAAGTTTTTGCAGCTAGGAGGGGGCTGGGCGAAGCTTGGCATTTACCAACTTTTAATAATCCTTGTCGGCGAAAATAGCGCTCCGGGGACTATGATTTCGGTGTGATGACCGCAGCCCGGCGCAAGGCCGTCCGCGAACACGATTCCACAAAGGAGATGACGGCACTCATCGAACAGTCCTGCCTGGTGGCGAAGGATGCCGCCTTCAACCTGCGCGACTTTCTGGAGAACTCCTCCAATATGGCGTCCATCGCGGTGAAGGACTGCGAAAAGGAGCTCGACCGGATGGAGCGCACCATCGACGAACGCATCACCAGTGCGATCACGCAGGTCACCGAACCTGAGGCGCGTGAGTTGCTCGCCTGCCTGAAGTTCATCATTGACCTGGAGCGCATTGGGGACCTGACTTGGTCAATCGCCATGCGCTTGCAGCATTTGTCATCGCGGTTGCAGAAAGACGATCGCCGCGACCTGATCGCCATGGCCGACGTGCTGGAGAAAATGCTGGAGAATGTCTATCAGGGGTTCGTGAAACGGAACCTCGACTCAGCCAACTGGGTAATGAAAACCGACTCGCAGATTGACCACGTCTGCCATGCTGTGTTTCGCCGGCATCTGGAGAGCAAAGATCGACGTCGCGACTACAGCACCAACCTGCTGTTTATGGCGCAGGCCTTCGAGCGCGCCGGCGACCACGCCAAGAATCTGGGCGAAGAGTTGTTCCATCTGGTGGAAGGCCGCAGCTTGCGTCACGAACCCAAGCGCCCGAAAATCTCCCGCAGCAGCGGATGAAAATTCCGGAAAGAAAAGTAACCGGCCTGTGCGACAACCCTTCGACGAAACGATGGCCATGGCTTGGGCGGGACGCCCGTCAGCGTGAGCCCCTCAGGTTGAGCGCAGCAGGGCGTTGGGGCCTGAGAGAAGGCTATAATCATTGAGATTTCGACAGCGCGAGGAGATTCCGGTTGGGCCAGCGTAGAAGGCCAACGCCTTCACAAATTGGTGCGAAAGTTTCGACGCGTCACGTGGGCTCGAGTCGGAATCCAGACCGAACCATCCCGCAGGCAGTGCCGCAAGTCACCATTCTTCGCGATGTTGTCACTTTCGCAGCGGTCTTCCTTGCGGCTTTGTTGGCATACTGGCCCGCGCTCCGCGGCGGCTTCATTTGGGATGACGACGCTCACGTTACGTCCCCAGCCCTGCAATCGCTCCACGGTCTGTGGCGCATCTGGTTCCAATTGGGTGCCACTCAGCAATACTATCCACTGCTGCACAGCGCTTTCTGGATCGAGCATCGCTTGTGGGGCGACGCCGTGCTCGGCTACCACCTTGCCAACCTTACCCAGCACGCCTTGTCCGCCTGTCTAGTAGTTCTGATCGTCCGGCATCTTCGGCTGCCCGGTGCCTGGCTAGCGGGTTGCATTTTTGCTTTGCACCCGGTGTGCGTGGAAGCGGTGGCATGGATCTCCGAACAAAAGAGCACACTTTCGGGAGTTTTCTATCTGGCCGCGGCGCTGACTTATCTGCATTTTGACCGGAGTCGACGAAGATCGCACTATCTGTGGGCGCTCGGACTGTTTCTGTTGGCCCTGCTCAGCAAGAGTGTGACGGCGACACTCCCGGCGGCGCTGCTGGTGGTCTTTTGGTGGCGGCGGGGCCGCATCGACTGGCGTCGCGACGCGAGGCCGCTGCTCCCCTGGTTCGGTCTGGGTGCAACCTCGGGCTTGTTCACGGCCTGGGTGGAGAGGACGTACATTGGCGCTCAGGGGGCGACTTACGAGCTGACTTTTGTTCAGCACATTCTGCTGGTGGGCCGCATGTTGTGCTTCTATGCGGGGAAGATTGTGTGGCCGAGCAAGCTGATGTTTTCCTACCCGCGGTGGCAGCCGGATCCGACGGTGTGGTGGCAATATCTGTATCCGCTCACCGTCGCGGTAGTAGGGGCGGGACTGGTGGTTCTGGCGCGGAGCCGGCGCGGTCCGTTGGCGGGCTTCCTCATCTTCGGCGGAACCCTGTTTCCGGTGCTTGGGTTCTTGCACGTTTTTCCCTTCAAGTTTTCCTATGTAGCCGATCACTTTCAGTACTTGGCGAGTTTGGGGATCATCGTGCCCGGGGCGTGCTTGCTGATCGAGGGCTCCCGGGGGATTGTGACTGGCAAGACCGCCAGCCGTGTGGTGGGGGTGGTGTTGCTCGTGGTGCTGGGGATATTGACCTGGCAACAGAGCAGCTTGTACCGCGATAGAGAGACTCTTTACCGGGCCACACTGACACGAAATCCGGACAGCTGGATGATCCACAACCTCTTGGGAATGGATCTGGCACAAACATCTGGACGATTGAGCGATGCAGCTGCTGAGTTTCAGGCCACGCTGCGCCTCAACCCGGATCATGCCAAGGCGCACATGAACCTGGGCAACGTTTTGTCCCAAATGCCGGGGCGGCTTCCTGACGCGATTGCCGAATATCAGATCGCACTGCGGCTGTCACCGAATTACGCGCCAGCGCACAGCAACCTGGGAATTGCCCTGATGCAAATGCCCGGCCGGCAGGCTGACGCGGTGGCCGAATTTCAAGCGTCGGTGCGGCTCGAACCGAGTGACGCCAGGACCCACCAGTGGCTGGCGTTCGTTTTGGCACAGCTGCCCGGCCGGCTGCCGGACGCAATTGCCGAGTACGAGGCAGCACTGAACATCCAACCCGACGACCCTGACACTCACATGGACTTAGGAGATGCTTTGGCGCAAGTTCCCGACCGGCACCAGGAGGCGATTGCGCAATACGAGAAGGTGCTGCAGATCCACCCCGATTCCGAAGCAGCGCGACAATCGATTGAACGGTTACGGGCGCTCGAAGCTCAACCATCGCAGGGGTCGATTAGATAATCCGTCAAGGCGGTAGCCAAGGTCTGAAAATCTGGAGCCGACGAGCGGAGTTGAACCGCTGACCTGCCGATTACGAATCGGCTGCTCTACCAACTGAGCTACGTCGGCCTGCCATCGATTCTAAATGTGCGGGGAAGAGGCGTAAAGGGCACGAGCCCTTCATCCGTATAATCTTCCGATGGCCATTTCCCCACTCAAGATTAATGTCCCCGAGGCCCAGCTAGCGGACCTGCGAGAGCGTCTAGCGCGCACGCGCTTCCCGGATGAGATCGCCGGTTCCGGATGGAGTTACGGCTTCGACAGCGAATATTTGCGTTCTCTCCGTGACTACTGGCTGAACGACTTCGATTGGCGACGGCAGGAACAAGCCTGGGGCCATTTACCGCACTTCCAGGCGGAAATTCAAGGACTCAGGATTCATTTCATTCACGTGCGCGGAACGGGGAAGCGCCCGTTGCCGATCATCGTCACGCATGGCTGGCCTGGAACGTTCTTAGAAATGGTGAAGATCATTCCCATGCTGGCGAATCCCGGGCAGTTTGGCGGAGATCCCGGCGACTCATTTGACGTGATTGTGCCTTCGCTTCCCGGCTTCGGTTTTTCAGGCAGGCCCAGCGTGCCGGGCTGGAACACGTTCAAGATCGCTGAGGTGTGGGGCGAACTCATGCAGCAATTGGGATACGAGAAATTTGTCGCCCAAGGTGGGGACTTCGGCGCGAATGTATCCACTGTGCTGGCCTGGAAATATCCGCAGCGGGTGACGGCTTTTCATTTGAACTACATTCCAGGATCGTATTTACCGTTCGTAGATGAGTCGTCGGCGATGAACGAGGAAGAAAAAGCGTTTCTCGCGTCGGCCGACCGCTGGATCGACGAAAAAGGAGCCTATTGGCATGTGCAGCGCATCCAGCCGCAGACTATCGCTGCCGCCCTCAATGATTCGCCCATGGGACTGGCGGCGTGGCTGATCGACAAGTATCGCGATTGGGTGGATTGCGACGGCGATGTCGAACGCCGATTTACCAAGGACGAACTGCTGGCACACGCCTCGTTGTATTGGCTTACCGAAACGATTGGCTCGTCGATGCGGCTGTATGTGGAGAGCTCGAAAGCTCCGCTGCACTTCGCGAGAGGCGAGCGAATTGACGTCCCATGCGGAGTCGCCCGATTTCCTAAAGAAGAGCCGATGCCCCCGCGATGCTGGGCGCAGCGTGTCTACAACATTCAGCGATGGACACAGATGCCGCAAGGCGGCCACTTCGCGGCGTGGGAAGAGCCGGAGCTACTGGCACGGGATGTGAGGGAGTTCTTTCGTCCGTTTCGGACATGATGAACGACGTAGGCGCCTAAGCCGCGTGAATCTCGCGTACCTCTTCGTGATACTCCGCGTCCGATTCCGCCGGCAACAGCACCCATAGAGTGTAGATGCCGAGAGCAGTTCCAAACGGGATGTTGAACAACGCCAGGAAAGCAAGAACGATGGTAAGCATGCGGGCCCAGGGTTCGCGCTGCAACAAGCCCCAGCCGGTGGCGAATCCGAGCGCCGCTTTCGCGGCGACGATCAGGGCGATGACACCGAGGAAGGGACGCAACCACGTACTGGCGCCTTCGGGCCCACCGATGTTGGCCATGTGACGGAACAGAGTGTTGGCGAGGACATAGAGGACGACCGCCCCGACCGCATTGAACGCGGAAAGCGCCAGCCAGAGAATACCGAGCAGACGAATGTGCTCACGCACCCGGCTGCGCCGTGGAGACCCGACGCCTCCGCCGCCTGCGAATTCTTTTCCACACTTGCCGCAGAAACGCTGGTCCGCTTGAATCGCGCTTCCACATTTGTCGCAGAACATGATTCCTCCTTCTGCACGTTGTAGTTCTACTACCGGAAGATACGAACTACAAGCGAAGAAGGTTCCCACGAGAGAGAGACGACGAACGCGCTTCGAAAAATCAAGCAAAACGAAAAGGCCACCCGGCAAAAGGCGGCCTTTTCTTTCAAGGGAGAATAGTTCCAACGGAGATTCAACCGTCAAAACTTTCTGGCGAAATCTTATGAGCCGAAAAAGGGGGGTGTCAAGGGATTTCTCGGAAATAAATAGCTTTAGTTTCAATCACTTAGAAAATAGGTTAACAGGCGTTTCCACTGCCTCATTGTGAGACGTGAGACGAACTTGAGAGCCTAAACGGCTTTAATTGATGAACTTAGGCCTACCGTCACGAATCTCGGGCGGTTTTTCGGAGAGCTGAAGCGAGATGAAATCCATCTGCTCTTCACGATGAAAGACCTTTTCAGGAATGATGCGTTGCACCAGCACCCTTAGCCCGCCGAAGGCAATACCGACGACCAGCGCGAAGGCCATCAGGATGCCGCAGAGCACCAGAGCGTTCCACACCAGGTTGCCCATGGTGTTTTTTTTGTCGAAGTAAGTATTCTCATTCCAGGTGACGTCAGCTTCGTAATTCACCGAAGCCAGCAGCGACTTGGCTTCGCTTGGCGAAAGCGCGCCACTGACTACAACCACGAGCGGCCCAGTCCGCCGGGAGAAGACGGTCGCGGGAGCATTCGGCGATTGGGCAGCTTCGATTTTCCGCAAGCGATCGCCGGCAATTTGCGGCGTGGGATACGAGATCAACATCAAGGTCGCTTCCCCGCCTGAGCTGGCGTATTTTCCCAGCACAATTTCCGCACCTGTTGCGAAGTCAACCAACTGCGACGGAACGGGCGCGCCAAGTTTCTCGAGTGCCAGCGGCCCCAACACATACTTGGCTGAATTCTTCAGGTACGCCTGAGTAGGCAGATAGGCCGGCAACCCTGGCAGACCTTGAGTGCTGCCCGTGGCTATGGGAAGATCGCTTGCCAGCTCCCGCAACTCGGCTGCCGACATCGCGGAGAGCTGTTGAAAGACGGCGTCAATCAGAATATTGCCGCGGTAAAACAGCACACGCTCGTTGAGCGAACCGGCCTGGTCGCCAATCTTCTCCATCAGCATTGGCGGCGTTTTGTAGAAGGTGAAAGCGCCGTAGGCGCCGCTAGTGTCGGCAAAGCGGGCCGCTTTGAGTGTCAATTTGCGGCCATTGTCGCGAATGTAGGTCGCAGATTCGAGATCGCTGAAGCCGTATTCTTTGAGCACGGCGGCGTTTGCTGGGTCGGCAACCGTGGGATCGCCGCTGGTGTCGGCTGCGCCGATAATCTTCCATCCCCCGAACTGAGCGGGCAGGAGTGGCGCCGCGGGAGCGTGAGTATCGGCATGCAGGTGCCCCGCAAGCACGAATGAAAGTACGAAAGTGATCTTAAAAAGCCGCATAGGAGCGCACGACCCTATGCCGATTAGACTACCGGGGAACCGAGAAAGTTTCCAGGGAGACGAGATCCGGTACATACGACTACCGGCTCGGTACTGCTGTTATTGCCCTTCGCCCTTGTCGACCTTGCTGGCAACCTTCACCCCGCTCAAACCGCTGCAATACTTGGCAATCCCGCGATATAGCGATTCGGCGATGCGCTGGCGGTACTCGGGAGTGCGGAGCTTGCGTTCGTCGCCGGGGTTGCTGACAAAGGAAATCTCCGCCAGAATTGAAGGCATGTTGGCTCCGATCAGCACAATGAACGGGGCCTTCTTGACGCCCCGGTCCCGCAGGCCGGGGTTCTTGACTGCCAGACCGTCGTGGAGCGAGTTTTCTACGTCGCCAGCGAACTCCTGCGATTCTTCGATCTTTTCCTTCAGTGCGATCTTCTTCACTAGGTCCTGCAGTTCGTGAATGGTTTTGTCCGAGACTGCGTTTTCGCGGGCGGCAACTTCGAGCGCGTCGGGCGAAGCAGTGAAATTGAGATAGTAGGTTTCAACACCGCGGGCGTCGGGGTCACGGCTGGAATTGGCGTGGACTGAGACGAACAGGTCTGCGCCTTCCTGATTGGCAATGGCGGTACGCGTTTCGAGGGGAATGAAAGTGTCGTCACTGCGGGTGTAGACCACTTCAGATCCCAGACGCGTGGTCAGCAGTTTGCCCAGGCGGCGGCTGACGTCGAGTACCAGATCTTTCTCTTGCAGGCCCTTGGGACCGATAGTGCCCGTGTCGTGCCCGCCATGGCCGGGGTCGATGACGATCTTCCCGATTTTCAGGCCCAGGGCGCGAGTGAGCGAACGGTCGCCGCTGGCCGTAGGCTGGGCCTCGCGGACTACGACCTCATCCGACGGCATCGGTCGCTTACCTTTCTTGCTAGTCGGCAGTTCGGGGGGTGCGACGGCGGTCGCTATCTTGCGGACCGGCTTGATCTGCGGCGGGTCGAGCTTGGCGACGGTTTTGGCGGGAGGAGTGTCGTCATCGTCCGCATCCACGATCGTCTTCTTAACGCCAGTGCTGCTCACTACGACGGTCTTCTGAGCAGGTTTGTCATCGCTGGCAGCGGCGCAGTTTTCCGAGTCTGAACCGGCATTTCGGCAAGGACTTGACGGGTTTGCCTGCGACTCAGCTTTTGTCGTGCCATTCGTAAGTGTCGCTTGAACGACGGTTCCATCGTCCGCAGATGCAGAATGTGCGTCTTCCTTCGATGACGTGGCCTTCGAGCCGTTGTGTACATCAATCACCAGCCGTGGCGGGTCCGATTTCAAGGAGGCCTGGAAGTCGGAAACATCACTCACTTCCAGCACCACGCGAGTGCGCCCAGGCTGGAATTGCGAAATGCGAATCTTCTTAAGGAAGCTGTCATCAACGTCGAAGCTTTTTGCGAGAATCTGGGGATCGAGCCGCGTATTCAGCAAGTCGAAGAAGATACGGTCAGGACCGTCGATACGCTGCGATTCGAACTTTACCCCTCCATCCAGATCGACGGCAATACGACTGTAGCCGGGCGTCGACCAGTGCCGAATTCCCGTGACGAGAACGGGTTTGCGGGGCTGGGCCGCAGCCGGGGCGCCTCCATCCTTGTCAGCACCGCTGTCGCTCGTCGTTTGATCATCATCCGCCGCATCATCTGTGACTTTGGGCTCGGGCGGAACAGGTTTTTTCAACACTGTCTTCAGGCTGGCTTTCTCCACCGGTTCTGCCAGAGCCTTCCGCGCTTGTTCGGCGAACTGGTTGTGCGGATAGCGTTGCAAAAATTCGCGGAAGATCAAGTCGGCATGGGTCTTGTCGTTCAAATCGTCTTTGTAGATTTCGCCGATGCGGAACAGCGCCCCAAAGCGCGCCTTGCTGCCGGGATACTGGCGGCGTAGAAACTCGTACTGATCGATGGCCGAACGCAAGAGGTCGTGGTCCTCAAACCGCCGGCCCATTTCCTCTTTCAGTTGGGCGACGGCAACCACGCTGGGATCGGCCCGGGTCGAAGAAGGAGCTTCGAAGTAGACCAAGTGGTAGGCATTGATCACGCGCCCGTAGTCGGCGCGGGTGAGTTGCTGGGCGGGCCGGGCTTCGAGCGATTGGTGCAGGCGTTGTGCAGCGGCAAACTGAGATCGGGCCCAGGCCTCAGATTTGTATGCGCGCGCGTAGACCGGCAACAGCAGCAGCAACACCACTACCGGTGCAGCCGCGAAACTCAGCCGCCCACGCCTGCTTGAAGATTTGCTTATCAACCTACCAGCCCGTAATCGTCGTTCCGAACCTGTTCTTGTTGTGAGATGCGTTGGTTCTCATTCCGTGTTGCTGATGTGCAGCACGCCCCTGGAGTCGCGCTCCACCTGAATCGGCTCGTGAAACCCGCTCCCCAGGATGCGGTCCTCGCTTGAATCCGTTCCGCCGTAGTAGAGCTGTGTGATTCGTTTCACGTATTGGCGAGTCTCCGCGTAGTGCGGCACGCCAGCGCTGCGCGCCACTGCCCTCGGCCCGGCGTTGTAAGCCGCCAATGTGAGCTTCACATCGCCGCCATAGTTCTCCATCAATTGCTTCAGTTGGCGGACGCCCGCGTCCACGTTTTGTTCCGGGTCGAAAGGATTGGACACGTTCAGCAGCCGCGCCGTTTGTGGCATCAGTTGCATCAGTCCCATTGCGCCCTTGCGGGAAACTGCATTGGGATTGAAATTCGACTCCACTTTGATCACTGCCCGCACCAGGCTGGGATCCACATTATGCCGCGAGGCCGCCTGGTCAATGGCGGCATCGATCTCCTGCTGCGAGAAGACCCGGCCTCGAACCGGCCGCGCAGCGGGAGCCAGCCCTTCGGTCGATGCCAGCAGATGGTTCACTTCCTCCGCCGCCGAGCGAGCCGCTCGGACGTTGGCGGAAGGAACCGGTTTCCAACGATGTTCGGTCGAACTCCAGAAGACCAGCGAACTCTGCCGGGCTGGAGTCTGCGATCGCTTAGTGGGCGCAGGCAGCGACTCATTCACGTAGATTTTCCGCCCGTCGTTATCGGTGGTGGAGGTGATTACGGTGTTGTCCGAACCGGCTTCGGCCCGCACCCATGGCGTGAGAGAAAGGAAGGTCGCGATTACGGCCGCCAGGACGAGTTGCAGGTGCCTTCGCATAGTCGTTTATCGACATCGGCGCGTGGACACACAACCGTCCCGCGCCTACCTGCCCAGAAACCTGACGAAGAACCCTAATACCAGAGTAGGTCGATTATAGGCTGTGGGCAGGGCCCAGGCAATCTATCGAAGGGGCATAGAACCACGGTGGTAATCTATGTAAACTGCTGAAATATAAAGCCTTAAACGGCTAGGTAACCTAGGCTCCCTGCCTGTTGCCGACGTTCTTCCTTCTCAACGCAACGACTTTGCAAAATAGGAGATACGCCAGACCGTACAAAACCACGTTGATCAGCAGAGCTGGCCAGAACATCCATCCAAAATTCGCAAAGGCGATTCCATCGAAGCCCAACCGGGAGAAAACGCAGTTCATGATCAGGAACCCGGGCCAAAGCAACATAGCCAGAGGTTGGTCGTAAGTCACCGCTGCCAAGAGTCCTATGGCGGCCACGACAGCGGCGCCAATGCCCAGTGTTCGCAATGTGCCTTTCATTGCCTACTCTCAGCGATCAACGGTAAGAGCTCTTTGGCTGGCAGCAAAGTTACCATCGTCCGACATGGCGGCCGCATCCGTGCCAAGCTGTCGCCCTGCGCGATTGTGTTACGCTGCCCTCTTAACCATGACGGAATTGGAGAACCAGCGCCAGGTCCCCGACTCCCTGATGCTGTTCGGCTTTTGGTATCGGGCGATGGCCAGTGGCGCACTTACCCGCAACCGCCTGCACAAGGCGACGTTGCTCGAAACTCCCCTGGTCCTCGGCCGGGATCGCCAAGGCAGGCCCTTTGCCTTGCGCGACGCCTGCCCACATCGTGGCATGCCGCTTTCTCACGGGCGTTTCGACGGCCAGCAGCTTGAATGCAGCTATCACGGCTGGGGGTTTGACGCCCATACCGGCCAATGCCAGCTGATCCCTTCGCTCACTGCCGACCAGGATCTCAAATGCGACCGCATCTATGCCGGTGCATATGCCTGTGAAGAGCACGAAAACTACGTCTGGGTTTTCATTCCCGATGCGCTGCCGTCAGGTGCAGGATTCACCAAAGCCGCCGTGCCCCCGATTCCGGTACCACGAGTCCCGACCTTTGGAGGGAACTACAAGATCGCCCACTTAACCGCCGAATTGCCTTGCAGCGTGGACCACGGCATCATCGGGCTCATGGATCCGGCGCACGGGCCGTTCGTTCATCAGGCCTGGTGGTGGCGTTCGCGTCAGAGCATTCACGAGAAGCAAAAGAACTTTGAGCCGATTCCGATGGGCTTCCGCATGAGCGCGCACACTCCAAGTTCCAACAGTGCGCCCTATAAGTTGTTGCGGATGTATGCCGATGCCGAGGCCATCACTACTACTATCGACTTTGTCCTTCCCAACCTGCGCTACGAAACCATCCGGGCGGGGAAGTATTGGTTCGCAAGCTTGACCACGGTCACGCCCATCACGCGCAATCATTGCCGGATCGACGTCGTCGCCTGCTGGAACCTGTTTCGCTGGGTGCCGTTCGGCGCCGGATTGCTGAAGTTTGTGTTCGCGAAGTTTGTCGAGCAAGACCGGCAGACCATGGAAAAGCAATCGGAAGGGTTGAAACACAATCCACATTTGATGCTGATCGACGCCGCCGACCGTCCTGCGAAGTGGTATTTCGCGTTAAAGGCCGCGCATCTCGAAGGCAAGCGCACGGGGACGGAAATGAAGCATCCCATGGCTGGGCCGGTCACTCTAAAGTGGCGCAGCTAAATTGATATAGAAAAAAATTGGAGAGACTAGTGATCGAACAGTCTTTCGTCATATCAATGCCTGATGGAAAAGCCGAAAGCACTCTTTTTATCCCTGATTCCGGCAAGCGCTACCCTGGCGTCTTGTATTTCGTTGACATGGCCGGCGTTCGGCCGGCGAACCTCAGCATGGCTGGCCGCCTGGCGGAGCAGGGATACACCGTTTTGGTCCCGAACCTGTTTTACCGTACCAGCAAACTTCCAGTCTTCGATTTTCCGCTCCAATTCGGGGATGATCGCACCACGAAGCGTCTCGGCGAACTATCTGCGCCGCTGACGCCGGACGCGATGGAGCGCGATGCATCTGCCTATGTGGATTTTCTCGCCGCCAGCAACGGCGTTGCTCCGGGCCCAATGGGGGTCGTCGGCTTCTGTTTCTCGGGAAGTATGGCAATGCGCGCCGCCGCTGCCCGTCCCGATCGCATTGCCGCCGTTGCTTCCTTCCACGGAGGCCGCCTCTTCACCGACCAGCCCACCAGTCCACACCGCGAACTGGCCCGCATCAAGGCTCATCTTTACTTCGGCCACGCGGTTGACGATAAGAGTATGCCTGCCGAGTCGATCTCAAAATTTGAGGACGTACTTAAAGCTTGGGGAGGCAGGTATGAAAGCGAGACCTACGAGGGCGCTTTGCACGGCTGGACCGTGCAGGAGGTCATGTCTACAACCACGCGCAAGCTGAACGTGCTTTCGAAAAGCTCACTCATCTGTTGGAGGAGGCATTGAAGTAGCGGACGATGGGTGGTTCTGCGCTAGTCTTTCACCAGCCAGTCCAATGCCTCTTCTTTCGTTTTGAAAGTCGGCAGGTCGCGCTGCGAAAAGTTCTTGAGGTGCTCGTAGAACACATGGGGAAGCGTATCGGTCCCGAACCAAGCGGAACGCTTCAGGTAGGGGCGGTCGTAAACTGTGCCTTGCTTCATTCGTTCGACGGCGTTGCGGTCAAAGTGCGCTCCCGTGAAATCCGCCAGTAGAAGCACGGAGCCCTTCGGCTCGGCGCTTACGTAGCTGGGAACCACTTGGGACATTTTTTCCAATTCCTCGGGCGAACAGTGCGAGCAATCCACGAACAGGATGCGTTTGCCCTGATGCGTAATGAACTGGACACGGTCTTTCATCGGATGCTCCTAACTGGGAAACCGGAAATTGGGTTCAACTCTCCAGCAATCCTTCCACCACACCATACGCCTCGCCCAGGGCAGCATCCAGAGCCGCGGGGTCTTTTCCTCCAGCTTCGGCCAAGTCCGGCCTGCCGCCGCCTTTTCCGCCGACCTTCTGCGCTACTGGGGCGATGACTTTGCCGGCTTGAATACGGCTGGTCAAATCCTTGGTGACGCCCACGATCAGCGAAACGTTGCCATTCGTCGTCGAACCTAACACGACGACGCCCGATCCAAGTTTGTCGCGCAGTTGATCGACCAGGGTGCGCATCTGCGTGCGCTCGAGGTTGTCTACCCGGTGCGCCAGAACTTTGACGCCCCGCACGTCTTTGATTTTGTCGGTGACTGAACCGACAGAAGACGACGCCGATTTCATGCGTACCTGCTCGAGTTCGCGGGCCAGGCGCTTGATCTCCGCATCTTTCTTATCGAGTTCGAGCTTAAGTGCCTCGGCGGGAGAAGTCGTCTCGGCATGAGTGGCGAGCGCCGCGACCACGCCTTCCAGTTGATGATCCTTACGGAAGTGCAGCAACGAGCCTTCGCCGGTGACGGCTTCTACGCGGCGCACGCCCGACGACACGCTGCCTTCCTTCAGAATCTTGATCAGGCCAATTTCGCCGGTTGCCAGGGTGTGCGTGCCTCCGCAGAGTTCAGTGGAAAAGTCACCGATCTTTACGACGCGCACTCTGTCGCCATACTTCTCGCCGAACAGCGCCATGGCTTTGTACTCGTTGATGGCCACATCGATGGGGACGTTCTCGATGACTTCGACTTTCTCGTTGCGCAGGACTTCTTTGTTGATAATGTCTTCGATGTCCTGCAACTCTTCATCTTGGACCGAGGTGAAATGCGAGAAGTCGAAACGCAAATGATTGGGCGCCACGAGTGACCCGGCTTGCTTCACATGCTTGCCTAAGACTTCACGTAGTCCGGCTTGCAGCAGGTGCGTGGCCGTGTGGTTGCGCATGGTGGCTAGGCGAATGTCAGTGTTAACCACGGCCGTCACGACACCCATAATCGCCAGCGGCCGACGAGCCTTGACCTTGTGAAATCGGACTCCCTGAATCGGGCTGAAACAACCCAAAACGTCGGCGACGATTGTGTTGCCGTCAGAATCGTAAAACCAACCCACGTCGCCGACCTGTCCCCCAGACTCGGCGTAAAAGGGTGTGTGATCCAGTATGACCTCGCCTTCTTCGCCAGGACTTAACTCCCGAGTTAGGGGAGCACCTGCCCTAAAGATGCCTCGGACTAGGCAATTAGCCGATCGCGTCTGCCGATAGCCCTCAAATACCGTCGGCGGTTCGTCGCGAAGCTCCGCCGACGCAGTCTGCTTAGCTGCGCCCTTCCACGATGCGCGAGCGCGCGATTTCTGCTCTTCCATCGCCTTATCAAAGCCGGCTTGATCGAACTCAATGCCCTGATCGCGAGCCGCATCTAGCATGAAGTCGAGAGGCAGCCCAAACGTATCGTAGAGCTTGAATGCGTCTTCGCCGGGCACTGCTGCAGGGGGCATTTTCTTAAGCACTTCGTCAACGCAAGCAGCAAAATTCCTCTTGTATTCGTCGGGGTTGTTCCGCCGTTGTGCGGAATCCGCGGCGGTTTCAGCTCCCTCCACGATGCTAGTTGCGTGTTCGGTCCGGTGCCATTCCGATTCCTTTACAATGTTCTCCCACTCTTTAAACCCTAAATCGAGCGTGTGTGCGAACCGCGTCTCTTCCGAGAGGACAATTATCTCCACCCGATCAGCCGTATCCTTCAATTCGGGATACGCATCTTGCATCAGGTCTCGAACTGCAAACACCATCTCGCTTAGGAAGTGGCCCGTCTTTCCGAGCAGGCGTCCGTGCGTGAGAGCCCGTCGGATGATCTTTCTCACCACATATCCGCGCCCCTCATTGGAAGGGTAGGCCCAGTCAGAAATCAGAAACGTCGCCGCACGGGAGTGGTCAGCGATTACACGAAGGGAAGCAGCGGTCTTGGCGTGCGCTTCTTTCTCCAACTCCTTCTTGAGCGATGTCCCCGTCAGTTCCGCTGCACGCGCAATCAGCGGCGTAAACAAATCGGTGTCGTAATTCGAAATCACGCCTTGCAACACGGCCGCCAGTCTTTCCAACCCCATTCCCGTATCAATCGACGGCTTGGGCAACGGGTTCAGCTTGCCGCTGGAATCGCGGTCAAACTGCATGAAGACAAGATTCCAGATCTCAACGTAGCGCCCGCAATCGCAGGTAAATGCGCAATCGGTGTGCCCATACTCAGATGCAGCAGGGCCCATGTCGTAATGAATCTCACTGCACGGGCCGCAGGGGCCGGTGTCGCCCATCTGCCAAAAATTATCCTTGAGACCCATCTCGAAGATGCGATCTTTGGCGATACCCTGTACCGCCCATAGATCGTGAGCTTCAGCATCGCGCGGCACACCACCTTCGCCGTTGAAGATGGTCACATACAGCTTGTCCTTTGGAATCCCAAACCACTGCGGCGAAGTGATCAGCTCCCACGCGTAGGCAATCGCGTCCTTCTTAAAGTAATCGCCGAAACTGAAATTTCCCAACATCTCAAAAAATGTGTGATGGCGATTGGTGAAGCCGACGTTTTCGAGATCGTTATGCTTGCCGCCGGCGCGCACACATTTCTGCGAGGTGGTGGCTTTGTTGTAGTCGCGCTTTTCGAGGCCGAGGAAGACGTCCTTGAACTGGTTCATGCCCGCGTTGGTGAACAGCAGCGTTGGATCGTTGGCGGGGACGAGCGACGACGAATGCACCTCGCGGTGACCTTTCTGGGCAAAGAAGTCCAGGAATTTCCGCCGAATTTCAGAGCCCGTGAGCATGAGAGATCAATTCTAAACCACAAAAGACACAGAGATCGCGGAGGGAGCCAGTTGCAATAGCTCTCCCCGATCGCTGTGTCCTTTGTGGTTGGTATAGTTCGGGCGTTACTTCACTGCGTCGACGGTCTTTTCGGTGCCTTTCTTCACGCCGTGGCCAACTGCCTTCGCGCCCTTCTCTGTGCCCTTGGCCGTATCCTTTGCGGCGACTTTGGTCCCGTGGGCTGTATCTTTGGCAGCGACTTTGGTTCCGTGGGCGGTGTCCTTGGCTGCAACTTTGGTTGCGTGACCGGTATCTTTTGCGGCGTCTTTAGTATCTGTTGCGGCGTCCTGCGCATACACGAAAGCTGAAGAGGCCAGCAACGCTAGGGCCAGAACTCTCCCGAAGTTAAGTCTCATAATGTTCTCCTGTGGGTTGAATTGGGACACTCAAGTATGTCTGATTTCAGGTGCGATTTCAACTGGCGCAGGACAGACATGCCTTATTCGATCTCGCCCTCCAGCGAGCTCAGAGTGTCATCATCGACGTCCCACTGTTTCAGGATCGTGAAAATCGTTTTGGCTCCGAATCCGGCGCGCACGAGTTGACGAAAGATTCGCGCACTCTGTTTTTTGTCCTTCGGTTTTACCAGCCGTTTGCGTTTCAAGTATTCACGCGCCAGGCGCTCGTCGCTCACGTCCCCATAGACGGACTCGACTGCCTTCTCAATGACCTCGGCGTGCACACCCTTGATCTTCAGATCAGTAATCACTCGGCGTCGTCCGAACTTCTCGTTCTCCCGGCGGAATGAAGAGTAGGCGGCAGCGTAGCGAGCGTCGTTCAAATAGCCCTGATCTTTCAACCGCCGGATCACCAATTCCACCAGCGTCTGCCCGTATTCGGTTTCCGCTTCCACGCGGGGCCGCAGCAGTCGTTTCAGTTCAGCCACCGAGCGCATGCGTCGCCCCAGGGCGCCGACCGCGTACTCGTAGAGTTCGTCTTCCGAATCAGTCTTCTTGGGACGTGGAAACGACATATTCCGAGGACCCTGAATCCCCATCCGATCTCATAGAGCAGCCACGCCTTATTGTGCACCAAAGTTGCCGCCCAAAAGTTCCGCTGCTTTTACTTCTTTTTACATCCTTTTTGGTGACAGCGGGAACTTTTGGCCGTCTATTCCCGTAGTAACAATTGAGATTGAGAGGTAGTCAGTCATGCTTACCATCGATGTTGAAAAAACCGGCGATGTAGCAGTCGTGAGATGCAATGGACGAATCGTGCGTGGCGAAGAGGTTCGCACCTTGCGGAACGCGGTGGTGTCCGAAAAAGGCAGCCGCATTGTGGTGCTGGACCTGTCGGAGGTGGAGTCGCTGGACGCCGGCGGCTTGACTACGCTGCTTTCGCTGCATCAGTGGGCACGTGGCCGCGGAGTGCAGCTCAAGCTGGTGAATCCGTCGCATTTTGTGCGCGAGATCCTGGTGCGTACACAGTTGGATCATGTGTTCGACGTCTCCACTCTCGATCATGCTTTGATCGTTTTGGGCGGGAACCCATGCTGCCAGACCCGGTTCGCGGCTACTTTTTGAAGCGATCTTTGCGTCGGTCTTGACACCGGTCTTCGTAAAGGGCCAGAAGATCACATATCATTTGCCTCCAAGGAAATTCTGGCCCTCCCTCCAAATTGAAAAGGCGCGCCGGCAGGCGCGCCTTTCGTGTTTCTGAAACCAAAACTTAGTTGCCGTATCCGGAAGTCTGCATGGCATTCTTCGAAATATCGCTGGTGGAAGAGATGCCCTGCATGCGCAGTTTGAAGTCGTCGGCATTGGAGGCATTCTCCAGGGCGGTTTCGTAGTTGATCAGCCCAGCCTGGAAAAGGTCCCAAAGCGACTGATCGAACGTCTGCATGCCGTATTGGGAAGTTCCCGCGGAGATGGCATCGCGGATGGCGCGGGTTTTTTCCGGCACCAGAATGCACTCCCGGATATAAGCGGTGTTGATCATGATTTCAACTGCGGGAACGCGGCCCTCTCCGTCGCAACGCCTCACCAGGCGCTGGCTGATGACGGCACGCAGCACTGCCGCAAGCTGCAAGCGAATCTGCTTCTGCTCCGGGGGCGGGAATACAGCAATGATACGGTTGATGGTTTCGACGGCGTCAAGGGTGTGCAAGGTGGAGAACACCATGTGGCCGGTTTCAGCCGCATGGAGGGCGGTAGCGATGGTTTCAATGTCTCGCATTTCGCCCACCAGAATCACGTCCGGATCCTGACGCAAGGAAGCGCGTAACGCCGCGCCGAACGACGGCGTGTCCACTTCAATTTCGCGCTGGTTGACGTACCCCTTCTTGTCGCGATGCAGGAATTCGATGGGGTCTTCAATGGTGATGATGTGTTCGGCGCGCGTCGAATTGATGCGGTCAACCATCGCAGCCAGAGTTGTAGATTTACCGGAACCGGTGACGCCGGTGACCAGAATCAGGCCGCGCGGCAAGTCACAAATCTGTTCCACGACTTTGGGCAAATAGAGTTCGTCCAAAGCTCGAATCTTGGTGGGAATGACGCGCAGCACCAGCCCAACATTGCCGCGCTGCTGGAATACGTTCACACGGAAGCGGCCAAGTCCGGCCACGCCGTAGGCCATGTCGATTTCCGTGCTCTCTTTGAACTTCTGTTTCTGCCGCGCCGACATCATGCTGAAAGCCATGGTGAGCATGTCTTCGGCGCTGATGCGAGGCTGATCGGTCAGCGGAACCAACTCGCCGTCGATGCGCAGGTGCGGGTAGTTGCCGACCTTCAGGTGCAAGTCGGAGGCGCGCCGCTCCATGGCGATGCGAAGCAGGTCATCAATGTTCATGCGAGAGTTCCTTGAGGCCTCTCGTATCATCGCCTGAAAACGGGGTTCTCCCAAGATGACCTAAGTAACGGGGGCTTTTGTGCGCCGTTGGTCGATGGTAAGAACTGGAAGGATCTGTCACTCGGTCATAGCTAGGAATGAAAATTATGGTCGTTAGTACCAGCTACGCCAGGACCCACTTGTCGCGGCTCATACGGGAAGTTGTCAAAGGCAAAGAGGTGACGATTACACGCCGCGGAGTACCGGTAGCCCGGCTTGTGGCGATTGGGAAGGAACCGCCCAAGACCAGAAATTCGCATTGAGACCATCCCAAAGAGCCGCTCCGCAGGGCAGCTTCCTAAATCTCGACTTTCACACCCCGACCGGCTGTTTGCTCTTGACCGGCACTGGAGTGAGCCAGTTAAAGCGGTCGGGCTTCTCCCCGCGAATGATCCCAAAAAACTCTTTCTGAACCGCCCTCGTGATCGGTCCGGTCACGCCTTTGCCGACGCTGATCTTGTCCACCGAACGAATCGGAGTGATCTCGGCTGCGGTCCCGGTAAAGAACGCTTCGTCCGCGAGATAGAGCAGTTCCCGTGGGATACCCTGCTCTACCACCGAAATCCCAAGATCTTGCGCGATCTTCAGAACTGAATCCCGCGTGATGCCGGGCAGGACAGAGTTCCCCAGGGGTGCAGTTTGCAGCGTGCCGTGGCGCACTACAAATACGTTCTCGCCCGAGCCTTCGCTGACGTAGCCATTCACGTCCAACGCGATGCCCTCGACATAGCCGTTCACAATGGCTTCCATCTTGATGAGCTGCGAGTTCATGTAATTGGCGCCGGACTTCGCCATCGCCGGCAGCGTGTTGGGGGCGATTCGCGTCCACGATGAAACGCAGATGTCGACGCCCTGTTCAGCGTCGGAGCCCAGATACTTTCCCCAGGGATAATTGCAGATGTACACCTCGGTTGGAGAATTGAACGGGTTGACTCCAGCTTCGCCGTAGCCGCGCAGCACAATGGGGCGCACATAGCACGGCCAAACTCCATTGTTCGTGATCAACTCCACCAAGGCTGCCATCAGTTCTTCGCGACTGTAATCCACATCGATGCGATAGACCTTGGCCGAATCCAGTAAGCGCTGCATATGTTCCTGGGCACGAAAAATCGCGGGGCCCGAAGGCAGCGAGTAACAGCGGATCCCTTCAAACACCGAGGAACCATAATTCACCACATGCGACATCACGTGGAGTTGCGCCTCGTCCCAAGGGATGAACTTGCCGTTGTGCCAGATTTTTTCCGTCTGCTGAATCGCCATGGGCACTCCTGAACTTAGGATTCACTGGTACAGCTGGGGGATGCGTTATTTGCCAAATTATCTGCCGTGGGCCGATCGCTTGTTGGCACGCAAGCGGCACGGCACCTATAGGACGAACCAGATTATAACTGACTTGAGAAAAATGCAGGGCGTTTTTCGTCCCAGTTTGTCGGCTTGCTCGAAACAGGAGTCTTTTGTCTATAGTCAGCGCATCTTTGAACGAACGTTCTAGGGCCAGTCGGGTAGGAAGTCTAGGGGTCGCGGGTCCGTCTTGCGTTCCAATTCGCCAAATCTGATCTTGCTCCGCCATCGGCCTCTGGTAAAGGGCAGGCGCATGGTTACGGTCTCAAGTCCCCCACCGGACACGGTCACGAAGATGCAATCCTTGGAAGCCCGACCGTGATCCGCCCGGTAATAGTCCGCCTCCGCGACCGTGATAATCGCCTTGGCAGTTTTCTTTTTGGCCATCGTGACCACCTGGCTGAAGGCAGAATGCCTGGTTTCGCTCGTGGATGCCAGGCCCACCAGATCATAAGCGGGGCGATGGTTTTCTTCACAGACCACCACCGCCAGGGGGGTAATTTCCTTGCCTCTTGCGACTTGTTGCCGGGCTTGCTCCAGGAGGACGTAAGCCGCCTCTTCCGGAGTGTGCGCGACAGCCAATTTGGCGGTTGGAGTCATTGGCCAACTACGGAACTGCAGCAGGCCGCGCTGGTGCGCGTTCGTCCCCCAGACTGGCTTGCACGCTGCTTGGTATTTCATCCCCGCGGAAGTATTTTCCCTTGGCCGCCCGCATTTCCGGCATGGCCGCATAGGGCTTGCTGTAATCATTAGCGGCGTTCCAGAACAAGAAGCCGATCCCGCCCTTTTCTTTCGCGGTCCGCACCTGCACTTCAATGTACTGCGGAGAGTATGTCTTAGTGCGCCAGTGGAAAGCCTGCAGCCAGGGACGAATTACCACGCCGCTGCCTTTGGTGATCAGAATAAACCGGTCCATGGAAGTGCCAATGAAGTGTTCTGGCGCGTCCCCGGGATGGGCGATCCCATCCATGCCAAAGAAGTGTGAGGGGTAAATCATGGGCGAGAGCACGTCACAATGCTGAGCCATTCCGACGATATCCTGGCCCGTGTGGGCCAAGTCCACTGGGCGCTGCCAGGCCATCACCCCAAATACGTCGAGCGAAAGCAAGACGCCGGTGGGATGTAACTCGGCGTAGGCCTGCGTCAGGAAATCTGTGATCGCGTCGGTGCGATGCCAGGCGGGATGCTCCGCCTGAAAGACGAAGCTCGCGTCTTTCTGGTCACCCTCAGCAGGGAAGCGGACGTAGTCGAACTGCACTTCATCCACGCCGGACTGCGCGGCTTTCATGGCTAAGGCAATGTTGTATGCCTGTACTTTCGGTTGCGAGGGATCTGTCCAGACCAGCTTCCCGTTCTCTTGCCACGGCTGGCCAGTGCGATGGGACTTCACAGCCAGTTCCGGGTGTTCCACCACCAGCCTTTGGTCGCGAAATATTGCCACACGCGCAATGGCATGCATGTTCTGGGAATGTAGAAATCTGACAAATTTGGGAAGATCCGGAAGCGGAGTGTGGTGCTTGCCGAGCAGTGGATGCTCGAAAGGAATATTTACGCTGCCATCGCTGTCCTTGATGTCAAACACTACGGCATTTCCGCCAACTTCGCGCCAGTGGCGAATGATGCGTACGCCATGATCACTACCAGCCATGAGTCCAGTCAGATAGATGGCGCGAACTTCGAAATCGCGCGCCACCGGGACCGTTTTCTCGACCACGGGCACATCCAGAATTCCAGGAACAACTACTGGCTCGCCAGCTTTGAGGAAGGTCTTCTTCTCGAGATCAGGGTTGGCTTTGCGAATCGCCTCGGCCACTTCGCTCGAGGTCAGAAACGAAGTCTGTGACAGGAAATGGTGCGCCACCGAGGGGACAGTGTCTCCACGTTTGGCCAGATACAAAGTGCTGCCGGGAGGAACGCTCGGACTCGCAAGCGAGCTAGTCAGCAATGGCTTGGGCGCAGTCAAGGCCGAGCCGGACGTGGGCACCAACGCTGTCGACTGTCCCGATTGGGCTGCCGCCAAGGGCAGATGACGAACCAGAATTCCTAAGCAAAGAAACAAACCCACAGCCGCCAAAATCAAGCCAAATCGTCGCACAGTTGATCTCCGAGATACTAATCCCGAGGCTAATTGGGCAAGCTTTTGGGAGCTAGTTACGTCGGGTCAGAGCCGTGTGTGGCGGCACTCCCTGGGTAGCAGAAATCTCCCTGCATGCGCAAAGTATTTCCTCTACTGGGTCGAGTCCCACAAGGGATGGCGGCTTGGGGGAGTGGCTAAGGCGTCCCAATTCTGGCAAAAACCTCAGCCACAAGCAGTTCCACCCGATGGCGAATCATTTGCAGTGGAGGTAAAGCGATAGGCACTAAGCCTATCACGGGCCGCCTCCCAGTGACAGATTTTGTCAGTCAACGGGGTTAGGTCCAGCCAAGGAAAACAAGGGCCGTCACCCTATGAAGAACGCTCTGAACACAGTGCTCGATCCCACCCTGCGGAGTAACGATGCTCGCGATTTTGAAGCTGCCTTGCGGCGCAAGATCGTCGGCCAGGACGCTGCAGTTGAAAAGGTGGCCGAAATCTACCAGATGTTCCTAGCGGGGTTGAATCCTCCTGGACGTCCGGTCGGCAACCTATTGTTTCTCGGACCCACCGGTTCGGGAAAAACGCGTGTGGTTGAAGCCATGTCCGAGGGCCTGTTTGGAGACGCCCGCGCCTGCATCAAGATTGACTGCGCTGAGTTCCAGCACTCGCATGAAATCGCCAAGCTGATTGGTTCGCCACCGGGATATCTTGGCCACCGCGAGACCCATCCCCTGCTCACGCAGGAAGCACTGAACCAGTGGCACACCGACCGGCTCAAACTTTCGGTGCTGCTGTTTGACGAAATTGAGAAGGCCTCGGATGCGCTCTGGCAGTTGCTGCTCGGCATTCTCGACAAAGCCACGCTCACCCTCGGCGACAACCGCCGGGTAGATCTGTCCCAATGCATCATCATCATGACCTCCAACCTTGGATCCAGCGAGATGAGCAACCTGGTGGATGGCGGATTGGGATTTGCCCAGAAAGCCAAGCAAGTGGATGCGAGCCTGGATGAAAAAATTGATCGCACCGCGGTCGATGCCGCCCGCCGCAAGTTCACTCCCGAGTTCATGAACCGTATCGACAAAGTGGTTGTGTTTAAGACTCTGCGCTCACAGCACCTGCAACAGATTCTGGAAATCGAACTGGGGATGGTACAACAGCGCGTCCTGATGGCGTCGGCTGCCAACCAGTTCGTGTTCAACTGCACCAATCGGGTGAAGGGCTTTCTGCTGCAAGAAGGCACCGATCCCAAGTACGGTGCGCGTCACCTGAAGCGGGCAATCGAGCGTCATCTGGTGTTCCCGCTGGCCAACTTGGTAGCGACTGGACAGGTCAAGCTGGGAGATTTTGTGCGCGTGGACCTGAATGGAGACAATTCCTTGACCTTCGTGAAAGAAGCCGAGAACGCTATGGTCCCATTGCTGATGGAGCGTTACGGCGCAGCCGCCGGAGTACCTCCGGTCGCCGCCCGAGCCGCGCGGCCCATCGTTCGCCGCGAGTTCGGAGCCACTCCTAGCGGTGAAACCAAATAGTTTTAGGTAAGTCTGCAGACAAGAAGCGCCGGCCAACCAGCCGGCGTTTTTTGGTTGCGAGTTCCCTCGGTGCGAAGAACCGGCCCGCGGCAAACAGCAGCCTTCCAACGACTGCCACCTACCAAACATCACAGCGCTTGTCTGCCTGCCGCACCATCGCCGCGTCCGGCTTACAACTAAACGCCTTCTGAAACTCCGGCAGATTCGAGAGCGGTCCATTGACCCGGTATTTCCCGATGGGATGCGGATCCGATTGCATCATGACTCGCTGCTCTTCAATACGGATGGCATCTCCGCGCCATTGCCCCCAGGCGATGAAGAACTGCTGTTCGGGCGTGAAGCCGTCAATGTCCGCCGGACGTGGCTTGCCTTCAAGCGATTTCTGAAACGCCAGAAATGCGACTTTCGCGCCGCCCAGATCGCCGATGCTCTCGCCCAGCACCATCTTGCCGTTGTGATGGACGCCTGGCTCGATGAAGTAGTTGTCAAACTGATCCACTACACATGCGCCGCGCGCCTTGAATTGCTTCAAATCATCGTCGGTCCACCAATTTCGGAGCCGGCCCAAGTAGTCGTATTGCGCGCCTTGGTCGTCGAAGCCATGCGAAATTTCATGGCCAATGACTACTCCGACCGAGCCGTAGTTCACCGCGTCGGTGGCATTGTTATCGAAGCCCGGCGGTTGCAAGATTCCAGCAGGGAAAACAATCTCATTCCACAGCGGATTGTAGTAAGCATTCGACGTTGGAGGCGTCATTCCCCAGCGGCTGCGGTCCACCAGCTTGCCGACGGTTGCAAGGTCATCGTGCATCACGAAGCGGCGACCAGCCACGTAGTCTTCAAAGAAGGCATCGCGCCGGATATCGACCTTGCTGTAATCCTTCCAATGGTCGGGATAGCCGATCTTCGGATTAAACGTGGCGATTTTTGCCATCGCCCGCTCTTTGGTCTCGTCGCTCATCCAGGGCCGAGTGAGAATATCGTCCCGCATGGCCAAAAGCAGATTGCGCACCATTTCCTGTGCCCGCGCTTTGGCTTCAGGAGGGAAGTATTTGTCCGTGTACTTTTGCCCCAGAACCTCGCCCAGGAGCTGGTCGGTCGACTCCACGCAACGCTTCCAGCGCGGTTTGATTTCTGCCTGGCCTCGGAGATATTTGCCGAAGAAGGCAAAATCTTCTTCCACAATGGGAGCGGAGAGAGCTTCCGCGGAGGAGTTCAACACTTGCCACTTGAGATAGACCTTCCAATCCGCTAGCGAAGTCTGCTGCAACTGCCGGTCGAATTCCTGCATGTACTTGGGTTGGTCAATGTTCATGTCTACATCTTGAGCGAGTTGCTTGTGCTTGTAGTATCCGGCCCAGTCGAAATGAGGAGTCATGGCCTGCAATTGCGCGAAGGTGCTGTTGTGGTCGGTGGCACTGGGGTCGCGAAGTGTGACGTTGTCGAGCGCCGCTTCCGCGAACTTAGTTTCCATAGTCATCACGGACTGAGCTCCCGACGCCGCGGACTTCTCGTCCCAACCCACCAACGTGAACATCTTGGCGACGTGCACCACGTACTTCTCGCGGGCTTCTTTGAAGCGCGCATCCGGCTTGAGATAGTAGTCGCGATCTGGCAAGGCATAGCCGCTGGCGCCGACGTCGGCAAGCACCCAAGTTGGCTTGTGGGGGTCGGTTGAACTCGAGAGATTAAACGGCACAGTCACCAGGATGTCGTGCATGTCCGCCACGACCGGCTCCAGGCCGGCAGTGTCTTTCACCGCATCAATCTCGGCAAACCACTTTTTCAGCGGCTCGATACCGCGCGCGTTTACCCGCGATTCGTCGATGCAGGCGCCGTAATAGTCGCCAATGATTTGATCGGTGCTGCCCTTGGCGGCGGTCTTATCTTGCTGTGCGGTTTCGAGGACGTCTTTCAATTTGTCTTTCGTGGTTTCTCCTGACTCCCAACGCTTGCTCCAGCGCAGCATGGTCGATGGGATGGGATGATTCGCCCGCCAGGTGCCATTGGCAAATTCGTAGAAATCGGTGCAAGGATCGACCTTGCGGTCGAGATCGGTGACGTCGATGCCGTGGAGTGATGAAGATTGCGAGAAGACGAGTGACGAAAGCCACAAGATCACTGCCAAGGTTCTAACAACACGCATGTGCTTTCTCCGAATGCCTGATCAATATAAGGAATGTGCCGGCGGCAAGTCATTCTAGACGAGGAGCGCCCGTGTTGTGTGGAATTTTGGGGCGGTGCGAAGAGTCAACAAATGTTATGCGTTCTGGCAACGGGGCGGTCGAGATTTTCTCACTTCAGCCGGATGCCGCCGACGTAGTCTTGCATGTAGAAACTATTGCTGTTGTCCATCCAGGCGGCCACGAAGTAATTGGGGCCATCCCAGGTGTTGCCGGTGTAATCGCCAATGCCCTGGTTAGCCGTGCCCTTGTTCGGATCGGAGAAGGCGGTGGTGAGTTGCACGTTTTCGAAACTCCGGCCGCCGTCAGCGGAGATTCCGGCGTAGGCCTGATAGTTGGTGTTCTTGGGATCGTTGCGGCGGTCGAGCCAACTCACGCCCACCAACCCCGTGGGACTCACGGAGATCCAGGGCAAGAACTGATCGTGCGTGATTCCTGGAGCCACGGGAACGGGCTTGGACCACGTTTTGCCGCCGTCGGTGGAGCGCACGACCTGCACTTGCATAAATGTGCCCGTCCAGTTGTACATCGTGACGTACAAGTTGCCACTGTGCGGGCCGTCGCTGGCGTCGACTGCGATGACCGGGCCGTCAGGCACAAAAACGCTCTTCGTATTCGGTAAAGGATAGATAAGCGTTGCGGTGGCGATTACTTGCGGCTTAGACCAGGTGTTGCCCCCATCGCTCGACTTGGAGAAAACCATGTAAACCGGGCCGTTGTCGCAGGCATTATCCATGTTGCAGTACTGCCACGTTACGTACACCGTTCCTTCCTTGTCCGCCGCCGTAGTGGTATATCGGTCCCTGTCTGGGCTTGTCTCTGCGGGTGCCAGATTCACCTGCCGCCAGGTCACGCCGCCGTCATTGGAATGTGAGACCACGACCTGGTTTTTCGAGTTGCTTCCCAGCGGCCGGTCCATTACGCAGGAGACGTAGACCGAGTCCACGTAGGGGCTGCTCGCGTTGGTGTCCACTGCCATCCAGCAATCAAAAGGGTCGTAATTCTGGCGAATGACAGCCGGGGCTGGCGCACTCCAGTTGGTACCGTCAGTGGATTTCTCAAAGCCTTCGAAGCCGAACTGCGACTCCCCGCTATCGTCGAAGTAAAAACCGCCTACGTATGCGACTCCGTTGTGGTCGTAGCCCAGGATTGGACTTCCTATGGGGACGTACTCCGTGTTATTGCCGAAGATCGGAACCATGCATATCAGGTCGCCCCAGCTCGAGCCGCCGTCGGTGGATAGGTTGAAGCCGGAGGCGGTCGGGTAAGGGCAGTCGAGGTTGT